>ENA-OYWT01000002-OYWT01000002.1-human-gut-metagenome-genome-assembly--contig:-NODE-2-length-307091-cov-10.444697_pt1 | contig 307091 bp, 253 predicted proteins | sample MGYA00244171_ERZ653399 | MGnify/ENA primary metagenome ERZ653399 (study PRJEB26926, sample SAMN06164987) | human gut metagenome | biome: ENVO:00009003; feature: ENVO:2100002; material: ENVO:00002003... | reverse complement strand
TTGCCGAGTGGTTCAAGGAACAGTTCGAGAAGTTAAGGCAGAACATACGCCGACCTATACAACCGCAAAGGAAAAGCAAGGGTATGAAACTGTAAAGCTCCAATTTTATACAGCGAGCAAATAAATCTATTGCAACATAAGTGATTATCACAACTTTTCACTACCTTTGTGGTTGGATTAGGGAAACTCCGTCCAAGACATATTAGAAAAGAAAGAAGCGTTATGCTTATCTTGTTGTTGAAAACGTAGGAAATTTTCAAAATGAGCAAGGATGGCATAGTGGTTCTCACGCTATAGCGTGGGCTGCTATTACTACATCTGCTCATTAGGTTTTTCCTACGACCTTCAACAAAGACGTGGCATTGCAGTTCCACGCTTCGTGGTTTAATAATAAAAGGTCTTAAGGAGCTGGAAAGACAAACATAGTACTATGGACATGACATCTCTTTGGGGAAGACTTGCAAAATTGCAGAGTTTCTTTCAGGATGGTTTGAATGTGGATGAAAATTCACATTTGCCAGAAGCGGATTTACGCAAGATAAGTCTTGGCAATCTGTATGTATATCAACAACAAGGTGTATTGAACACATTCGAAACTGGCGTAACTCCCTCTGTTCGTAAAGTTATTTTAGGTGAATACTTTGGTATAACGGATAGGGATAGTGCCATCGAAACTTTGAATTGGTTGTCGCAAGCTCCCTCGCAAACAATGTTTCACTATGCTTATACGGCTTTTCTTCAAGGAGGGGGTAATATAAGCAGGAAGTGGCTTAATGAAAATGAAGAATTGAAAGAACACACCGATTTCCGAAATGACTGTTTGGAAAAGTTGGAAACGATGGAGGAAAAATATCCGGACATTGAACAAGCTGGAATTGTCGTATCCAAAGAAGAAATGGGCAAACTCGGAGTACTTGCGTGGGATGCAGGAAGATTAAACTTTATCAGCAGACTTTGCCTTGAGCAAGAGTACATTGTAAAAGAAGAATGTATGCAGTGTATCAATGCCGCTTACGAGATGACCAAAGAAGTTTATACCAATTGGAAAGACTATGCTTATAGTTATGTTCTTGGTCGTACTTTGTCGATGGGAACTACCAACATGATTGGATTGGCAGAAGATTTACTGACAGATACCAAAAGCCCTTGGACTTATATAAAATGGTGATACTTTATTAAAAAACATTTATTAACTCTACATTTTTTTTGAATTATGAAAACGTTTAATTATGCTCCAGCCTCTCCTATCAAGGATAACATTACAATGTTGGCTGTATCAGTCGGTATGGTTGTCGTGCCGCTCGTTTATCCATTCGGTATAAGAATAGGCAGTACCCGAATACTTGGCCCTACGAGTACTGCCATTGTTTTTATAATCGGAGGACTCGTTCTCTTGGTAATAACATTGAACAAGGTTCGTCTTGCCCGTGCTTTGGCGGCGAACGGAGGAAAAATCGTTGTCGATGCAGATAGTGTAACCTATCCTATAATAAAGAAAGGGGAGAAAACCGACAAAATATTTAAAATATCGGATATAAAACATCTTAAATATGACGATGAAGAAGGAGAATTGGAAATCTTCTTGACGGATGATACACAAATAACATTGCATGCAGGATTCTTTGAATCTTTCGAGCGATACGAGGAATTTTTCGCTTTGTTGAAGAAGTGAAGAGGCTAACAAGTTCGATTTATGCGGATAATGGCGTGTGGCTCAATCGCTTTTCGTGGTGATTGAGCCACGTGTTAGCCGCAACCTTGAAAAACAAAAAATACAATGAATAGAATATTGGCACTATACATCTTTTTACTATTGTGTGGCACGGTTTCCGCACAACAAATCGTAGAATGGAGCGATTTGCAGACTATAACAGATAACTCACGGCGCACGGTCTATTATAAAAAAGGCAGAAAACAGCCGTTACGGGGAAAATATCGCATTATACGAGGACTTGACGAGGAGTGTGTTAAATTTTCCGATGGCATGATAAACGGTGATTATCGCCGCTATCGTGATGGGGTGCTGCGTGAATCGGGTATATATGCCAAAGGCAAGCGTAACAGCACATTCACGGAGTATTACCAAGACGGCGTTACTCCCCGAAAGGAAACACCCATGCAGCAAGGCAAGATAGACGGAACTGTAAAGACCTATTTTCGTAACGGCAAAATAGAAGCCGAAAAGGAATATAAGCAGAGTGTGGAGAGCGGGCGGGAGCGCCGCTTTGACAGCAAGACAGGAGAGCAGATTTTTGAATCTCATTATATCGACGGGAAAAAAGATGGCGAGGAGTGGGAAATCTTCGAGGATGCGAGCACGCTTCGCAGCAGGATAATACGCCACTACCGTAACGGAAAACTTGACGGCTCTTATCGTGTGGAATCGACACGGGACGGCAAACCCTATATAACTATCGAGGGACAATACACTGACGGCGAGAAATCGGGGCAATGGATAGAACATAACTATGATAACAATACCCAAACCTGCACATGGCATGGTGAAGGTGGGGCTTAAACAGAGATGAAGATAGTTATCATAATACTACTTTTAACGCTTGCATCGGTCGTAAGCTGCGAGCCACCCATGCCGCCGACGGACGAGGAAATGATACGCCACTTCGCCACGCACGAGGCGGCATTCGACAAGATACGCAAAATCATGGCGGAGAGTTCGGAGGGAAGCTTTCACTATCCACCGCTCTCTCCCTGCGATATTCTCATCCTTGATTCGGCAGGACAAATATCCTACCAACCGAACCAAGTGCAGGACACGCCGGTACACGGGTTATCAAGATCTGACCGAATACAACTCGACTCCTTGTTGTCAGAGATTGGATGCGGTCTTGTCCTTGTTGACCGCAGGGAGCAGGAAACGGCAGATTCGGTATATGTGAGCTTATTTATGCTGTACTACTCCCACGGCATCGTGGATGCGGGAACATCCAAGAGTTTCGTTTACGATCTCGAATTGAGAAGCCGCCGTGACATCCGTATCACCGAACACGGCGACCTGAACAAAATTTACCGCAGGACATACAATGACACTACGCTATACAAGCCCGTCAAGGAAGGCTGGTATATAGAGTTAGACCATTCACGATAATTTTCTTTTTTCGCAAGTCGATTTTATAAAATTGTCACCGAAAGTTCGTACTTTCGGAAAAAGATGTTATATTTGCAAATGAAAGAGTTATTTGACAGCATAGCAATGTAAAACGCTGAAATTCGCACAGTTGCTAAATCGTTACCTCTATTTCTCAAATAATTCGCTAAAAGTTTATTTCTCAATCGGTTAAGTCAAACCGAGAAAAATCTAAAATATACAATTTAACAAATCGGTAAAATTTGCAAAATCAATTCTTTTTATTATATTTGTAATAGTGCGCTCCTCTTTTACTAACTTAAAAATCATGTTATGTTGAATTTCGCCCAACTGAAGTTTCTCCTAACTGGATTAACTTTACTCACCGTACTCGCTGCGTGCAGCGATGACAACACTTCGACGGAAGCTCCTCCTGCAACCATCGAAATCGCAGAGCTCTCCCCGGAAGCAGACAACGTTTCTTTTCGATTAATTCCGACCAATGCTATCTCGATGGCTTACAAGATCGAGATCGAGGGGGGGGGGAGATGACGCCGATTTCGTTTCGATAGAAAGCTCCGAAGAAAAAACGGTCGAAATAACCGACCTGACCCCCGAAACCTCTTATAAGCTGACGGCGATCGCCTATAACGCCGACCAGCGCCCTTCGAATCCGGCCACCGCAACATTCACGACCCCCGAAAAACCGACCACGCCGGATCCCGACAAGGCAACCATCTCCATCGAAGAGGTGAAAGCCACCTATAATTCGGTAACCTTTACCCTGAAAACCGCCAATGCAGCCCGCTTCGGCTACAAGGTCGATGTTCCCGACGGAACGGCCGAACTTACGTTCGTAAACGGCTCCGAAGGCGGCACCTATACAACCGACAACCTGGAGGCGGCGACCGACTATCAAATCACCGCCGTCGCATATGACGAAAACGGGCAGGCCGCCGATCCCGTCACCCACGCATTCAAAACCGAAGCCCTTCCGACCGGCCCCGCCGTCGTTTCGATCGAAGAGGTCGCTACGACCCACAGTTCGATCCGCTTCACCCTGAAACTCGACAATGCGGTCCGGATCGCCTACAAGGTCGATGTCCCCGACGGAACAGCCGAAATGACCGTCGTCGAAAAGCCACAGCAATCGACCTTCCTGGTCGGCAGCCTCCAGGCGGAAACCGACTACGTATTGACAGTCGTAGCCTATAACGGCAAAGACGAACCGTCCGAACCCGCCACGCATTCGTTCACGACCCCCGCCTATACCGCATTCGCACGGATCGACGCCGTGGCGACCGCACACGGAATCTATCTCAAGGCCGACGTGGACACCGGCAAATTCCCGCTCTATTTCCTGAAAATTTTCGACCCGGACCTTACGGAATCCAGCGCCGATTTCGAAGAGCATTTCAAGGTCGATTCCCGGGAGCAGTTCATCCATTACCTCGAAGTCGCCTCACTGACAGCGGGCCTCAAAACCGCCTCGTTCGAAGAGTGGAACAAAACCCTGCTTTCGACCCGGTCGCAGCAAGTCCTTCTCTACGCCGCTCCCGTTGTCCGGCAAGGGGTCGATGTCGTCTGTGAAGACTACGGCGAAATCATCGAAATTCCGCTGACGATCCCCGCCCGCGACGAACTCGGAGCAGGACAGGCCGCTGTCACGCTGGGCGAACCGCAGGTTGCGGGCAAAGAGTTGGAGATCGCCCTGACAAAACAGGACGGCGTCGTTTCCTACTATGCCGGCTATGCGACCAAGTCCGACGTCGAAGCCGCAGGCACCCCGGAACAATTCGTCCAGGCCGGACTGGATGCGAAGACCTATGACTACGACATCACGGCCGACTTCCAAGGCACCTGGAAAACAGACCGGCTTTCGCCGGGCAGCGAATATTACTTCTTCTCGTTCGCATACGATGCCGAAGGCAAGTTGGGTCCCCTGCAATACAAGGAGTTCCACACGGAAGCCGCAGGCACCGACTACGATACGTCGCTCACGGTCGATATTGCCCTGAAGACCGCATCGTTCACCTCAGCGACTTTCTCCGTCAAACGGAACGGCTTCGAAAAAGCTTATTACAACTTCATCACCAAAGCCGATTTCGACCGCAAATACGGCGGCAATGCGGATACATACGTTCAACGAGAGTTGATCGGCAAAGAGAGTGGTTATCCGATAACGCTATACAGCGACAACGACATCAACGGATCCCGTTTGGCATACGATACGCAATACGTACTGATCGCCCTGCCCGAAGCCGACAACGAAGACAGATACGGCGTTCCGACGGTGGTCGAGTTCGAAACCCTCGGCTACGAAGCTACCGGCTCTGCGACGGCGACCATCGCGGTAAATTCGATCACGGACAATTACGGCGTATCTTTCTATGCCTCGGTAACCGTAACCCCCGGAGCCGATTGCGCAGGTTACTATTACGCAATGATCGAAAAAACAGCCTACGATGCAGCAGCCAATCTCGGTGAAACGATCTGCAAACAAAACGGCGTAAAATACCGTGCCGCCACCGAAGACACGACGTTCTCCACCGACTACTATTTCGCAGAAAGCTATCTGGTCCTCATCCCGGTCGATAACAACGGGAAAATGTCGGCTCCGGTCACTTCGGAATTATTGACCACGAGCGCCAAATAAAAAGCAATCAAATAAACAAACACGCAGAACTCCCAACCTGTCCGAAACCTCGCTGCACGGGGTCCCCGTGACGAAGGGAGAGCCGGTTGGAACACGTCGCTTTCAGCGGCAAAGGCACAACCGGAACATCGAGCACATAAATTATCAAAAAAACAACCCTAAAATAATCCGACTATGAAATCTTTGAGTAAAGCAACCTTCCATTTACTGTGTTGCATCCTGCTATTGGGAACTTTCCAGAGTTGTAAAGACGACGAAACGACGCCCCCGCCTCCCGGAGAAAGCGCCACGCTCACCATTTCCGACGTCAAGGCCGAAGCCAATACCGTAACTTTCACCATCACGCCGAAAAATGTAGATGTTTATACCTATACGATCAAATCCGCGACGGTAACGCCTCAAGCGACCGTTCAGGATCCGGCCGAAACCAAAACCTTCACATACAACAGTCTGCTTCCGTCGAGCGACTATACGATCGTGGCAACAGGTTTTACACAAGGCGGTCTGGAACTCACTTCTACCGAATACAAATTCCGAACGCTCGACACGCAGGATCCCGGACTCGAAGTACCTTCCGGAGAGGAGCCGTTCATCGAATACGGCGACCAGCGGATCGCCGCCAAATCGGTCTTCTTCTACAAGGAAACCGATCGGCTCTGGTTCTTCATCTCCCCGCTCGAAGGATACGACAACTACCAGGACATGCTCTATGGCAACGGCGGAAAAAACGATTACATATCCCTCAGCTTCACGCCGAACCAGCTAAATAAATCGATCAACATGAAGAGTGCGTCCGAACGGTATTCGCTGCTCAACTCCATGTCGTTCCAACACCCCATCGCATCGGATATTTCGATGGTGACCATCGACTACCATTCATTAATCACCGACGGCGGCTTCATCGTCACCCGCGACGGGGACAAGATCGAAGGATATGCCGAAATGACCTCGGCCGCAACCGGCAAGAAACTCCGCATCTACGGTACCTGCACCTACGACCAGCAGGACGCCGAGCGGACCAGCTTCATCAGCCTCAACGACCTGAAAACTCCGCTCGGAAGCGCCTATTACCAACCGCTCGAAGAGGAAACGATTTCCGAAATCCATCTCTCGCCGGCCAGCCCCGTCATGGGAGCGCTGATCGACCAGGTGGATGAATACTACGTTCGAATCCGCTTCGACAACGCCCTGGCGACGGCTAAAACTCCGATCGACATCACCCGGATCGACAAGCTGTTCGAACTCGAAATCGTCGATCCTGCCCAACAAAAGTCGGTTACCGTCACCAATACGGACCTTCAAGGCGCGACGGGCACCATCACCCTCTACAAATACGCCCTGCAAGACAACTACCGAATCTCGTTCGATCTGCAGGTTCATGATATGCACCTCGAAGGGTATGCGGACGGGGCGTTCGAACTATACTCCTACTACTCCGGCAACAGTTATACGGTCGGAACGAACGACCCGGTCGAACTCCAATCCGCCGTCATCGACCGCCGCAGCGACGATTACTACACGATCTATCTGGCACCCCAGGCCGGTCTGACCGATTTGGAGCAAATCCGGCAGGCGGAGGGCGTAGTAACCATCAAAGCCGCACCGCAGGCACTGGACGGTCTGCTCGTTTCCTTTGCCAACGAAAAGGATGCCGGACGAATACTGTCCATCGCATATGCAGGCAAAACCTACGACAACCAGGGTGACAACACCAAGAGTACCATCCACGGAGCCACCGCAAAGCAAAAGATCGCGCTGGCCTTCTATGAAGCGACCAACGAAATGAACGGTTATTATTGCGGACCGTTCGTCGATGTGCAATAAACAACCCCGGCAACCGAAGGTCCGATCGCATCTCAAACCCACGATTCGACCGGCAACCGGTTCTCCCGGAATCTTCATCAAGCCCCCTTTTCGAAGGGGGCTTTTTTCCCACGCTTCATCCGGCGAAAGCAAAAAACAGAGCTCGGACCTTTTACTTCCGAATCGTCATCAATTTTGCCGTATTACCGAAAATCCGGAATAAAAACCACCGTCACAGTAGATATTTCAAAAAAAAACGCTAAATTTGTCAGAAACCTAAGTTGCTTCCTTAAGCCGAGCGCAATGAAACCTTCGTTTCGATTGCCGAGGCGAAAAATAGTCGAAAGAAAATCAACGCTTTCGATAAACCGAGCGCAGAATCGGAGGTGTTCGAACTCTGCCAAAGCGGAAAACAACGGCGTAAAAACGAACTGTTTCGTAGAGCCGAGGATATAACCACCAAGCCCGTTCGGTTATACGAGGCGGGAAACGGAACTCAAAACAGCAATGAACCTAAAACAGACACCATGATAAAGAAAGAATTATTACTCGGCGACGAGGCTATCGCATGGGGAGCCCTCAACGCCGGTCTTTCGGGCGTGTACGCTTACCCCGGAACCCCCTCTACGGAGATCACGGAATTTATCCAGATGCACCCCCTAACGCGCGAGCGCGGCATCCACTGCAACTGGTCGGCCAACGAAAAGACCGCACTGGAAGCGGCCCTCGGCATGTCGTTCGTCGGCAAGCGGGCCCTGGTCTGCATGAAGCACGTGGGCATGAACGTCTGCGCCGACGCTTTCGTCAATTCAGCCATGACGGGTGCCAACGGCGGCCTGGTGGTCGTAGCGGCGGACGATCCCTCGATGCACTCCTCGCAGAACGAACAGGACTCCCGCTTCTACGCCAAATTCGCCATGATTCCCTGCTTCGAACCCGCATCGCAACAGGAAGCCTACGAGATGATCGGCGAGGCGTTCGACTTCTCGGAGAAATACCAGATTCCGGTGCTGATGCGCGTGACGACCCGCATGGCCCACTCGCGTGCCGTGGTCGAAATCGGCGAACCCCGCCAGCAAAACACGCTCCACTACCCCGAGCGGCCCCGCCAGTGGATCCTCATGCCGGGCAACTCGCGCGTACGTTACAAAACCCTCATCGAGGAGAACAAACTCTTCGAGCAGGAGGCCGAACATTCGCGCCACAACCGCTACATCGACGGACCGGACAAATCCATGGGCATCATCGCCTGCGGTCTGGCCTACAACTATATTATGGAGAACTTCCCGGAAGGCTGCCCCTTCCCCGTGCTGAAGATCTCGCAATATCCGCTGCCGACGGCACTCGTACAGCGCATGGCTTCGGAGTGCCGTTCGCTGCTGATCGTCGAAGAGGGACAACCTCTGGTGGAGGAGATGATCCGCGGTCTGCTGGGTACTCCGATTCCGGTCAAAGGACGTTTGAGCGGCGAGCTGCCCCGCACGGGCGAACTCACGCCCGACAACGTACGCGGCGCCCTCGGTCTGCCCCGCCGCGAGAGCGAGGCGGCCAGCCAGCTCACCATGCCCCGGCCCCCGGCCCTTTGCCAGGGCTGCGGCCACCGCGACGTATATACGGCACTGAACGACGTGCTGCGCGAGCACTACCCCGACCACAAGGTATTCAGCGACATCGGCTGCTATACGCTCGGTTCGCTGCCCCCGTTCCGGGCGATCGACACCTGCGTAGAGATGGGTGCTTCGGTCACGATGGCCAAGGGCGCTGCCGACGGCGGACAGTTCCCTTCGGTAGCCGTAATCGGCGACTCGACCTTCACCCACTCGGGCATGACCGCCCTGCTGGATGCCGTGAATGAAAAGAGCAACATCACCGTCGTAATCTCGGACAACCTCACTACCGGCATGACCGGCGGCCAGGATTCGGCCGGCACGGGACGCCTCGAGCAGATCTGCGCCGGACTGGGCGTGGAGCCCGAACACATCCGCGTCGTGGTACCCCTGCCCAAGAACATGGAGGAGATCCGCCGCACGATCCGCGAAGAGATCGAATACAAAGGGGTTTCGGTCATCATCCCGCGCCGCGAGTGCATCCAGACCGCCAAACGCCACAACGCAAAAAAACAGTAGTACGACCATGAAACGGGACATCATACTTTCCGGCGTGGGAGGACAAGGCATCCTCTCGATCGCCACCGTCATCGGAGCCGCTGCCCTCAAGGAGGGACTCCACATCAAACAGGCAGAAGTACATGGCATGAGCCAGCGCGGAGGCGACGTACAGTCGAACCTGCGCATCAGTTCGGACGAGATCCTCTCCGACCTGATCCCCCAAGGCGCGGCCGATATCATCATCTCGCTCGAACCGATGGAGGCGCTGCGCTACGTACCCTACCTGAATCCGGAGGGCTGGGTGATCGCCAACACTACGCCGTTCGTAAACATCGACAACTACCCCGAACCGGAGGCCGTATTGGCTGAACTCGGGAAGCGCAAACATGCGATCCTGATCGATGTCGATGCCATCGCCAAGGAGCAATCCTCGCCCCGTGCGGCCAACATCGTGCTGCTGGGCGCCGCCGCTCCTTTCCTGGGGCTCGACGCCGACAAGTTCGAGGCGGGCATCCGCAGCATCTTCGCCCGCAAAGGCGAGCAGATCGTCGAAATAAACCTCAAGGCGTTCCGCGCCGGATACGAATACGCACAAAAACACCGCAAGTAATGGCAGCTCTCATTCCGCAGAAGATGTTCGACGAGCAGCTCGCCGCCATGGACATCGAAAACTTCGCACAGGCCACGATCCGTCAGGTCGGAGCCGTCGGCGGCGCCCTCGAGAAGAACTCGGGCACCGAATTCCTGCACCTCGAAATGGGCGTTCCGGGCCTTCCGCCGGAGACTGTCGGCGTCGAAGCCGAACAGCAGGCCCTCGCCCAGGGACACGCTTCGATCTACCCCAGCATCACGGGCATCGCCCCGCTCAAGAGCGAGGCTTCGCGCTTCGTCAAGGCGTTCCTCGACATCGACGTCGCCCCCGAGGGATGCATCCCGACCGTCGGCTCGATGCAGGGCGGCTTCTGCCTGTTCCAGATCAGCTCGCAGTGCGACCCCAAGAAAGACACCATTCTGTTCATCGACCCGGGCTTCCCGGTGCAGCGCCAGCAGGTGCGCATCCTGGGCATCAAGCACGAATCGTTCGACATCTACGACTTCCGCGCCGAGAAACTCGGTCCCAAGCTGGAGAGCTATCTCAAGCAGGGCAACGTCGCGGCGATCATCTACTCGAACCCCAACAACCCGGCGTGGATCTGCCTCACAGAGAGCGAACTGCGCACCATCGGCGAGTTGGCAACCAAGTACGACACGATCGTTCTCGAAGACTTGGCCTACATGGGCATGGACTTCCGCAAGGAGCTGGGACATCCTTTCCAGGCTCCGTTCCAGGCCACCGCAGCCCGCTATACGGATAACTACGTGCTGATGATTTCCGGCTCGAAGATCTTCAGCTACGCCGGCCAGCGCATCGCCATCGCAGCGATCTCGGACAAACTGCGCAACCGCTTCTATCCGGCTCTCAAGGAGCGTTACGGCATCGGCCGTTTCGCCGAATCCTACGCCCTGACATTCCTCTACGCCGCATCGTCAGGCGCAAGTCACTCGGCTCAATACGCTTTGGCGGCCATGTTCAAAGCGGCGGCGGACGGCAAGCTGGACTTCGTGGGGCACACCCGCGAATACGCACACCGCGCTCACCGCGTCAAGGAACTCTTCGAGCGTCACGGTTTCCACATCGTCTATGACAAAGACCAGGACGAACACGTGAGCGACGGATTCTTCTTCACGGTAGGCTACGGTTCGATGCCGAGTTCCGACCTGGTGGCCGCACTGCTGCGCTACGGTATCTGCGCGATCTCGCTCACCTCGACGGGCAGCCTCCAGAACGGCGTGCGCGTCTGCGTGTCGCAGATGAACCGCGAGGAGCAGTACGACCTGCTCGACCGGCGCCTCCGCGACTTCGCGCAGGACTACGCCCGGAAATAAATCCGGCATTGCAGCTCCGGGTCGCTGTGAAATCGTCCCGGAGTTGCACTCCGGAGAAAAGAATCCGGCACGGACATCCGGGAACGACCATTCGCACCCAACGAAGAGAAGGAGCCGAATAAATTCGGCTCCTTCAAATAACCAACAAAAAAGACAAAACCTACCGTCTCCGGCCGACGACGGGACCGAATTTTCCTTTCACCGACCGACTGCCGGAAACGACTTAGAAAAACAGACCCATGATCAACTACACCACTGCCGCTGAAGCTGCGAAGCTCATCAAATCCAACGACAGCGTTTATATTCAGGGAAGCGTTTCGATCCCGGAAGTGCTCGTGAAAGCGATGGCCGACCGGGGACACGAACTTCGGGGAGTGAAGGTCTATTCAGCCTTCGCCATCGGACGGGAGGAAGCGCCCTACTGCAAGCCCGAATACAAAGACAGTTTCCTCGTATATAGCCTCTTCGTGTCGAACTCCGTGCGCAACTGGATCGCTCAGGGGTACGGACAGGCCATCCCGGCTTTTCTGGGCGAGATCCCGGGGCTTTTCCGCAAGGGGATCATCCCGATCGACGTAGCGCTGCTGAACTGTTCGCGCCCCAATGCGGACGGCTATTGCAGCTTCGGCACCTCGGCCGACCTCGCGGTTTCGGCCGCCGAATGTGCGAAGGTCGTTATCGCCCAGATCAACCCCCACGTGCCGTTCTCCTACGGCGATGCGCTGATCCACGTCTCGAAACTCACGGCCGCCGTCGAAGTCGATGAACCTCTGGTGGAGCTTCCGACCGCCCAGCCCAGCGAAATCGACCGCAAGATCGGCGGCTACATCGCCGAGTTGATTCCCGACGGTGCGACCCTCCAGATCGGCGTGGGCGGCATTCCCAACGCGGTACTCGCGGCCCTGGGCGATCATAAACACCTGGGACTCCACACCGAAGCACTCACCGACGGGGTAGTACCCCTGATTCGGAGCGGTGTGATCGACAACTCGCAGAAAAAAGTGCTTCCGGGCAAGAACCTCGCGTCGCTGGCTCTCGGCTCGAAACGGCTCTACGAATACATGGACTACAACGAAGACCTGATCATGAAGGACGTGGCATGGACGAACGACCCGTTCCGCATCCGCGAGAATCCGAAGGTCATGGCCATCAATTCGGCGCTGGAGGTCGATCTGACGGGCCAGATCTGCGCCGACTCGATCGGCACGATGATCTACTCGAGCGTGGGCGGACAACACGACTTCATGTACGGCGGCGCGCTCTCCGAAGGCGGCAAAACCTTCATCGCGCTCCCCTCGACCACCTCGAAGGGACAATCCAAGATCAAAGCCCTGCTGACGCCCGGCGCCGGCGTGGTGACCACCCGTTTCCAGACACAATACGTCGTCACGGAGTACGGTGCGGCCTACCTGCTGGGTAAAGGACTCGCCGAGCGTGCCCGCGCCCTGATCGACATTGCGCATCCCTCGGCCCGCGAGGAGTTGGAAAAAGCCGCCTGCGAACGCTTCGGCTATTCGTTCCTGCGGCTCAAATAGATTCCTCGATTCCATGTGCAGGAATCGTTCGCGGGCACCTGTCCGCTCCGCGCAGAGATGATTTTCACGCAAGATCCATATATTATAAAGTATATCAAAAAGGACTCCTGCCGAAACCGGAATAACCGTGTATGCGGAATAACTAAAGACCGTCCCGCCTCCTTTTTCAGAGGATGGGACGGTCTTTTTTCCACACAAAATCCCCCTCTCGACCGATCTATCGGGGGGGGGTAAAATTTTATTGATTTTCGATAAATTTTTCTTGTTTTTCACAAATATACTTTCTATCTTTATCGCAACAAACGATAAGAACGGACGCAGTGCCTGCAAGCGTTTCCAAAAGTCGAGGAATTACATAACGCCGGCACAGGAAACACCCCGCAGAACCCTTCGGTTTCGACCGGCAGGAACACTTCACGGATCAACAGGAAATACGCCGAAACAAAAACAGCGAACAAAATCAACGACCATAAAAAACGGGATCACTCCCTCTCGATATGATTGTACTCGAAAACATCAACAAGACCTACCACAACGGCGCTCCGCTGCATGTACTCAAGGGTATCGACCTCGAAATCGAAAAGGGCGAGCTGGTTTCGATCATGGGGGCCTCGGGATCGGGCAAATCGACCCTGCTGAACATCCTCGGGATCCTGGACGACTACGACACGGGCGAATATTTCCTGAACGGGCGCCTGATCAAACACCTGAGCGAGACGCAGGCCGCCGCTGCCCGCAACAACATGATCGGCTATATTTTCCAGTCGTTCAACCTGATAAACTACAAGAACGCGGTCGAAAACGTCGCCCTTCCCCTCTACTACCAGGGCGTTTCACGCCGCAAGCGCAATGCCGAAGCCCTCGAATACCTCGACCGGCTGGGACTCCGCGACTGGGCCAACCACATGCCCAACGAGATGTCGGGCGGCCAGAAGCAGCGCGTGGCCATCGCCCGGGCATTGATCAACAAGCCCCAGATCATTCTCGCCGACGAACCTACGGGCGCCCTGGACAGCAAAACCTCGCAGGAGGTAATGGACCTGCTGCGGCAGGTAAACGGGACGGGCATGACCATCATCTGCGTAACCCATGAACAATCGATCGCCGACCAGACGGACAAGATCATCCACCTGAAGGACGGCGTGATCGGTTCGATACAAAACCTCCGGCCATGAGAGAGTTGCTGTTGGAAATCTGGGCGTCGATCCGCCGCAACAAGCTGCGCACGTTCCTCACGGGCTTCTCGGTCGCATGGGGCATCTTCATGCTGGTCATCCTGCTCGGCTCGGGCAACGGACTGAAAAACGGCACGCTCTCCAATTTCGGGTCGATGGCCGTCAATTCGGTCATCATCAACGGCGGCTGGACCTCGCAACCCTACAAAGGCTACGACAAGTGGCGGCGCATCAACATCACCAACCGCGACCTGGAGATCCTGCGCACCGAATTTCCCGAAGTAGATAAGGTTTCCGCCCGCGTACAGGGACCAGGACAATACAACCTCTCCCACGGACGCGACTTTCTGAACAATGCGGCCGTAGTCGGCAGCGACCCGGAATACCGCGAAATCATGAATGTCAGGGTGCTCGACGGACGCTTCCTGAACGATACCGACCTTCGGGAGCGGCGCAAGGTGATCGTCGTGGATAAAAACGTGCGGGATGTCCTGTTTCACGGTCAAAGTCCCGTCGGACAGCACCTCCTGGTCAACGGAACATCGTACAGCATCATCGGTGTTTTCGAGATGGACCAGTTCGGCTCCTACACATTCACCTTCATCCCGCTGACGACCGCCCAACTGCTCTTCAACCACAGCGATCCGAGCGTAGGACAGACCTATCTTTCGGTGAAAGACATCGACACCGATCAGAAAATGGCCGAATTCGAACAGCGGCTCCGCAATCGTCTGGCCGCCGAACACACCTTCGCGCCCGACGACGAAAGCGCCGTCTGGATCTACAACCGCATGGAAGGTTACAAGAACATGATGCTCGTCTTCGGCGGCATCAACCTCTTCATCTGGATCATCGGTCTGGGAACGCTGCTCGCAGGCATCGTGGGCGTGAGCAACATCATGCTGGTAACGGTGCAGGAGCGCACCTTCGAATTCGGCATTCGCAAGGCTCTCGGAGCCAAACCCTCGTCGATCATCCGGCTGATCCTGACCGAATCGGTGATGATTACCGCCGCATTCGGCTATATCGGGATGGTGCTCGGCGTATTCGCCATGGAAGGAGTGAACAAGCTCATGACACAAACTCCGCCCGGTGAGGAGAACACGTTCAACATCTTCGTCAATCCGACGTTGAACCTCTCGGTAGCGGTAAGCGCGACGATCGTTCTGGTGCTGGCCGGACTTATCGCAGGTTACATCCCCTCCCGCCGGGCCGCCCGACTGAAGACCGTCGATGCCCTGCGGCACAATAAATAACTGCGCGACAACGAATCCCACAACGACCGGGGAACAGATAAGGAAGCACCCCGGAGTCCGAAGGACGACAAAAGTCCCCTCCCGAGGAGGGGATTGAGGGGTGGGTAAGAATTGAATACGCGGCCAAGCCGCGAAACTACGACAGACCGAAAAGAGAACAGCAACAACGAGCCCGGGACACCCGGAAGAAAGAAAAGGAACCAAACTATGACAGGATTTTTCGATACGGATCGCTGGAACGAAATCTGGCAGACGATCTCCCGCAACCGCAGGCGCAGCATCATGACGGCGCTGGGTGTCTTCTGGGGTATCTTCATGCTGATCGTCCTGCTGGGTGCCGGCACGGGGCTGGGCCGCATGTTCCGCGCCCAACTGGGCGGTACGGCCACCAACGCCATTTTCATCATGTCCGACCGCACCTCCGTCCCATACGAAGGTATGCCTACGGGCCGCAGCTGGGAACTGGACTGGGACGACCTGGAAGCGCTCCGGAAACTGCCCCGCATCGAATACATCTCGGCCATTTGCTGGGGCAACCAACGCAACATGAGCCACCAAGACCACAAAGGCGAATTCGGACTGATGGGCTACTCGCCCGACATGCAGCAGATCGCCCCCCAACAGATTCTCATGGGGCGCTACCTGAACGAAGTCGATGAACTGCGCCAGCGCAAAGTCTGCGTAATCGGACTTCAGGTCTGGCGCGACCTCTTCCCCGGCGGAGAAGATCCTACGGGCAAAACGATCCAGATCGGCAGCTCCTACTTCACGGTCGTCGGCGTTACCAAACCCCTGGGAGGCATGATGGCCTTCAGCGACCCGGAGCGAACCGTCGTCATCCCGGCACTGCTCGTACAGCAAATGTACGGACTGGGACGGACGATCGACATGCTGGCACTCACCGGATATGCGGACGAACCGACCCAAGAGGTGATCCAGGAGTGCCGGCAAAGCATCGCCGCACGACACCTGATCGCTCCCGACGACAAGAAGGCGATCTATTTTCAGGACACCTCCGAGATGTTCGGAAAGATCACGGGGCTCTTCCGAGGCATCTCCCTGCTTACGTGGATCGTAGGTCTGGGCACGCTGCTCGCGGGCATCGTGGGCATCAGCAACATCATGCTGGTACTGGTACGCGAACGCACGCAGGAGATCGGCATCCGCCGCGCCATCGGCGCTTCGCCCCTGACGATCCTTTCGCAAATCCTCTCCGAGAGCTTCATCCTCACTTTTATCGCGGGCATCTTCGGTTTCGGTGCGGGCGTAGGCGTTCTCTCCATCGCCGACAGTTTCTACGCGCGGGCCGCCCAGATGGACCAACACCTGCCCGATATTTCATGGCAGATCTCCTTCGGTATGGGAATGCTCGCGCTGGGGATCCTCGTCCTGGGCAGCCTGCTGGCAGGCATCATCCCTGCGACCCGGGCACTGCGGATCAAAGCCGTAGACGCGATCCGCGAAGAATAAACCCCGAAACTCGCAACAAACGCAAAAAACCGACATAATATGAAAAAGTTTCTGAAGATTTTCCTGGGCATCCTGTTCCTCGCGCTGCTCGTCGGCACGTTCGTCTTCCTCTGGAACAAAACCCGCCCCGTGAAGGTGGTTTACACCCTCGCAACCCCCGTGCATGACACGATCCGTCAGTACGTCATCGCCTCGGGCAAGGTCGAACCCCGCGACGAGGTGCTCATCAAGCCCCAGATCTCGGGTATCATTTCCGAGGTGCTCTGCAAGGCCGGCGACCGTGTAAAACAGGGCGACGTCATCGCTACGGTGAAGGTCATTCCCGAAATGGGAACCCTCAATGCCGCCGAATCCCGCGTGACGGTGGCCCGGCTCTCGCTCGACCAGACCCGCAAGGAGTTCGAACGCACCGAAGCCCTCTATGCCAAAGGCGTGGTATCGCAGGAGGAGTTCGAGAAGGGGCAGACCACCCTGCGCCAGGCCGAAGAGGAGTTCCAGAATGCCGAAGACAACCTGGAAATCGTCAAAACCGGTATTACCAACCGATACAAAGATTTAAGCAACACCCAGATACGCTCCACCATCACGGGTATGATCCTCGACGTACCGATCAAGGTCGGCAACTCGGTGATCCAGGCCAATACCTTCAACGACGGCACCACGATCGCCACGGTCGCCGACATGGGCGACATGCTCTTCCGGGGCAATGTCGATGAAACCGACATCGGCCGCCTGCACGCCGGCATGCCCGTCGTGCTGACCATCGGTGCCATGCAGGGTACCGTCCTCCAAGCCACGCTGGAGTACATTTCGCCCAAAGCCGCCGATGTGAACGGAATCATCATGTTCGAGGTGAAGGCCGCCGCCAAGATCCCGGAATCGGTCTTCGTCCGTGCAGGTTACAGCGCCAATGCCAGCATCGTGACCGACAGCCGCGAAGGTGTTCTCACACTGCCCGAAAGCACCATCCAGTTCGAAGAGGGCAAGCCCTGCGTCTATATCCTCACCAGTCCTGAGGAGAGCCCCGAACAAACCTTCGAGAAACGGGACGTAACGCTCGGTCTGTCGGACGGCGTGAACATCGAAATCGTATCCGGCGTCACCGAAACGGACAAAGTCCGCAACCTCCAACAACAGTCCATCTAAATCCCTGCCACCATGAAATTCGGAACTCTTTTCATCGCACTGCTGCTCGCGGGCAGCACGGCGCAGGCCCAAATTCCGACTCCGACACCCGAAGCAGGCCCTTGGAGCCTGGACGACTGCATCCGATACGCCCACGAACATAACATACAGATCCAGCAACAGGCGCTGCAAGTCGAACAGCGCTCCGTCGAACTCAACACCTCGCGCCACAGCCGCCTGCCCGACCTCGGTGCCAACCTCGGTACGAACTTCAGCTTCGGACGAAGCCTCATCAGCAACAACACCTACGCCGACAACAACCAGGTGTCGGGTTCGCTCGGCGTTTCGGCCTCGCTGCCGCTCTTCATGGGCGGACGCATCAACCACGAAATCGCAGCAGGCAAGCTGAGCCTGAAAGCCGCTGTCCAGGACCTGGACCGGATCCGTGAAGACGTATCGGTCAATATTATGTCGTATTACCTCGACGTGCTGGTCGCAAAGGAGTTGGTTAATGTTGCAGAGCAAGCGCTCGCCTTGAGCACACAACAGGTGGAACGCAGCCGGGAGCAGGTACGAACGGGCAAAGTCGCCGAGTCGGTGCTTTACGAAAACGAAGCCCTGCTGGCGGCCGACGAATACAAACTAACCCAAAGCCGCAACGACCTCTCACTCTCCCTGCTGGCCCTGAGCCAGGCCCTGAACCGGACGAGTGCCGAAGGATTCGACATAGTCGCCCCGACTTTCGACAGCCTCACCGTGGAGTCGATGCGTCACCTGCGTAACCCGGCCGAAGTGCTCTCCTACGCCCTGGACAACCGTCCCCGCATACAGGCCGAGCGCTTCCGCCTCGAGCAGGCTCTCCGGGCGGTGCGGATGTCCCGTGCGGCTTACTACCCCCAGATCACGCTGACAGGAGAATACGGCACCAACGTCTATCACTCGTTCGCTACGGGTGCGGTAAATCCCGCTTTCGGACGCCAGTTCCGCAACAACAGCACCGAATACGTAGGGGTGGCGATCAACATCCCCATCTTCAACCGCATGGCGACCCGCAACAGCGTGCGAACGGCCAAACTGGGCGTGCGGAGCCAGCAGCTCGCCCTGACCGAAGCCGAGCAAACCCTGCAAAAAGAGATCGAAACGGCCTACTACCAGGCCGATGCCGCCCTGTTGAAATACCGTTCGGCGGAAAAAGCGCTCAATTCCGCACAGGTCGCCTTCAGGTACGAAGCCGAGAAATACGCTGCGGGCCGCTCGACGACCTTCGACTACAACGACGCCAGGACCCGCATGCAGAAGGCCGAATCCGACCAGATCCAGGCCAAATACGAATTCATATTCCGTACCAAGATCCTCGATTTCTACGCGGGTTTCCCCCTGACACTTTAAGCGGCAAGCGGAACCCGAAGACTCCGACCACAGCTTCTCTTTTCATATAAAATCTCTCTCTGCCGATATTTCCGGAAGTCCCCCTCCAGGCGGAAAAGAGAGGTAATCCGGCGGATTCGTCCCGCAGCCTTACTCCGCGATCGAAAGGTCGGCGAACGAGAAAACTTCGGTCGAAACCTCGCCCAACGGACCGCTCTTGGCATTGACCCCCACCTGTACTTTGACGAAGTCGATGTACTTCAGCTCGACAGGCGTTCCGTCGGGCTGCATGGCATTGGCGATTCGGAATCCGTTGCTCTGTCCCTTTCCGTCCACCGCATCGCCGCCCGCAAGACAGTCGCTTCCGTAATTGTCGGCATAGCCCCAGTCGTAAGGGCGGTTGATCCAAAATCCCCTGTCATCGACCATATTCCGGGATTCGAGCAGCGTACCGCGCAACGTATAAGTATCGGCGGCCCAAGCCGGATAATAGAAATCCTGGTCGTGAAATTCTCCCTTATACTCGATCGTGCCGCTGTGACCTTCCGAATCGGTCCACTGTACGTCCATCCCCTTTCCGGCAGGTCGGTAATAAGTCACGGCATAACCGGAGACAGTCCCTTCCTTGCCCGTTTCGCTGCCCCGCAACTCATACCACTCGTCATCGGGCTCGCCGTTGCCGTTCACGTCCTGCATGACCCACACCACACCCGGCTCCGAGCTGGTGTCGAACGCATTCCCCTGAATGGAAAAATCGTAGCCGCTTTCCATTCGGGCGATACTGTGATCGAACCCGACGATCAGATAACCGCCGAATCCCCCGAGCGAAACATAACTCCGCGCCTCCAGCCTCCCGGCTGCATAAGCTACGGCATCTTCATGAGTACGCTCGTTGCCCGTATATCCGGCTTCGGTCTTTTCGCCGACCAACTGCCCGGGAGCGGGCAGAAATTCGTAAACCGCATTCTGGAAACGACTGCTGGCCGCACTCGCCGGGCGTCGGCGCTGCTCCTCGTCCGCAAAGGCGTGGACGACGATCTCGGCAGACAGCGTGACAACCCCTCGGACGATGTTTCGCGTAAGACGCTCGGAAGCATCGCCGCCTTCGGTCACATCGACCCGAACGGTATAGTCGCCCGGCCCGTCGGGTGTAAACTTAAACACGGCACCCGTTTCGGCAGCGACCGGTTCCCCATCGACCGACCAGGCGAACTGCGGATCGGCGACATAAGCCAACGACGGCGCAAGATAGACCGCACGGCCGACGAACGTACTCCGATCGGTCGTCTTACAGTAATGAGAGAGCTTTTCGAAGCGGACCTCCGAAGGCATCTTCTCCACGACCTCCACGACAAATTCCTTGAAGGAGGTTCCGTCGTCGTTCGATGCCTCGATACGGATCGGGTAGCTCCCCACCGCCTCTTCCCGGAAGGTATAGCTCATCTGCGTAGAAACGACCTCGCCGGCACAAAGCCACCGGCAGCGGAAGTCCTCCTGGTCCGAATGCTGAATATCGGGAGTGAAGGTATATTCGACACCCGGCAGAACCTTGAGCCCCTCGGTAGGCAGTGCGAGCGAAATGACGGGCGGAGTAAGCTCCAACACATCCACCCGCAGCTCCGCTTCGGCTTTTCCGGCAGCCGTTTCGACACGGAAAGTGATATACACTTCCCCCAGTTCGGTAAAGACGGCCGTATAGGTCGGTTCGGAACCTGCCAGCTTGCCATCGACGATCCATGAGTAGGTAGCTCCCTCGGCATACTCCACCGTCGGAGCGATGGTCAGTTCCCGGCCCATCTTGACGGTATAAACCCCCGACTCGCTGTCGAGCGTAATGACGGGAGCATGATCCCGGTCGTCCAAAATCACTTCGTCCTTGTTGCAGGCGGTCGTCAACAGCGCCGCCAACACCGCCCAAAACGGGAAATATCTTTTCGAAAAAATCCACATAGCACGTTGCATATATTCGCGTTTACAGCACGCGGCAGAGCGGAAACCCGCCCTGCCGACGTACACAAAAACGATTTATCTTCAAAAGTCGTCGCCTCCGCCCGGTGCAGTCCGTCACGGACTTTTCCGCAGATCGGAAACGATCGCCGAAATCGGTCCGGAAACTTTCCGGAAAAACATTACAGCTCGATCGTAATGTCATCCAGAGCATAATAGGCCGGCATCGAGAAGCCATAACCGTTATCGGGGCCGCCCGTCATATTGAAACGCACCTTCGCCACCTTGCCCAGCGAAGAGAGGTCCCATTTGGTCCACTCCTTAATCAGCTTGTCCTTCGATGCGAAAGTCATCGTCACGGTGCCGGTCTCCTTACCTGCGGCATCGTAGCCCGTAGCATGAATCAGTACATCCTGGCCCTCCTCAAGCGCAGGTGCGAGGGCATTGCCCTTGGCTGCCACACTCAGGAAATAACAGGTCGAATTGATATAGCAGCTCTGGATCGTACGCGCCACACCGTCGGCGAAAGCGAAAATAGGACGGCTGTCGCCATAGTCGGGGTGCGCCTCGTCGTAGTTGCCGTAACCGATAAGGAAATTATCCGATCCGTCGTGGCCGCCGCCCGTAGTAGCATCCTCGTTCCGGGCATTGTACAGGTAAAGGTCAAGCTCGTAGGAGTTGAACTTCTCGATATCCTTGGAGTTGTAGGACGATACCATAAACGGGTATCCCCAACCTTCGGGACAGGGCGAAGTCAGCTGCGTGGTCTGATCGGTCCAGGTGTACGCCTTATCTTCGTAAACTACGGACATCGCCTTACCGCCGTTATAGTTCGCCACCACCAGCGGCGACCAGTCGTCGCCCTCGAAAGTGATCGTATAGGTCTGGGGTCCTTCGTCCGGCCCGTCGTCGTCCTTCGAACATCCGACGAAAGTTACCGCAGCCGCAGCCAGCAAAGCCAAAAATACTCTTTTTTTCATAATCTTTTATTATTTAATAAATTGTATGTTTCCTCCTGTACGAAAGATCGCCACAAAGCATACGCTTCGGGGACTCATGGCAGCACCGGGTCCGGAAAAATCGACTGAATGGGGAAATCGAGCAAACAGAGCAACCGACATTCGTGATTCCATCCCGTGACCCGCAGGTGTAAAATCTTCGTGCAAAGGCAGGTCTTCTGACTCATCCCGTCCGTCGCGCCTTCCCGGCTTCATGGCCAGTGGCAAAAGAGAGCGATCGAACTATTCCCCGAAAGGAAACAGGACTTACAGCAGCGAGCACTGTTCCGGATTCGCACCGGATTCCCTATTACTCCGCACGCTTCGAAAAAACATACGGATACCTTTTGCGGGTGCAAATATACGAATAATATTTAATTCGAAAACTCAAAAAAACACGACGACCTCTTGACTTCGCCTTTTCGTCAGCGTATATTTGCAGACGCGCCCTTCCCGTTTCCCGAAACGGGCGCCCATCCTTTCTCTATTTTTTCGATTTCCGCCTGCCGCCGGACTCTTCCGGACGGCAACGACACTGTTTCATCCGACAAAAAAACACACGACATGCCCCGAGGACGCAACAAAGCCCTGATCGCCCGACGCGACGAAATGCTCTGCCACCGCTATCACTACTGGACCGAAACGCAGCGTATGCGCTTCGACGACACCCTGAAAATCCTCTCCGAAGAGGAGTTCTTTCTCTCCGAGGAGCGCATCCTGACCATCCTCCGCGCCAACGGCGACACGCTCCGCGAACTCGCCGGCCGGCCCGCTCCGAAAATGCGGAGAGAGCGCTTCCCGACAAGGCGCCATACGCCCTCTCCCCGGAAATGATCCGACGGATACGCCCGTCCCTGGCAATAAGGATATTCGGCCCGTCCATCCCTGCGATCCGGCAAAAAGAGGCATCCGCACATCTCCATTCGGAAAAAACAGCTATTTTTGCAGCCGGAACAATCCCGGAACGAAACAAAATGGACTGGTTTACGGATCTTTTTACCCAACATTCGGCCATTCAAGCCGTCGTCGTGCTCTCGCTGATCTCGGTGTTCGGCATGATGCTGGGCAAAGTGCGTTTTTTCGGAATTTCGCTCGGCGTGACGTTCGTTTTCTTCATCGGCATCGCAGCGGGCCATTTCGGACTCTCGGTCGATCCTTCGATGCTGGCTTTCGCCGAAAGTTTCGGGCTCGTACTCTTCGTCTATGCATTGGGATTGCAGGTCGGCCCCGGTTTCTTCAGTTCGCTCCGTTCGGGCGGCATCCGGCTGGTTTCACTCGCCACGCTCATCGTCCTGACAGGTTCGGCACTGGCCGTAGGGCTCGGCTATGCGGCCCGTGTTCCCATGAGCGACATGGCAGGCATCCTGTGCGGCGCCACGACCAACACCCCGGCGCTCGGTGCGGCACAACAGATGCTCTCGCAGATGCAGTTGGACTGCAACAACGCCACGCTGGGCTGTGCACTGACCTACCCGCTGGGTGTCGTAGGCGTGATTCTGGGCATCATCGCCGTACGCAAACTCTTCGCCCGGCCCTCGGACATTCCGCAACCGGACGCCGAACATAAAAAGAATATCTTCATCGTCGAATTCAAGATTTCCAACCCCGGCGTCGTCGGCAAAAGCATCCGCGACGTCGCGGCATACAGCCACCACCATTTCGTCATCTCCCGCCTTTGGCGTGCCGGGCAGGTTTCGATTCCGACCTCGGACTCGACCCTCGAATCGGGCGATCTGGTACTGGTAATCACCTCGCCAGACGACGTGCAGGCACTGGAACTCCTCTTCGGCGAGCGGGTACAGAAAGACTGGAATACGCATGACATCGACTGGAACGCATTGGACAGCCAGCTCATCTCCCGGTCGATCATCGTCACCCGCCCCGAAATCAACGGCCGCAAACTCAGCTCGCTGCGTCTGCGAAACCTGTACGGCATCAACATCAGCCGGGTGCATCGTTCGGGCGTACAACTGCTCGCCACGCCCGATCTCACGCTGCAACTGGGCGACAGCCTGACGGTAGTGGGTGAAGCGCAGGCGATCGAAGGCGTCGAAAAAATCCTCGGCAATGCCGTCAAACAGCTCGACGAACCCAACCTGATTCCGGTTTTCATCGGTCTGCTCCTGGGCCTGCTGCTGGGAAGCATCCCTTTCGCGGTACCGGGTATCAGCCTCCCCGTCAAACTGGGACTCGCAGGCGGCCCGATCATCCTCGGCATCCTGATCGGGACCTTCGGCCCCCGCATCCACATCGTCACCTACACCACGTTGAGCGCCAACCTGATGCTCCGGGCATTGGGACTGTCGCTCTATCTGGCCTGCCTGGGGCTCGAAGCGGGCGCCCATTTCGTCGAAACGATCATGCGCCCCGAAGGAATGCTCTGGATCGGACTGGGATTCCTCCTCACGTTCGTCCCCATCGTTATCGTAGCCGCCCTGTCGCTGCGGTTCTTCAAACTCGATTTCGGACAGGTAGCCGGCATCATGTGCGGCAGCATGGCCAACCCGATGGCGCTGAACTATGCCAACGACTCGATCCCCGGCGATCATCCGGCCGTGGCGTACGCGACGGTCTATCCCGTATGCATGTTCCTGCGGGTCATCATCATTCAGATTCTGATCATGTGCTTTATTTAGCGGTCGCCGGACGGCAGACCGCCCTGCGTTCCGAAGAGGCGCAGCGAACGGAACCGGGGACTCAACGCCCGACATCCGGCAACTCCGCCACGCGGCGGATCTCGCCTTCGAAATTGGGGGTAAAGATCCCGCCGCCCACTCCTTCGGCGATCTCGCGCAGTGTCCAGAAGCGACCTCCGTCCAACTCGCCGCTCGGTACGACAGGCCCATCGTACACCGTCTTATAGACATAGACCAACTCCCGTTCGCGTTCCGACTCGAACAGGTAGGTCAGCACGTGCTGCGGTTCGAAATCCGTCACGCCGACCTCCTCGCGCACCTCGCGCCGCAGAGCAGCGAGAGGCTCTTCCCCCCAATCCACATGGCCGCCTACGGCCGTATCCCACCGTCCGGGCTGGATATCCTTCCACGCCGGACGTTTTTGCAGGTAAAGCTCCCCGCAGGAGTTGAACAGATGAAGGTGCACCACCGGATGCAACAGCATCGACCCGCCGTGGCACTCGCCCCGCGTGGCCCGGCCGACGACACGTCCGGCGGCATCGACCACCGGAAACAGCTCTTCCCGATTATCCGCGCATTTCATCTTCCGACAATATTCTATGAGTTTTATTCCGACCGTAAAGACTGCAATAGACGGAGAACATGACGAAGCCCAGCAGGGCCATCGCCGCACCGGGCAGGGCGGCATATTGAGGCCCCAGGCCGAAACTGATCGGCAGACCGCCGAAGTAGGCGCCCAAAGCGTTGCCGAGGTTGAACGCGATCTGGATCGACGCGGCGCCGAGCATCTCCCCGCCCGGCGCATTCTCCAGAATAAGCAGTTGCTGGGGCGATGAAACCCCGAAGAGCGAAGCCGTCGTCAGGAACATCAGCGGAATCACGAGCCAGTCGATCCGAGCCGCGAAGAAGATCCCTACGAGCAACAGACAGATCATCCCCTGAATAAAGCGGGCGACCCGTTCGGGAGAGAAGCGGTCCGACAAATGCCCGCCCGCGAGATTACCCACCAGCATTCCCAGCCCCGCGACCATCATCACGGCTGTCATCGCCTGCCCGGAGATGCCCGCCACACGCGTCATGGTCGGAGTCACGTAGCTGTACCAGCAGAAAACTCCTCCATTGGCCAGCAGCGTAGCCAGCAGGATTAGCCAAGGAGCCCGCGAACCGAGGAACCGGAATTGCCCCTTCAATCCCGTATCGGGCAGCGCCGGCAGGGCAGGCACCCAGCGGGCGATCAGCAGCAGAGCCATAATTCCCCACAGCCCGACCATCCCGAAAGCCAGCCGCCACGAAAGATAGCTGCCCAAATAGGTACCCAACGGCACACAGAACAGGTTGGCGACAGTCATCCCGAGGATCATGATCGACACGGCCTGGGTTTTGTGTCCCGGATCGGCCACCCGCTCCGCAACGATCGAACCTACGCCGAAGAAAGCCCCGTGAGGCAGGCCCGACACGAACCGCATCGCCAAAAGCACCCAAAAGTCGGGCGCCAGCGAAGCGCAGACGTTACCCAGGACAATAAGAGCGGCAAGAGCGAGCAGAATCCCCTTCAACGCCCGCTTACGTGCAATGAGCACCGTCGCGGGAGCCCCGACGCAAACCCCGACGGCATAGGCCGAAATCAGATCCCCGGCCCGGGGGATGGAAACGCCCAAATCCCTCGCCACATCGGGCAGAATCCCCATCATGACGAACTCGGCCATGCCGAGAGCCAACGTGCCGAAAGCCAGGGCGATCAAACTCTTTTTCATAAATCGACTCTTTTTACCGACGGCTCCGCACTCCAGGTACGGAACCTTTTTCGCAACTTTCGCATCCTTCGGACCGCTCCGCAGCTCGACAATACGGCGCGTCCGAAGCACGGTCTTTTGATTCGGAGAACAAAAATAGCGCATATCTTCCCCTCTTCCGCCTAAAACGAAAGAATTTCTCACCGACCCGACAAACCGGCCCTCCCGGATTCTCCCTGACGGGATGAATCCGGGAGGGCCGATTATATCCTATCCGAAAGCCCAAAGAGAGCCGTATGACTGAGATCAATACCCCAGCCAGTGAAGCCACTCGAGCGCTTCGGGCGTCAGCTTGTCATCGCGGTCCACCCAGGTTCCGGACTCGATGAGCAACGTTTTATACTCCTCGATACGGCGCGTGATCGGAAAATCGGGTCGCGGCAGCGCACTCTTCTCCGCACGCTCCGAAGGGCGAATCGTCCGGTCGAAAACCTCCCGAAGCACCGGGCGCCGGTGTCCCTCCCACTTGAAATCTTCGAGAAAAAGAGCCTGCGTCTCCGGAATCTTATCCATCGGGAAGATCGAAAAGACCGGCTGATTACGGTAGGTAATGCCTTCGACCGTATTGTTGTCGATATAGTAGGTAGCCGCACCGCTTTGGATAGAAACCAGCCCCACCGGTTCGGGCGAATCGTCCTCCTGCATATAATAGATGGTCTGCACGTTACCGTCCACGTCGTTGCGATAGATCTTGTTATCGCGGAAATAGGCAGTAATCAGCTTGCCCGTCACCTGGTTGTAAGTCATAGTGTCGATCTCGCTCGACATGACCGGACGGCCGACGAATTCCGCTTTCTGGAGTTTGGAGTTTTCGGTATAGATCTTCATCACGTCCGAAGTGATCTGGTTATCCTGATTCCAGAGCACAGGATCGATATAGAGCAGGATCATCGAGTCCGTGGAAACGGCCACCAGAGAATCGCAGACCGCCTGGAAGTCATTGCGGAAGATCTTTACCCGGCGATACCCCTTGACCAACCGGTAGAGGGAATCTCCAGCAGGTGCAGCGATCGAATCCCCCCGCAAAGAGTCCGCTGCCGCAACCCCGGCCTTGAGCGAATCGAGCTGCATGGAATCGCGTCCCAGCGAATCCGCAGCAAGAGAGTCCCGGAACAAAGAATCCAACGCGGCAAAAGCCCTAGCCTCCCGCAGGGAGTCGGCGACCAGCGAATCGAGAGCCGACGCCGGAAGCTTGCCTTTCAGGATCGCCTTCCCGGTTTTGGCACGCCGCTTGGCCCAGATTTTCTCCATACGTTCGGCACGGCGCTCCAGGTTCTTTCTGCGCAATGCCTCCTCCTTCTGTTTCGCAGCGTCGAGCTTGGCAGTAGCCCGAGCCTGACGTGCTTTGGCGATCTGCGCCAGCTTCTCCTTGCGGGCCGCTGCCGCCTGCGCCTTTTTCACGGACGCTATGCTGTCGGCCTGTGCCCGCAATTGAGCTTTCAAGCTGTCGGCCTGGGCTTTCCGCTCCCGCTTGGAAAGAATATGCACGGAAGAATCCGCAGGAAGCGATTTTGGACCGGCCTGCGCAAGGCTGTCGGAAAAAAGCGTATCCACCGCAGAAACGGCGGCCACGGAATCGGCAGGGGTCATTCCGCCCCCCACCCGATCAAGGCTGTCGGAAAGAAGCGTATCTATTGCTGGGGCGGCATCCAGAGAATCGCCCCCCGTTCCTCCTTTTTCAACCGGAACAGCCGCTATAGGTTCTGCAACGGAACCAGAACCGGCATCCGCAGTTTCGGACGAGGTTTCGACGGCTCCGGCCGCAGCCTGCGGAGCAGCGGCATCCGCCTGCGATCCATCCTGCGAGGCTTTTGGACCCGCAGCACTCGGTTTCGCAGCCAGTGAATCCACAGACGGTCCCCCCTTAGAGCCGGCCAGAGAATCTGCCGCCTTTGCCTTCACCTTCGCCAACGAATCGGCACGTGCCTGCTCGCTCTTCGAGATCGTATAAAGAAACATCGAATCGGCACACATATAGAGCGAATCGCTCTGACTCGTATCGTAGCTGACCACCGAAGGTCGCTGCGTGAGCAGAGCATTGCCCGGCTCCTTCCAATATTCGCCGTAATCGCCGAAAGCGAGCACTTTGTGCTCGGCGTCGTCGATCTGGATATTCCGGAACAAAAGAGCATGCCCGGACTCCCGGTAATAGTCGAGGCTGTCGCTCCACAGCTCCTGCTTTTCGGTCATCACATACCCGTTGCGAGTCAGCACGTAAAGCTCGCGCGGCTTTTCGTAACGTCCCCGGTCGGCATAAATGTAATCGCCGCCTTCGTTCCAGATGTTGGTTCGCTCGAAGAAATGAGCCTGGTCGGTATCCGTATCGTACACCACCGAATCGCCCTTGAGTTCGTACTTGTCGTTGCGCATCTCGACACGATCCACACAGATAATCTGGTGCGTATCGGCATAATAGTAGCCCCGGTCGGATTCGAGGTGATTCTCGCGGTTGGTCAGCATACCGCCTCCGCTGAAAGTACCAATATTGTCCAGCGTATTGAACCGGAAATCATAAGTATAGAGCGTCGCATCCCCATCGACGACCTTCACCAGCGGAGCATAGACCCGCGCCTCGTTGATCTCACCGTTGTAGTCGGCCCGGTCGCCGTAAATGTATGTCTCTTTTTTATTGATCAGTACGTTGCCGAAGCACTCGATGCGCTTGTCGTTGTAGCGGATCGCGCTGTCGCAGGTAATGACCGCCCCGTTGTGCTGGGCCGCGAAATGCCCTACGAGCACTGTCGCGGTCGTATCGCCGTAAGGAATGGGATATCCCCGGTCGGCGACGAAATCGACCACCTTGTTCGACTCGGGGTCCTGGGCCGGAGCACCCGGAGCCGACGGGGTCTGAACACCCGCAACGGGAACGGCCAGCGGCCTGTTCCCCGCGAGGATCACACCTCCGGCGACACCTGCGACCAGCAGTGCGCACACTATTTTTCGCAATCCCTTCGGCATCGGACGATCTCTATTTTACCCAGTTCTTATTTTCGAACTCTCCGTCCCGAAATTCGGGATCGATATAAATGTACATGCCCTCGATCTTCTTGTCGAGCCACTCCTTGAACACTTTCTCGCGTTTGGCGTTCAGCGCCAGCTGTTCGACGCGAATATAGTCCTCGTCGAGCGAAACCTTGTGCGGAGGGATCACCTTCACGAGCTTGACGATCTTGCTGAGCTGGTTGCCCATCCAGTCTTCGGTCTGATAGGCGTCGGAAATTTCGCCCTCCTTAAGATTGCGCAGGGCATTGTAGTCGTCGAGGCTCTTGCCACCGGCCCGGCCGAAATCTTCTTTCATGAAGCGTGTTTCGGTATAACTTGCTTCCCACCTTTGAGTAAGTTCCAGCAAATCGTGGTTGGTCACCACGCCGCCGTTCATCTTCGAATTATCGTCGTCGGAAAACTTCCGGGCCGCCTCCTCGAAAGTAATCGAATCCTTACGGATCAGGTTTGCGATACTGTCCAGCATACGGGCCGGAGCCGCCAGCTCCTCGAGCGTATAGGAGGGTCGCAACACGATATGACGCGCATGGTACATACGCCCCTTCTGGTCGATCAACTGAATCAGGTGATAACCGTATTGCGTTTCGACGACCTCGGAAACCTGTCCCGGCTTCAGATCGGCCAATGCGTCCGCAAACTGCCGCACGAACCCGTCCAAAGGCTGGGGGTCCAGTTCGCCGCCACTGATGGCCGAACCGTCCATCGAATACATGCGGGCCATGATGTCGAAACGGGTCTGCCCCTTGATGATGCGCTCGCGCATATCCAGCAACCGCTCCTTGGTGCGCTGCTTGGCCTCCTTGATCGACGCCGGGAAACGGGTGATCTGGGCATAAACGTACTGTTCGGGGATAGTCGGCAGACTGTCCGGATCGGTCTTCTTGTAGTAACGCTCCACCTCGCCGGGAATCACCTTGATTTTCCCTACTACGGAACTCTGCATAGCCTGGGCGTATGCCTGCTCCTCGTAACGCTGACGCAGCATTTCGCGCACGTTGAAGATCGGCATATGCTGTTTGGTTTCGAGCGCGGCGATAGAACCCGCATCGTCGATGAGCGCCTGCAAATGGGCTTCCACCCGCTGTGCGATGCCCGAATAGCTGACATCCACCGAATCGATGAGCGCCTGATTGAACAGCAGCTTCTGCATCAGCAGTTGTTCGAGCGCTTCGTCGTGGGGATCGCGGTCCGAAGTGTAACCCTGCTGGCGGCGCTGTTCCACCAGCTCGCCCGCATATTCGTCCACCTCCGACCAGAGGATCGACGATCCGCCGACGACGGCCACCACGCGGTCCAGCATCACCTGCCGCTTCTGGGCGGCCCCTGCAAAAATCGCCAGCACCAACGCTGCGCAAAACAGAATCTTCTTGCTCATCAGTTCTCTATTTTTTCTTCTTCATGGATCTTCACTCTCCCCTCCTCGACCGCTTTTCGGTAAACCTCCTCGTCGTAGGCCCGAATGATCTCGTTCTGCCGCTGGTTGTAGAGGATGCGGCGCACGATCGCCTCGCTGCGCTCCAGCGGTTCGGGATCGCCCGGACGAAGCACGTCGCTTATTTCGAAATAGTAGCGCGAATGACCGTCGCTCATCTCCTGTACGGCCCGCGAGGAGAGCAGGGCGTCGTAACTCTGGTTGCGCAATGTGGGCAGATAGCCCAGAAACTCGGAGAAGGTCACCCACGAAGAGGAGAAATCGTTCAGTACGAAATTGTTCTTGGTACAGATGTCGGCGAACTCTTGCTGCCGGGATGAGCCGGGCTGCGTCATCAACTTGCGCAGCTTCGGCGCCTGCCGGTTGTTGGCGTCGAAGCGAACGATCCGCCCCTTGACCAGGGTTTGATTGACCTTGAAATCCGACGCGTGTTCACGGTGATAGGCAGCAATCTGATCGGCGGTAACGAGCGTATCGATGCGCTCCTCGATCAGATGCTGGTCGAACTTACGGATCAACAACGCCTGGCGGTACTCCTCGACCAGCGAATCGATGTCCTGCTCGGCATCGGAGAAAAGTTCTTCGGCCTCGTGCAATTTAAGCTGTTTGTGCACCCACTTTTCGACATAACGGTTTACGAAAGCCACGCTGTCCTCGCCGACCACTCCCTTCGGAATCGCAGCCTTAACCTCTCGCGCGTACAATTTTCTACCGGCAGCCTCGGCCAACACGACCCGACCTCCGCCCCAATAGCGGGGCACTTCCTGGCACCCTACCGCAAGTACGAGCAGCAGAACAGCTCCTATTTTGGCACAAAAACTCATAACTACAAGGGACAAAGATAATGAAAGCCGAGAGCCTAACCAAATTTATTTGAGTTAAGCCGAGGCGCATCCTATCGTCTAAAAAAGATACTTTTTACCCGAACCTAACGTACCGTGCATCCCGAATATTACATTACGCCCTAATTTATCGTATCGAAAAAACCGGATGCTCCGGTGCAGATAATCCGGGGAAAACCGGCACAGACAATACTTCTGCATGATACCCGCCGACGATCCCGCTCCTGCGGTACGCCGCAAAATAGCCCCCGACCGTCACAACAGGTTACCGGATCGTATTTTTATCCAACTTTTTCACCCGGGCCAGCAAACGGTAGATCATATAGCCCGATGCGGCGAAAAGCACGAGCGCAACGACGTAAACGATCGTATAAAGTGTATCGCTGCCGATAACCGAACGTATCGTGGCCCCGTCCAGTCCGACCATAATCAACAGGAAAGCCGCGCCGTTGTTCATGGCATGGAGCAGAACGACCGAAAAGATCGAATTGGTCTCGATGTAGATGAAACCCAGGATCAGGCCCATCACGAAAGCATTGACCGCCAGCGCCGGATGTCCGTGCAACACGGCGAAGAACGCCGACGAGAGGAACAAAGCCGCTACGACGCCGTACTTGGCCCGCACCGACTCGAGAATGATGCCCCGACAGAGGAACTCCTCCAACAGAGGAGCCATAACCACCAGCGTAATGATCGCCCAGAAGCCCCGGCCGTAAACTGCGGACGAAGGCATCGGAAGCAGCTCCACCACCGGTTCGATGACGATACCGGCAGCCAGCATCATCACCAGTCCCCAAAGCAGCAGAACCGGATTGAGGCCCCGCGCCGAAAAGCGCAGCGTCTTGCGCGTTCCGTGCCGCAAGCGGCGATAGAACAGCGTGAAAAGAATCATCAGTCCCATCGTCACCAGGTAGGTGAAAGCCGTAAAACGCGCCAGAGCGTCCTGTTGTTCGGGCGTCGGAGCGACGTTGCCGCGCAACAAGTCCCAGTCCGGAAAATCGAACCCGGCGAGACGGGCGGCAAGCAGTCCGACGAATTGCAGCAAATACCAGATTCCTACCAGAGCCAACAGGTCGATAAGGGTCGGAAATCGATATTTATGAGCCGGTTGCGGCGTTTGTCCCCGATCGGATGTTCCGGGAGTATCCCCAACAGGAGCTTGCGGACGGACATCGGACGGAGTCGTGGAATCGGTATGTACCATAGCTTCTATGTTTTATCTTCGGTATAAAGACCTGTTTTACGCTTCGAAGATAGGCATTTTTCGGGTATCGTTATGGTTTTTCCCGATAAAATTCGTATTTTTGGCCGATTATAACCCGTTAAAATCAGCAAACATGGCAAAGGTCATCGCATTGGCCAATCAGAAAGGCGGCGTGGGCAAGACGACCACGGCCATCAACCTCTCGGCGTCGCTCGCGCTGCTGGGCAAGAAAGTTCTCCTGCTGGACGCCGATCCGCAGGCCAACGCCACGTCGGGACTGGGCTTCGATATCAACCTGGAGGGCATTTACGAGTGCATCACCGGAGCGAAGACGGCGGCCGACGTAATCCTCCAAAGCCCGGACGTAAAGAACCTCTGGCTGCTCCCCTCGTCGATCGACCTGGTGGCCGCCGACACCGAGCTACCGAAGATGGAGAACGGACACCACGTGATCCGCCGCATCGTGGAGAGCGTGCGCGACCGTTACGACTATATCCTGATCGACTGCTCCCCCTCGCTGGGCTATACGACGGTGAATATCCTTACGGCCGCAGACACGGTGCTGATTCCCGTACAGTGCGAATACCTCGCGCTCGAAGGGCTCTCGAAGCTGCTCAACACCATCCGCATCGTCAAGAACGGACTGAACCCGGCGCTCGAAATCGAAGGCTTCGTGCTGACTATGTACATGCGCAACCGCCTCAACAACCAGGTGGTGAACGAAGTTCGCAACCACTTCGGAGAGCTGGCCTTCGACACAATAATTCAACGCAATATCCGTTTAGGAGAAGCCCCCTCGCACGGAAAACCCGTCATCTTGTACGATGCTTCCGCCGTCGGGTCGGCTAATTACCTCACGTTGGCCAAGGAGCTCCTGAAACGCAACCGCAAAAGCAATCAAAAAGCAAAATAGCATTATGAAACAGAAGGGATTAGGACGCGGTCTGGACGCCATTTTCGGGAGCGAACACCTGGATGCCAGGCTCAAACCGATGACCGAAATGGCGGAGATCTCCGTTTCGGCGATCTTCCCCAACCCCACGCAGCCGCGCACGGAGTTCGATGAAGAGGCGCTCGAAGAGCTGGCCGACTCGATCCGCACGCTGGGCGTAATCCAACCCATCACGGTCAAACGCACCGACGACGGACGCTACCTGATTATCAGTGGCGAACGCCGCTGGCGGGCCGCCCGCAAAGCCGGACTGGAGTCCCTGCCCGCCTATATCCGCGAAGTGGACGACGAGAACCTGCATGCTATGGCCCTGGTGGAGAACATCCAGCGCGAAGACCTCAACGCCATCGAAATCGCCCTGGGAATGCAGCGGCTGATCGACGAATGCAACCTCACGCAAGAGGCGCTCTCGGAAAAGGTCGGCAAAAAACGCTCGACGGTGTCGAACTACATGCGCCTTTTGAAACTGCCCAACGAAGTACAACTCGCCCTCAAGGAGGGGCTTATCTCGATGGGACACGCCAAAGCGATCGCCGGAGCTCCCGAAGAGTTGCAACTGCGCCTGCTCAAAAAGTGCATCCGCAAGGGACTCTCCGTGCGCCAGATCGAGGAACTGGTCCGCGCACTGACCGACCCTGCGGCAAAACCCGCAGCTCCGGCCGAAGACGAGGAGTATCCCGAATCGTATGCGCGGCTGGTGGAGCAGCTCGAAAAATTCTTCTCGCAGGAGATCAGCATCAAACGCTCGAAAAACGGCGGCGGTCGCATCGTGATCGACTTCTCGGACGACCGGGACATCGACCGCTTCATCGAAAAATTCGAGAAAAGAGGCGCTTCCGCCGAAATCCGCAACAATAAATAGATGAAACACACCCGGGGATATATCCGTCTGTTGGTGCTTTTCGCCTTTCTCGCATTGTGCGGAGCAGGCGAAGCATCGGCCCAAGTTCCGTTGGACCGTTACCGTAGCGCGAAAACTTTCGTGCGCAGCGGTCTGATGCCCAAACCGGACAGCCTGGCCAAAAACCATCTTACGGACTCTCTGCTACTGATGCGGGTGGACTCTCTGCCTCAGGACAGTACCCTGCGCGATTCGCTGCTGCGTTCGGGCATCGATTCGCTGCGGCTCCGGGATTCGCTGGCTGCGAGACTGCACCCGCAATTCGTCCCCGACTCGGCCCTGCTTCTGAAAACCGACTCCCTGCCCGCAGCACTCGGAGCGCCCGACTCGCTCGCAGGCCGAAAAGACCTCCGCCCCCGGCGCGATACCATCTCGCTGTCGGGCGTAAGTTGGATCTCGCTGGTAGCGCCCGGTTTCGGACAGATCTACAACAAGCAATATTGGAAGCTGCCGATCCTCTACGGAACGGTAGGTGCGGGACTGACCCTCTTCTTCCACGAAAACAACACCTACAAACCTCTCAAACGACAATACAACGCCCTGCTGGAAAACGGTACGGCCCGCACGGAGGAGTTGGACGACGTACAGTCCCGTATGATCCGCAGCAATACGCGCAGGCAGATCTATCTCGGGCTTACGGTCGCCTCCTACCTTTACTTCCTGGGCGATGCGGCGGTCAACTACCGCTACGACGCCTCCCCCGTAAAGAAAGCCACGACACTGGCCACGATCTTCCCCGGTGCCGGACAAGTCTATAACAAAAGTTACTGGAAACTGCCTTTCGTCGTAGGCGGACTGGCAACCACGATCTATACCATCGACTGGAACAATCGCGGCTACAAGCGTTTCAAGAAAGCCTACTCCGATCGTAGCGCCTACGACAAAGCCCTGGAAGAGCACCAGAAAGACCCGGAGCACCATCCCGACCCGCCTGTAGCCAAGGGCGAATTCGGTACTAAGTACTCAGCGGAATTTCTCAAAAACCTCAAGGACAATTACCGCCGCAACCGCGACTTGTGCATCATCATCACTGCCGGACTTTACGTGCTGCAAATCATCGACGCCCATGTGGACGCTCATCTGAAAAGTTACGACATTTCGGACGATTTAAGCGTAGAGTTCACGCCGGCGGTGAATTACGTCTATTCCCCGACCGTCGGCGGACACCGCCCGACTTTCGGATTCAACTTCAACCTGAATTTCTGATTCCATCATGAGAAAGATCCTCGCCTGCACCCTCTTTCTTTCGATCCTCCTCGGCTGCGCGACCGCAACCGCCCAGAGCCGCAAAGAGCGCCGTGCCAAGAGAAAAGCCAAGACCGAAAAGCAGGCTTCGAAATCGACCCATACTCCCGTTTCGGTCAAACCGGAGAAAACAGTGACAGAAAAAACGACCGTACAGCAAACGGAGCCTTACTGTCCGGAACTGAATCGCAATCTCACCCCGGCCCAGATCGACTCGCTCGTGGCTCTCTGGCGGGAAAAGCAGACTCTGCAATCCTACGATACGTTTTTCAACGACTACATCGACATCGACAGCCTCGCTTCCTCGAGTGACACGACCCCCGATTCAGTCTATGCCAACCGCCTGCGGGCACTCGTATCACCGGTGCAACTCCCCTTCAATCCGATCGTCAAAAACTACATCCGCCGTTACGTCGATACCCGTTACGGGACAATCAACCGGGTGTTGAGCCTCTCACGCTACTATTTCCCGCTGATCGAGGAAGAGCTCATCAAGGCCGACCTGCCCGTCGAGCTGCGTGCCCTGCCGATCATCGAATCGGCTCTCTCGACCACGGCCACCTCTCCGATGGGTGCTGTCGGACTGTGGCAATTCATGCCCGCGACAGGCAAAAGTTACGGACTGGAGATCAATTCGTTCGTCGATGAACGTCGGGACCCGGTGCAAGCGACCCGCGCCGCCTGCCGTTATCTGAAGGACCTTTACAGCATCTACCACGACTGGACACTCGCCATCGCCGCCTACAACTGCGGTCCGGGCAACGTAAACAAAGCCCTGGCCCGCGCCGGCGGAGGGACGACCTTCTGGGACATCTACGAATACCTGCCCCGCGAAACTCGCGGGTATGTACCGGCCTTCGTCGGAGCCTCCTATGCCTATGCCTACCACCAGCAGCACGGTATCCAGAGCGAAAACCCGCCCATGCCGCTGGCGACCGATACGATCCGCGTGACCCGCCTGCTCCACCTGGGACAAGTGGCCTCGACACTCAACATTCCGATCGAAACTTTGCGGACACTCAATCCGCAATACAAAATGGACATCATCCCGGCTACGATCAAAAGCTATACGCTGGTACTCCCCCAGCACTACCTCTGTCAGTACATTACCAACGAAGAAGAGATCCACCGGAAGGACTCCACCTATCTGAAAGAGTACATCAATCCAGCCAACATCGAAAAGAAAAAACTCGCGGACGCCACCCCCGCATACACCACCTACACGGTTAAGCGAGGCGATACGCTGGGTGCGATCGCCCGCCGTTACAGAACCACTACGGCACAAATCATGAAGCTGAACAAGCTGAAAAACGCCAACAAGTTGCGGGAAGGCCAACGGCTCAGGATCCCGGTCCGCCGATAATCTTCGTCCGATGAACACCTCGACCGATACCATCGTCGCTCCCGCCACCGCTTCGGGCGGAGCCATCGCCGTCATCCGATTGAGCGGTCCCGAAGCCATCGCCTGCTGCGACCGCATCTTTCGGGGGCGCAAACCGCTGGCCGAAGCCGCCGGGCACACCCTGCACTACGGCGAAGTCATAGACGGGGACAGAACGATCGACGACGTAGTCGCGGCCATCTATCGTGCACCGCACTCCTACACGGGCGAAGATGCCGTCGAGCTATCGTGTCACGGATCGCCCTACATCGTCTCCGAAATCATCGCACTCCTGCTTCGCTCCGGCGCTCGTATGGCGCAACCGGGCGAATTTACCATTCGGGCCTTCCTCGCAGGCCGGATGGACCTCGCGCAGGCCGAAGCCGTCGCCGATCTGATCGCCTCCGATTCCCGGGCTTCGCACGCCATGGCCTCGACCCAGATGCGGGGCGGATATTCGGCGGCACTGGGTGCGTTGCGCGACGAACTGCTGCAACTGGCCTCGCTCCTCGAACTCGAACTCGACTTTTCGGAAGAAGACGTTCAATTCGCCGACCGTGCACGCCTGCGGGAGATGATGCACCGCATCGAAAGCGAAATCACCCGCCTGACGGACTCGTTCAGACTCGGCAACACCATCAAAAAAGGGGTGGCTGTCGCTATTGTCGGAGAACCCAACGTCGGCAAAAGCACCCTTCTGAACCGTCTGCTGGGCGAAGAGCGGGCCCTGGTATCCGACATCGCAGGCACCACACGCGACACGATCGAAGAGACGCTCAATATTGACGGCGTTCTGTTCCGCTTCATCGACACCGCCGGGCTGCACGATACCGCCGACCGCCTGGAACAGATGGGCATCGACCGCACGCAGGAGATGATCCGCCGCGCACAAATCGTACTTCAGGTCGTCGATGCGACCTGCCCGATACCTCCCGCCATACAGATTACGTCCGAACAGACTCGCTTGCTCATCGTCAATAAATGCGACAGCCCGGATGCACGTATCACCGAATCGAAGGTATCCTCCGGCTGCGGGATCGAATATAGAGTATCGTCGGCAAACCCCGACACCCTTTTCATCTCGGCAAAAACCGGCAAAGGAATCGAACGGCTCCTTGCCGGACTCCGTGCGACTTTCGACACCGGAAGCATCTACGACGGCGATCCCGTCCTATCGAACAGCCGCCATCTGGACGCCCTGCACCAAGCCCTCGACGCCCTGCACCGAGCCCTCACGGCCCTCGATGACGATCGTCCGGCCGACCTCTTAAGCGAAGACATCCGCCAGGTCATTCTCCACCTGGGCACCATCACCGGCGAAATCACCAACGACGATATTCTCGGTCAAATATTCTCGAAATTCTGCATCGGAAAGTAACTCAAGAAAACAAAGCCAAAGAATCATCGAAACAAAATTCATAAATTCAATTACTTACAAGCAAATAAAGGATTTTTATTTCGACTTCATTTTATCGTTCGAGGTGTAAAATTTGCCGCTTATTTACAACACACAGCTATCGAGGAGTAAAAAAGTGTAAAGAAATTTTTCTATTTTTGTGCCAAACCTAAAACCTCGACCGCATGGAGATCAAGATTCGGCAGAAACCGCAGCGCTCGACGGGCAAGACCTCGTTGGTGCTGGAATACTATTACGGGTACACCCGCGACGACGAAGGGCGTATCAAGCATCGCCGCAAATTCGAGACCCTCGAATACTACCTCTACACCGACCCAAAAAACAAGTTGGAGCGCGACCACAACAAGGTCAATCTCGAAATGGCCGAGAAGGTCAAAGCCAAACGGCTGCTCGCCGAGCAGAACGAGCAATACGGCTTTGCGGTGAAATATAAAATCCGCACCAACCTCGTCGAATACATCAAAGGATTGATAGAGCAACGCAAGGAGTCGCCGGGGAACTGGGGCAACTGGGACAGCGCATTGAAACACCTCGTCGCCTACGCCGGAACGAATACGACGTTCGAGATGGTCGATAAAAAGTTCGTCGAGGGGTTCAAGACCTATCTGGCGAAGCAGGCCAAGACCAAAAGCAATACCGCTCTTTCGACAAACAGCCAGAGCAGCTATTTCCTCAAACTCAAAGCCGCGCTGAACCAAGCGGTCGAGGACGGCATCATCCCCCACTCGCCCGCCATGTCGGTCAAACCCGCGCATGTCGAGGACGTGCATCGCGAATACCTGACTTTCGACGAGTTGCAACGCCTCGCCAAGACGGAGTGTCCGTATCCTGTACTAAAAGATGCATTCCTCTTCTCGTGCCTGACCGGCATGCGTTGGAGCGACATCAACAAACTGACGTGGGCCGAGGTGCAGGAGTTCGACGGCGGCACGCGCATCGTATTCCGGCAGAAAAAGACCAAAGGGCTGGAATACCTCGACATCACAGGCCAAGCCGTGCGCTACATGGGTCAGCGCGGCAAGGCCGACGAGCGGGTCTTCGCCGGGCTGAAATACTCCGCATGGCACAACCTCGCCCTGCGCGAATGGTGCCTGAAAGCGGGCATTACGAAGCATATCACGTTCCACTGCGGCCGCCATACGTTCGCCGTGCTGCAACTCTCACTCGGTACGGAAATCTACACCGTGTCGAAGCTCCTCGGCCACCGCGAACTGAAAACGACGCAGGTCTATGCGCAGATTATGGATGCGAAGAAGCGCGAAGCGGTGAACCGGATTCCGGAATTATAACTATCTTTATGCTATGGAGAACGAAATGTTGATATATCGCTCGGCCGACGGGAGCATCAAAATAGACGTCCGCATGGGCGAAGAGACCGTCTGGCTGACCCAAGACCAGATGGCGGCGCTGTTCGGAAAGGCCAAATCCACCATCAACGAACACTTGAAAAACATCTTTTCCGAGGGTGAGCTGGTCGCCGATTCAGTTATTCGGAATTTCCGAACAACTGCCGCCGACGGCAAAGGCTACGACACGAACTACTACAACCTCGACGTGATTATTTCGGTCGGCTACCGCGTGAAATCGCACCAAGGCACGCAGTTCCGCATCTGGGCGACGCAGGTGCTGCGCGAATACCTCATCAAGGGCTTCGCACTGAACGACGAACGGATGAAGTCGGGCAAGTCGATGAACTATTTCGACGAATTGCAGGAGCGCATCCGCGAAATCCGCCTTTCGGAACGGGTGTTCTACCAAAAGGTCAAGGACATCTACACGACGAGCATCGACTACGACCCGAAAGCTGAAAAGACGGTCGAGTTTTTCAAAATCGTGCAGAACAAACTGCTGTGGGCCATCAGCAGCCAGACGGCCGCCGAGCTGATCGCTCATCGTGCCGATGCCCGGCTGCCGATGATGGGCATGACCTCCTGCGACAAGAGCGACCCGCGGCGCATTACCAAAGCCGATGCCGCAACCGCCAAGAACTACCTGACCGAAGACGAAATGAAAGACCTCGGTCTGCTTGTCGAACAATACCTCGCATTCGCCGAAAGTCAGGCGCGGCGGCAGGTGCCCATGTATATGGCAGACTGGATCAAGAAGCTGAACGACATTCTGGTCATCAACGGGCGCGAACTGCTCGAACATGCGGGGCAAATCAGCCGCAAGGTTGCCGAAAGCATCGCGGCCCAACAGCTCGATGCCTACAAGGGGCGTTTGCGCGAAAAGGAGCGCCGCGCGAGCCTCGCCGAACTCGAAGCCGACCTGCAAGCCGCGGCCAAGAAACAGCCATGACCCGCATCGAATACATACGCCTGTCGCACCGGCACACCAACCGCAAAATCCGCGAACGGTTGCAGGCCGTTCGCACCCGATTGGATGCCAAAAGCCGATGGCTCGGCGGTGCATGGCAGGCAGTCGCATGGGTATTGTACAGCATAGTCAGCGTGGTGAGCTGGCTGGCATTCGCCGCCGAAATGTTCAAGGACAACCGTTTTTCGCTGCACTACATGGAGTGCGAAATCGAACATCGCAACCTGTCCGCCGCCGAAGCTCGCCAATACATCGCCGACAAAAAGCAGGAGTACGACCGTTGGCTGGCCTACGGCTCAATCTCGGCCAAGGAGCAGCGCCGCATCGACAAGACGTTCGAGTATCTTTCCGCCCGTTATCCGGCGGATACGCCTGCGGACGAACTACTGAACCGAATCGCCGAAGTCCGAACTACCGTTACCGAAATCGCCGACTACACCCGTCATCGACAGACGGAGGAAGTGCAGCGCAAGGAGCGCGAAGCGGAGCTGCTGGCCCAAGCCGAAAAACGCCGGGCCGCCCAGCGCAGCCGCACCGGCTTTGACCCGATACCCGCCGATTTCTGCCCGCGCCTGACCGACTGGCAAATCGCAGTGCTGACCAAACACATCAACCGAATCGGCATTTTCAAGCGCGACACGACCGAAGAAGAGATTGCCCGACTGCTGGCCTGCCAGCTCGCGGAACCGTTACAGACGACGCACAACAAGCTGCTGGCGCTGCTGCTCGAATCGTTGAGCGCATCCCGGCTGATTACCCCGAAATGGCAGCGGGTCGCCGGAAACAACGGCTGTTTTACCTCGAAATTGGGCAAACCGCTGACAGCGAAAGACCTCTCGGCCGCCAAACAGATGGCCGAGATCATTGACCGCCGCAAGGAGCGGATGATTATCGACTGCATCGAGGCATTGGAAGCAGCAGAATAGTTTCGACACATTCATCTGTAACAGGATTCCGCCCCACCGGAATCCTGTTTTTTTCGTCTCCATACGCCCACCGAACATTGGAAACGTTGTCCGAAAATGTCGAAACATGGGCAGCCAATGCGGATAGCTTTTCGTTGAATTTTATTTGCACTCGTAATTACATCACGAGCGTTGCGCAACGCCTTTTATCAAACGCTAAAAACAGAATGATTATGAGCGAAAACACAACCGTCGAGCAACGGCTCGACCGCATCGAACGACTGCTTCGGGGGCAAAAGACAGTCTTGAACTTCGCCGAAGCATGCGAATTTACGGGGCTGTCGAAGACCTACATGTACAAGCTTACCCACCAAGGGCGAATCCCCCATTTCAAACCCCACGGCAAGAACATCTATTTCAACCGCGAGGAGTTGGAACAGTGGCTACTGCAAAATCCTGTCAGGACGGCCGAACAGAAAGAACGCGAAGCCGTCGATTACGTCGTCGGCAAACGACGACCGAAGTAGCATTTCATCCGGCCTGCTCCGGCACTTCGGGGCGGGTCGGATTTTCTATCAATTAGTAAGGCAAGTTTGTGTTTTTGTAGTACAAAAACGTGCCGCCGAACCTCGGTGGCAGCATTCCGTTGGTCTATTAACACGAAATCAACCCATGAAACAAATACCGATTCACAAAGGCGGACGACCTACCATAAGCGAGGGCCGCCGCAAGAAATACCTGCTGTCATTACGGCTCGATGCCGAACATTACTTCAAACTGAAAGCGCTTGTCCGCATCTCCGGTCATGGAACAGCCGAAGTCCTCCGCCAATTGATTGCCGCCGGTCATGTACGCGAACGTCTGTGCCGCGAACATCTCGACTTCATGACCCAGCTCAAAGGCGTAGCCCGCAACCTGAACCAACTAACCCGCCTTGCCCATGCGAAAGGATTGACGGGTATAGTGTCCCGTCATGCGGCTATTGTGACAAGTATTGAGGGCTTGTTAAGGAATCTTCGCGATGATAGGTAAAATCATCGCTGGGTCGTCATTCGCCGGGACGGTTGGATATGTGATAAAGAAGCAATCGCGAGTATTGGCAGCCGAGGGAATAGCCCCACCGAATGTTCGGGATATGATACAGGATTTCAAAGACCAAACCTTACTGAACCCACGTATCAAGAATGCCGTCGGACATATCTCCCTTTCGTTTTCATCGAAAGATGCGCCGCGCATGACAGATGCGTTGATGCTGGATATTGCCAAGGAATATATGCAGCGCATGGGAATTACCGATACCCAATACCTGCTGGTACGTCATCTCGACCAACCGCATCCACACTGCCATCTGGTCTATAATCGGGTAGGAAACAACGGACAAACCATATCGGACAGAAACATTAAAATCCGCAATGCAAAAGTCTGTCGCGCATTGACCGAGAAATACGGGCTGCATCTTGCGCCTGGCAAAGAATCGGTACGCCGGGAACGCCTGCGAGAACCCGACAAAACTAAATACGAAATATACGACGCAATTAAAACGAGCTTACCGAATTGCAGCAGTTGGAACGACTTGGAGCTTCGGATGAAAGAGCGAGGTGTTAGTATGCGCTACAAGTATTGCGGCTCGACCAATCAAAAACAAGGGGTGCTGTTCAGCAAAAACGGATTCGAGTTCTCAGGCTCGAAGATAGACCGGCAATTCAGCTACTCGAAGCTGAACCGACACTTTACGCAGACACAGCAACAAGCCCAGTATCGGAATATACTTGCAAAGGAATTCCGTGCGGCCATAGGCAATTATCGGTCGTCATACACCGATCTATTCGGCAATACAGGCGGAAGCGTCAATAAGGGCCACGCGGATGCTGGTTTGATAAACTTCGGTGATAATATCGGAACATTGCCGTTACCGCCCAATGATTCGCCTGTCGGATTGTCTGCGGCCCAGCTGCAACGCAAGCCCAGCGAAAGTCCCGAAGAACATATCGCCCGCATTACGGCACTACTCAACACCGTCGCTGAAGCGATGGCAATAGCAGTGATAGAACAGAAACGCAAACTGCGAGACCGAAAAGTGAACAACCCTAAAATGAAATTGTAACCCTAAAACAAGCAACAATGAAAGAAGGCAATATGATGTCTTACGAAATGTATGAAGACTTCAAGGAAACGATGGTAAAGACAATCAAAACCGAACTATCGGCAAAGCATAATCAATCGACCGATACGAATTTGCCGCAACGAATAGAACAAATCGTTCACACCGAACAAGAGCGGCATCGGACGATAATAGCCCAGCTTGCCAGACGATTGGAACGCATCGAACAGAGCAACGCAAAAACACAGGATGGTATAGACAATCTGCAAGCAGCTGTCGAAGCAATCGAAATTCCAGCCGAACTGCCGCCGAGAATCGTGTACCACAGAATATCGCTCGCTATCGAATCGAAAGGAGTATTCTGGGCGATGATAGGCATGATGTCGACAATCGTTCTGCTGTGTACGATGTTGTATTGGGCTGCCAGACCGAACTACGACCGCATCGACAATGACCTGAAATACCGCTATATCAAAATGAAAGGCAAAGCGACATCCGACCGCATTGCCGAACTGGAAGAACTATTCGAACAGAACCGCGACAACGCCAAAATCCGAGAGATGAAAAGAGATGTCGAAGAATATGAACGAACCGTCAAACGAAAAGTGCAGTTGGAAGAACAAGCAAGGCTCAAAGAACGGGAAGCCGAACGCCTGAACGAAAATGCCTCCCGACTGAAAAACAAATAAGCCATTTCCTTTGTCCGCAAAGGTATTGCCGCCGAAAGAAATCCGCAAGGTCATGCAAGTTGCTACGCCAACCTTGCGGATATTCTTTCCGGCGGCATCGGCTGGTCGCTATCAAAGGAAATGGCTGAATCAGGAATGGCAACTTCGGTTTCGCTGCCGAATTCCGCAATATTCGAACGCTTCATTTTAATATAGCGGATTTTTTCATATCTTTATGGCAAATATCGACCGAATAAGATGTCTGCACACATGAATCGAATAAAAGAAGTCCTTGAAGAGAAAGGCATCAAACAGACTTGGCTGGCCGAAAAACTCGGCAAGAGTTTCAGCATAGTCAACGCCTATGCCTGCAACCGCCGCCAACCCAGCCTCGAACAGCTGTTCGAAATCGCAAGGATTCTCCAAGTCGACCCGAAAGATCTAATTGAAAGTAAAGAACAAGCATGATAGCTCCCACACAAATACGACCACCGGAGAATTGGCAAGACTTTGAACTACTCTGCAAAAAATTGTGGGGTGAAATCTGGAATTGTCCTGATATCATTAAGCGCAATGGGCGAAGCGGGCAGAAACAGTGCGGAGTGGATATTTATGGGACACCGAATGGTAGCACTGAATATTACGGTATTCAATGTAAAGGTAAAGATAATTACACTCACGCCCAACTTACGAAAAAAGAGATAGACGCCGAAATTACAAAAGCCAAAAATTTCAAACCTGCCTTAAAAGCGTTTTATTTTGCCACTACCGCTGTTAAAGATGCAGCAATCGAAGAATATATTAGAGAAAAAAATGTCGAAAATATTACCAATGGTGGGTTTGCAATAGACATCTTTTCTTGGGAGGATATTGTTGATTTGCTCAAAGAGCATCGCTTGACATATAATTGGTATATAAACAACTGCCAATATGCAGATAATTCGGATGTAAATATATCCATATCATTAGATGATGACGATGATGCATTACATCCTGAATACTTCCGCATAACCCAAAAATACAAATTGCGTGAACGAAATTATACAGAAGATATATGGGCATCAATTATTCCGCCAGTATCGATTTTTAATCAAACGTCTAATGTTGATTACCGATGGTGTGATATATATTTTGAAGTTTCTAATATCGGATCTACAACCATTGACGATTATAAAATTTATATACAAATAGACAACTGCCAAAAATTAAGTTGCAAGGTTAATTATTGTAACAATTATCTGATGAATCAAGCAGTTGTTGCTTCTATCAACGACAAAATAGACCGAGAAAGGGAACTATTTGAAACTCAATGGTGTAATGTTTTAGAATTTAGACCACAACAAACGCGATTATTGAAAAATGATTTTGATAACTTTACCATTGGAGTAAAGCCAGAAGATAACGTCGAAGAAATCATTGTCCAATGGAAGCTGTTATCCAGAGATTACCAAAAAGATGGAAAGCTGACTATACCGGTCAAACCCAGATTTGAAGATAACGAAAGAATTATCTACGTAGACACACCTGACGAATTAAAGCCTAACGAAGAAATTATAGAACCCAAAATAGTTGAAGAATAGCTATGCCTACACTGACTTGGATAGGAAAAGATAAAGTAGTCAATCATCATCACGATGTACCGTATCGGGTGCTGGAACACAAGTACGGGTTTCGGGCGGAGGATGACGGCGACCGGACACCGACGGAGAGCGACAACAAAATCATACACGGCGACAACTTGGAGGCGCTGAAATCGCTGCTGCCAGAGAAGGTCGCGTGAAGTGCATCTATATCGATCCACCGTACAACACGGGCAACGAAAAGTGGGTTTACAACGACAACGTGAACGACCCGAAAATCAAGAAGTGGCTGGGCGAGGTCGTGGGCAAGCAGGGCGAGGATTTGAGCCGCCACGACAAGTGGCTCTGCATGATGTATCCCGGCTGAAACTGCTGCATAAGTTGTTGGCGGAGGACGGAACGATATTTATTTCGATTGATGACAATGAACTCGCCAATCTGAAACTGCTTTGCGATGAAATTTTCGGAGTGAATAATTTTATTGACATATTCTCTTGGCATAAAACATACTCGCCATCAAATCTTTCCCATAGGACAAAAAAGTGTTTAGAGTATGTGCTTAGCTATGCTCAAAATACAAATGCAATACAGAGGTTTAATGGATTATATAAAGTAAATGAAGCTGATAATCCGTTGATTAAAACTACAAATCAAGTAAAAAAATTGATTTTCCCGCACACGGTGGTTTGTTCAACAATGAAAGATGATTTCTTTTTCAAAGCAGGAGTGTACGGGACAAAGAAAAATGAAGTTATTCTACTTAAAGACGTATGGTTTAGAAATAGTAAATTTGAAAACGATATAGAATTAGAATCCAGATTTATTTGGACACAAGACAATCTTGGGAACGAGATAGAGAAAGGAACGAAAATCATCTTTAAAGGTAGATCGTTAGCCCCGAGGTATGACAAAGCCGCATATTCTTCGGAAGTACCGAGAAACTTAATTGATGATGAAGATTGCGTTGGAACGACCGAACAAGGAGGTGCGACATTAACAGCTATTTTTAATGACAAAAAAATTTTTGATTATCCCAAAGATGTTTCGTTAATCGAATATATTATAAACTTCTTATGCAGTCCCGATGATATTATCCTCGACTCTTTTGCCGGTTCGGGAACGACGGCCCATGCAGTGCTGAATTTGAATAAGAAAGACGGAGGCAATCGCAAATTTATCCTTGTGGAGATGGAGGATTATGCCGAAAGCATTACCGCCGAGCGGGTGCGTCGGGTCATGCGTGGTTATGGCGAGGGTAAGAACGCAACAGCCGGTACGGGAGGAGCGTTCGATTACTACGAATTGGGAGAACCGATGTTCGACGAAGAGAAAAACCTTAACGAAAACATCGGTGAGGAGAAGATTCGCGAATACATCTACTACACCGAGACCAAACGGCATTTGGAGCGCAAGCGCACTGAAGCGTCGAAATACCTGCTGGACACCCATAACGCCACGGGTTACTATTTCTACTACGAACGCGACCGTCTGACGACGCTCGGAGTGGACACGCTTCATATAGTAACGGAACGGGCCGAGCAGTATGTCATCTACGCCGATGTCTGCACGCTGTCGAAAGAGGACATGGCGGCGAAAAACATCGTCTTCAAGAAAATCCCGCGTGACATCAAACGATTTTAGACTATGGAACTCAAACAATATCAACGCGAAGTAATCGCCGACCTCGAACGGTTTCTCGAACAATTGGAGAAGGACGAACGGCTGGACGTGGCATTCAATAATTTTTGGAGTGCCAAAGGCGTGTCGCTGGCATCGCTCGACCACGCCTACTTGCGTCCTTACGACAACAGCGTGACGAGCGTGCCCCATGTGACGGTAAAGGTTCCGACAGCCGGAGGAAAGACCTTCATAGCCTGCAATGCGCTGCGGACGATTTTCGAGAAGCAGCCGACGGAGAAACCGAAAGTCGTGGCGTGGTTCGTCCCCTCCGACACGATTCTGCAACAGACTTACAAGAACCTGAACGACCCATCGCATCCCTACCGGCAGAAGATAGACAGCCATTTCGGGAATGCGGTGCGCGTGGTAGACAAGGAATCGGCGCTGTTCGGGCACGGCATCAGTCCGACGGAAATCCGCGAGCAGCTGACCATTTTCGTGTTGAGCGTGCAGTCGTTCGCGGCGAACAACAAAGACGGACGGCGTGTCTATCGCGAAAACGAGAATCTGGCGGATTATGCCAAACTCTACGACACGATGACCAAGCGCGTGGAGGGGTCGGACGAAACGGGATTGATTCAGGTGCTGTCGTATCTGAATCCGGTAGTCATTATCGACGAGAGCCACAACTTCGAGGCCGACCTGCGTGTGGATATGCTGAAAAGCATCAATCCGTGTTTCATCCTCGACCTGACGGCGACACCCCGCAAGAAGAGCAACATCATCAGTTTCGTGGATGCCATGAAACTCAAACGGGCCAACATGGTAAAGCTGCCGGTCATCGTCTACAACCACCGTTCGACTTCCGATGTCATAACGAGCGCCATCAACCTGCAACGCAGCTTGGAGCGGAAAGCCATTGAGCTGGAAGCCGACGGCGGACGCTACATCCGCCCCATCGTGCTGTTTCAGGCCCAGCCGAAAACGGCCGACGACAACATTACGTTCGACAAGATAAAGAAGCAGCTGACCGACATCGGGATTCCCGAAGAGCAGATAAAAATCAAGACGGCGAGCAAGGACGAAATCAAAAACACCGACCTGTTGTCCTGCGACTGTCCGGTGCGTTACATCATTACGGTCAATGCACTGAAAGAGGGCTGGGACTGTCCGTTCGCCTACATTCTGGCATCGCTGGCCAATAAATCGTCGCGCATGGATATCGAGCAGATTCTCGGCCGTGTGCTGCGACTTCCTTATACGACCAAACATCGGGACGATTTGTTGAATCTATCCTACGTCTTCACTTCGTCGGCCGATTTCCGTGCAACGATTGAGGATATCATCGACAGTCTGAATCGCGCCGGATTCAGCAAGAAGGACTATCGGGTAGCCGAAGCCGCTCCGGCAGAAGCTAAGCCTCAGCCGGGCAGCCAGATCGGGTTGTTCGACAATCCCGAAGAACAGACGGAACGGCCCGCCGCTCCGACAGCTGGCGAGACGGTCGAGCTGCCGGAAATAGACACCGAAGCAATTAGGGGTGCTATAAACAATCCGACTCCCCAAACGACTACTGAGCTGGAAACTTTTGCACGGCAGGAGAGCGAGGAATACGACAAACAAATGGAAGTTGCCGCCAACCATGACGACGACATCCCGAATGACCTAAGAGACATGATAGATCAATATCCGATAAAGGAGTTTTTCAGAGAGGAAGCGGCGAAGATCGTTCTTCCGGTATTCGTCAGACGCGTAAACCAAGGTTCGATATTCGAGGAGGAAGGGGCATACGTCCCGTTAGAGAAGTCAATGCTGAACGAAGGTTTCGATCTGGATAAACAAGACCACAACGTCGACTTCACACGGGCGGATGTCGAGGCCGTGCGAGTCGATCTGGCGAAGGTCGGCAACGACGAATACCGCCCCGAACGATTCAATCTGTCGACTAAACAGCTGGCGGTAATTAAGGAACATTTCATCTCTTTGCCACCCGAAGCGAAGAAAGAGCAGCTGGCCGCAGCGATTGCCAAAAACATCCGGTTCGACGAAATCGCCGAACCGCAAATAGCCCGCTATATCAAGGACGCAATCAAGGATTTCGATTCCGAGCAGATTGCCGATTTATATACATTCGAACCTCAAACGACGGCTGCCATACGCAACAAAATCGGCGAACTGCTGGGCAAGCACCAAAAGGAGGTATTCAGAAAATGGCTCGATACGGGACAGATCAAATGCGAACCGCGCTACAAACTGCCTGAAACGATGACTTTACGTACCATCTCAAAAGGGTTGTCGAAGGGTTTGTACACCGAAGAGGGCGACATGAACGATTGGGAATATAAGGTCATCAATGCCGTAGCGGCCCTCGGAAATGTCTTGTTCTGGCATCGCAACCCCGAACGAGGCGTGGGATTCGGCATAAGCGGTTATATCAACCACTATCCCGATTTCATCGTGCGGCTCAAAAGCGGCATGACGGTTCTCGTTGAAACCAAGGGCGATCAATTGGATAATTCCGACAGCCGCAACAAGGTGGAACTCGGAACTACTTGGGCGAACAAAGCCGGCGAACAGTATCGCTATTTCATGGTCTTCGACAAACAGGAGATGGACGGTGCGATTACCGTCGGAGAGTTATTGGATAGACTTAGAAAGATGTAAATCAAATTGTTTGATATTAGAACCATTATTCGTGATAAAATGATAAAAAAGATTTCTCCACAAGCAATAGTGGCTTTAGAAAAAGCATTGTCTGTAATTTATTGGTATAAAGATGACCTAAAAAGGTATTTGTATCAAGCTATTGACCATGCAGAAATTTTATCGGTAATTAACTGGAGTGAGCCCAAACGCAATATAGTTGCTCGAGTTATAAGTATGCTTGAGAAAAATGGAGAAAAGACATATGATACATTATTACAATTAATTTTGGATGTCTCTACTTTTGATGATTTTACTCATTTAATAGCATTAGAGAACGGGAAAGAAAAAGTTAGACAAGCAAAAGATGCTGTCGCAGCATTGCGTAAACACACTTCCGGACATGTCAATATTCAACAAGAAACTGAATTTATCAAACAACGCCGTGAACAGCTTCAAAAACAAACAAGTGAACTAAACCGAGTAAAACAAAGTATTGAACAATTAAAAGAAATTTTTTACAATCTCGCCAGTACAAAAGATTTTCAAGCAAGAGGATATGCTTTAGAAAAATTGTTGAATGATTTATTCTTGCTATACGATTTAGCTCCGAAGTCATCTTTCAAAATCACAGGAGAACAAATTGATGGAGCTTTTACATTTAATAACGACGAGTACTTATTGGAAGCAAAATGGCGAAATGAATTAACAGCAATAGATGATTTAGACGCTTTCTCCGGCAAATTACAACGCAAACTCGATAATACTCTTGGATTATTTATTTCTATTAACGGCTTTTCTCCAGATGCCATTAGTGCGTTCTCATCCGGACGGAAATTGATGTTTTTAATGGACGGAACCGATATAATGGCCATCCTTGACGAACGAATATCGTTACCCGATTTATTACGGCAAAAGAAAAGAGCCGCAGCTCACACCGGCAACATATATCTGAGATACCAAGACATGATTAGTAAATAGCAAACTATTCTTTATATTATGAAAATAATTGACATTATTGCAATATTGGGCGCATTAGCGTGGCTACCTCAAATTTTTGCTTGGATTTACCATTGGCTGCAAAAACCAAAAATTCAAATATTCAATGAAGAAGAAGCTGAGGTTGGATTTATTAAATTTGGCAATGCATTTAACATACGAATATCCTTTTTAGCAAGAAAAAAACATGCGCTTATTGATAACATTGAATTAGAGTTAGAAGATAAAGACGGTGCAAAACATAACCTTAAATGGGTTTGGTATAGCGAAACTTTCTATGAACTGCAATCCCCAACTGGTATTGCAACAATGGCGAAACAGCAAAATGCTATTGCGATTAATGCTTACAAAGATGTTTTAATTGAAAAGTTTATCGGTTTTCAGTCTGTTATTTTTCGCGAAAACCATAAACAATTGACTTATAAACTAAATACATTCATTGAGAACCAACGGAAAACAGGAGAGCTCGATATTAATATAGTAAAACGGTCAAGTGAATACAATGAAATTATTCGATTATATAAAAATTCGATGTTCTGGAAGATTGGCGATTATAAAGCTGTTTGCAAAATCCATATTGCCGACACAGGTCAAATTATCAAAAAAAACTTCAAGTTTCACATTTCTGATATCGAGATAGATACATTAAGAAAAAATATTGATTTCGCCCATAAAGTTATTGACATTGAGTTTTTAACTCCTAATGAACAGTTAGAAGGCACTTGGCTGTGGGCAAAACCCAAAATCTACGAACTTGATTAAAAAATAATTTAGTTCTAATAGAGAAAATGGCTTTTTATTTGACTTATTTTGAACAATAGTAAATATTTCTCACCAATTAATTTACTATACCCGCATAGGCGTATCTTGACAAATAACAAACTACTTATACCCTAAAAGGTGTAAATATAAATTATTTCATTATTTTTGCACCCAAAGAGGTATAATATGCAGACGACATTATCGAAATACGTGAAGGCTATGCGCAAGCAGCATCGGCTGACACAGGTCGAGCTGTCCGAGAAATCGGGTGTGGGACTGCGGTTCGTGCGCGAGCTGGAGCAAGGGAAACCGACTTTGCGGCTGGACAAAGTCAATCAGATTCTCAACCTGTTCGGGGCCGAGATCGGAGTGGTACCGATGACAAAAACGGATGACCGATGAAACAGGCTGCCATCTATCTCTACAACCGCAAGGCGGGGCTTTTGACCGAGGATGAAACCGGTTACACGTTCCGCTATGATGCCGACTATCTCCGCCTGCCCGATGCCGAAGCGGTCAGTTTCACGCTGCCGCTTACGGAGCAAGTCTATCGCGACAAGGTGCTGTTCCCGTTCTTTGACGGATTGATTCCCGAAGGGTGGCTGCTCGACATTGCCGAAAAGAGCTGGAAAATCGACAACCGCGATAGGATGTCGCTGCTTTTGGCCTGCTGCAAAGACTGCATCGGTGCAGTCAGTGTCATACCTATCGAATCAAAGGAGGAGTAACATGGAGCGTTGTTTATATTGTTACAAAGAATTAGCCGACGGCGAGCGGGATTTCCACAAATCCTGCTCCAAGAAGATTTTCGGCACTCCCCAAGTACCTTTGCTCCCCTACACGCGCGCCAATATCGCGGAACTTGCCCGCGAGGTAATCCGCAGCCAAACGACGCTGACCGGAGTGCAGGCAAAGTTGTCGCTCGACATTGCCAAAGAGGGCAAAGGCACCCCGGAACGCTTTACGATCGTCGGGCTGTGGGGCCGCTATATCCTCAAACCGCAGACCGAACATTATCCGCATTTGCCGGAACTGGAAGATTTGACCATGCACATGGCCGAAGCCGTGAAGATGCAGGTAGTCCCCCACTCGCTCGTCCGCTTTGCCGACGGGGAGTTGTGCTACATCACACGCCGCATCGACCGAGGGCCTCACGGCGAAAAATATCCGATGGAAGACCTCTGTCAGCTCTCCGAACGACTGACAGAACACAAATACAAAGGTTCCTACGAGCAGATTGCCAAAACAATTCTGCGCTATTCTTCCGCCCCGAAACTGGATGCCGTCAATTTCTGGGAGCAAGTGTTGTTCTCTTGGCTCACGGGCAATGCCGACATGCACCTCAAAAATTTTTCGCTGTATAGCCTGAATCCGGGTGTTTATGGGCTGACACCGGCTTATGACCTGCTATCGACAGCGCTCGTTTTACCCGAAGACACCGAGGAATTGGCACTGACGCTGAACGGCCGCAAACGCAAGCTCCGCCGCAGCGATTTCGTGCAGGCAATGACGGCTTCGGGCATGGACGAAAAGGTAATCGACAACCTGTTCAAGAAATTCATCAAAGCCATTCCGAAATGGGGCGAGTGGATCGACGTTTCGTTTCTACCCAACGAGATGAAAGGCAAATATAAAGCGCTTATTGCTGAGAAAATCGAGCTATTAAAATAGCCGCATTACATCTTGCCGCGAAAATAATTTCATCCAAAAATAATTTGCCGCATATTTACAACGAAGCAGGCGACAGACAACCCCAATAATATAACAAGTAAATAATTAACGACTTACACTTCGTTTCTGCATCGAAATAATGGCATTGTAAAATATTTTTCTCTCGACAGCACCATTTCACGAAAAATAACTATATTTGCGACATCAATACGATAACAAACCCGTATTTTACCCGCATGAAAAACGGCATTACATCCAATAATTCTTACTCGCTGATCGTCGGACTTTCGGTTTCGATGATGGGTATGATGATGTCGATGCGCAGGTGTAAATGCCGGGTGTAAGATTCGTCGTACGTGTATCTCTTAAATCCGGCTGGTTCAGCCGGATTTTTTTGTTTGTAACAATCCCGAAAACATAAATCAACTTTCAAAACCATGAAAAAACAGAATCTCCGTTTCGAAACCCTGCAAGTACATGCAGGCCAACAGGCCGATCCAGCGACCGGATCGTGCGCCGTCCCCATCCACCAGACGGTGGCCTACACCTTCGAAAGTGCGGAAAAGAGCGCCGCCGTTTTCGCCCTCACGGAACCGGGGTACATCTACACCCGCCTGAACAACCCCACGACCGCCGTTTTCGAAGAGCGCATCGCCGCCCTCGAAGGAGGTACCGGAGCCGTTGCAACGGCATCGGGCATGGCCGCCCAAATGCTCGCCATCACGAACATCGCCCAGGCAGGCGATAATATCGTAAGCACCTCCTACCTCTACGGCGGAACGACCAACCAGTTCAAATACACGCTCCGCCGACTCGGCATCGAGGTCCGTTTCGCACAAGGGGACGACCCAAAGAGCATCTCGGCACTCATCGACGACCGTACGCGGGCCATCTACATCGAAACGATCGGCAACCCGGCCTTCAATATCCCCGATTTCGAGGCGATCGCCGAAATCGGCCGCAAACACGGCATCGCGGTAATCGCCGACAATACGTTCGGAGCCGGCGGCTACCTTTGCCAGCCGATCAAATGGGGCGCCAATGTCGTGCTGCACGCAGCGACCAAATGGATCGGAGGTCACGGCAACAGCATGGGTGGCGTGGCTATCGACGGCGGCAACTTCGATTGGGGCAACGGCCGCTACCCCTTGATCAGCGAACCCTCGGAAGGGTATCACGGATTCAACTTCTGGGAAAACTGCGGCGACCAGGCTTTCGCCGTACGGGCACGGTGCGAAGTGCTCCGCGACACGGGTGCCTGCCAGAGTCCGTTCAACTCCTTCCTGCTGCTGCAAGGACTCGAAACCCTCTCGTTGCGCGTACAGCGATCGGTGGACAATGCACTCGAAATGGCTCAGTGGCTCGAGAAGCACCCCAAGATCGAGAGCGTAAACTACCCCGGTTTGAAGAGTAGCCCGTTCCACGATTTGGCCAAGAAGTATCTGACCAACGGTTTCGGCGGCGTACTGACCTTCCGCGTCAAAGGATCGGCCGAACAAGCCTCCTCGCTGCTCAACCACCTGGAGATCATCAGCCACCTGGCCAACGTGGGCGACACCCGGAGCCTCTTGGTACACCCCGCTTCGACGACGCACTCCCAGCTCAACGAACGCGAACTGGTCGCTTCGGGCGTTTATCCCAACATGCTGCGCTTCTCGCTGGGCATCGAACACATCGACGACCTGAAAGAAGAGATCGGCAACGCATTAAAACGACTGTAAACACAATGAATATATACCGTCATAACCAACCTTTCGAATTGGAGCGGGGAGGCATTCTGCCCGAACTGACGATCGCATTCAGCACCTACGGGAAACTGAATGCGGCCCACGACAATGTCATCTGGGTCTGCCACGCCCTGACCGCCGATTCGGACGTGGCCTCGTGGTGGCCGCACACGGTCGAGGCGGGCAAATTCCTCGACCCCACCGAGCATTTCATCATCTGCGCCAACATCCTCGGCTCGCACTACGGCACGACCGGGCCGCTGCACGTCAATCCGGCGACCGGACGCCCCTATTACAAGGATTTCCCCGAACTGACGATCCGCGACATGGTACGGGCCCACCGGCTGCTGGCCGACATTCTGGGCATCCACCGCATCCACACCTTGGTCGGCAGCTCCGTCGGCGGCTTTCAGGCGGTCGAATGGGCCGTCCAGGAACCCGAGCGGATCGGCAAGCTGGTCCTGATCGCCACGGCCGCCAAAGCGTCGCCCTGGAGCATCGCCATCGACGAAACGCAGCGCATGGCCATCGAAGCCGATTCGACCTTCGGGGAACCTTACGCCACTGCCGGCATGAAGGGACTCGCAGCGGCCCGGGCTATCGGGCTGCTCACCTACCGGGGACCCGAAGGCTACGACCTCTCGCAGCGGGACGAGAACGACGACTTCTCCTCTCACCGGGCCTGCACCTACCAGCAGTACCAAGGAGAAAAGCTCTGCCGGCGTTACAATGCCTACTCCTATTATAAGATCCTCAACGCTTTCGACACGCACGACGTCGGCTACCAGCGCGGAGGCGTGGCGGCGGCGCTGCAACGAATCACGGCCGAATGTCTGGTCGTCGGCATTTCGACCGACCTCATCTTCACCGTGCCCGAAATGCAGGCGCTGCACCGGATGCTGCCGCGCAGCACCTACCACCAGATCGATTCCCCCTTCGGACACGACGGGTTTCTGGTCGAGCACGAACAACTGAACCGAATCCTCAACCCTTTCATCCATTCAACTCATGAATAAGATCAAAATCGGCCTTTTCGGCTTCGGCGTAGTCGGACAAGGCATCTTCCAGGTACTCAGCAAATCCCGCAACGCCCATGCGGAAATCGTCAAAATCTGCGTGCGGTCGAACAAACCCCGCAGCATCGACGCGTCCTATTTCACGACCGATCCGGAGGTGATTCTCTCCAATCCGGAGATCGACCTGATCGTCGAGGTGATCGACGATGCGGCGGCCTCCTACAAAATCGTCAAGGCGGCCCTCCAGAAAGGCATCCCCGTCGTTTCGGGCAACAAGGCCATGCTGGCCCGCCACCTGCCCGAGCTGATAGACCTGCAAAAGAAACACAACGTGGCGCTGCTGTACGACGCCTCGTCGTGCGGTTCGATCCCCGTGATCCGCAACCTCGAGGAGTACTACGACAACGACCTGCTGCTCGAAGTCAAAGGCATCCTGAACGGTTCGTCCAACTACATCCTTTCGCGGGTGTTCGACCACCAGGAGTCCTACGACGCGGCGCTGGCCCAGGCCCAGGCATTGGGATTCGCCGAGAGCGATCCTTCGTTCGACATCGAAGGCTACGACTCGCTCTTCAAATTAGTCATCATTACCGTTCACGCGCTCGGAGTGTATGTCCATCCCGACCGGATCTTCACCTACGGCATCTCGACCATCCACGACTCGGACATCCGGTACGCCCGCGAAAAAGGGGTCAAGATCAAACTGGTCGCCCAAGTGGTCAAGGTCAGCGACCGGAAGTTCACGATGTTCGTCATGCCCGAATTCGTCACCCCCGGCAAATACATCTACAGCGTCGATGACGAATACAACGGCGTGGTGATCCGGGGCGAATGCTACGACCGCCAGTTCATGTTCGGCAAGGGCGCCGGCAGCCTGCCTACCGCCTCGTCGATCCTGAGCGACATCATGGCCCGTCAGCACGACTACCGGTACGAATACAAGAAACAGCACTACCTCGACCGTCCGGAGTACACGACCGACGTGGAGCTGAAAGTTTATGTGCGATACACGGAAACCGACGTACTGAAAATCCTCCACTTCGACCGCATCACCGAGCAATATCGGGGCGAGGACGGCAATTACGTGATCGGCTACATCCGCCTTTCGGAGCTGCTCGCCAAGCGGGAAGTACTGCGGGGCAAGGACGTTTTCATGGCCGATTTCCAGAGCTTCTTCCAAGAGCTGGATCGTTAGAGCCAAAAGACAGGCCGCCATCGAACGAACGCCTCCCGAATTTCAGATTCGGGAGGCGTTCGTTTTTCAGAGCCACAAACTATTTACTCGAACGGGACCATCGCCTCCGCCGCATCGTAATCGGCATTGGTGAAGACATAAGTCCAACGCTCTTTAGGTTGACGACCGTTACCCCTCAAATCCTCGAATACATAATTATCATCGATCGAAGGGTCGTAATGTGCGTCGTAATTCGGAGGGTACGACCGACCGTCGTCCTGGTAATAACGGACACCATAAGTGAATCCAAGCCTCCCATCGTCGAAAATAATCGTCATTTTCCAAATGTAACTTGAAGGAACGGGGCAAACACCCATACCATTATCCATCGCAGTAAAACTTTCTCCAGGCAGTATCACTTCATTTTTGAACTCACACCCTAAATCGGATTCTACGAAAAGAGTGATCTTATGATCGCTGTCGTTGACCCACACAAAATAACTGATTGCATTGTAATCGGTATTGCAACCTGCCGGAGTCCCTGCGGTAAATATCGCCGACAACGCAAAAAATAAGAATTTCCTCATAAACCCATTTTTATATATAACCGTTACGTTGAAGCCAGCTACGCTCGTAAAAAAGAAATTCATTTATTTGATTTTCTGTAAAATATGACCCTGTATACTTACGAAGTGCACTTTCAAAATCATTCCAGGTTCTATAGGCTCCAAACAAATTCACCACGAATTGAGGCATCTTAATTTGATCGTAGCAGCGAGAAGGATAGCCAACACCCTGGTTGTAATCATCCACCAAATCGACAAACAAAGGAGTATAATAATTATTGGTTGTATTTTGATAATCCCATTCTTGCCTTGCTTGACCTGTTATATCCGAGTTTAGAGATGTTTTTTTCCAACCCTGATTTAAATAATATGCTTCTCCCATATGCCATCCGGCATAAGAAGCATAACTTTCGAGCAATATATTCCAAGTACCATCGTACGCACTGAATGTGCCGCCACGCAAATGAAATTGACAATAATGTCCCAATTCATGCAAAGTGGTTCCTATTAGTCTCGGATGATTATTCCTGTTACAATTGCCAACTTGTATAAAAGGCATTCTCCCCACAGAAGTCGGCCAATAATTAAATCGGCCTTGCCACCCACCAGGATCAACGGCTAATGCAACTATTGATATTCTGTTATTAACAAAAGTAGAAATTATAAAATCGTGTTCGCCATAATGATAAAAATTGACTGCACGATGAATTTCGTAGCGGGGATCCGGAGCCGAAGAAGAGTTAATATTAAAGTTCAAATCTTTACCACTTCTTAATTCTCCATAAATTCCCTTTATTTCCTCTATCCGTCCTCCTTCCTCAGAACCCTTGACAATCGTCCATTTTTCGTGCTGAAAAACAAAACTTACCGTTGCCTGGTTGTCGATCAATTTATTGTTGATAGCATAATATCCAGTTTTGTCTGTATAAACCTCCTCAATATTCGAACCCAGTGTAAAACGGATTTTCAGATTCTCCAACGGCACATAACGCTTTAAATGAGTATCGTAACATAGTACTTTTCCGCGCGGGAATCCACCTGGTAAATGTCTCTCTTCATCTAAAGCCAAAGCAATGGCTTCTTGCTCCAAAATTTGTATTGCCTCCGCACTCAATCCATTCTCACCAAGAGTAATATATTTAGGGAGGAAAACTTCATAAAGGATTTCAAAATCCATTTCAACAGGGAACGTTTTTTCGACAGGCCAAACGGCATATAATACAGGCAATATAATTGTCACAGGCTCCACTGGTCCATCCTTAATCATACCGCCCTCGTAAGTCACAGAATAACGCCTCTCCTCATCTTCCTCGCAAAACTGTGTCCGGGATTTCGAAAACACAAGACTCTGGGTCGCCTCATCAGGTAATGACGTATAATTGAAAGGCGTATACGCGATCTTGATCTGCTCGTCCAGTTCAAGGCTTCGTTGTTCCTCTTCCGTTTTTGGAAAAATTTTCAAGGCATAGTGGGTAGCTTTCAGTTTCAACTGCGTTTTGGCAGTTGCTGAGAATTCTTTTCGCACACTCCGCGCGCTTGCTGCAAACTCATCAGATGCCCTGACAATTTTCGATTCACCCGATACTATATTGTCGTACGCCTGCTGAAAGTTCTCAAGCCTGTACGGATCATTCTGCGGCCGGATCCAAGACTGTGTCTCTATGATACACCGCATCCGCCAACTCAATTTCGGTCGTAACAGTAGCTAACATTTGTTTCGGCGAAATTTCGTCCAACAAATCTTCTTCATAATTAGCACAACCATAAGTGCCGATTAACAAGATACCACCAATTAAAAATAGTAATAATTTTTTCATAAGCATAATATTTAGGATTAGATGGTCAAAACATAAATGCCGTTCATGTGTATTGCAATATATTATATAAAATTTGAAAATCAAAATTATCCGAAAATAATATTTACTCTCTTTTTTATACTTATTTGTTTGTGAACATACGGGTAATAACCTATCTTTGCGACGGAAATTTCGTTTAACATTCTATTATTCCGACATGCCTCTTACCAATAACGTAATGATTGTCAGACACAAGTTGCTGACCAATCTCATCAAATTGTGGAAAGACAACCAGCTCGTCGAGCGAATCGACCGCTTGCCGATCGAATTGAGTCCCCGTACCTCACGGGTTTTGGGTCGCTGCTGCGTACACAAGGAGCGCGCCGTGTGGAAATACAAATCTTTCCCGCTGATGGGTTTCGACATGTCCGACGAAACCGACGAACTCACCCCGCTGTCCGAATATGCCCGCAAAGCCCTGGAGCGCAAAGGGCAGCAGCAGAAAGACAATATTCTCTGCGTAATCGACGAAGCCTGCTCGTCGTGCGTGCAGACCAACTACGAGATCACCAACCTCTGCAAAGGTTGCGTGGCCCGGGCCTGTGCCACCAACTGCCCGAAAAACGCCATCGAATTCAATCGTGCCGGCAAAGCGGTCATCAACCACGATCTCTGCATCAGTTGCGGCATCTGCCACAGCAACTGCCCCTACCATGCCATCGTCTATATGCCCGTACCGTGCGAAGAGGCCTGCCCCGTAAAGGCGATTACCAAGGACGAACGCGGCGTGGAGCATATCGATGAGAGCAAATGCATCTACTGCGGCAAGTGCATCAACAGTTGTCCGTTCGGAGCGATCTTCGAAATTTCGCAGGTGTTCGACGTGCTGCAGCGTCTGCGCGAAGGAGAAAAGATGGTCGCCGTCGTCGCTCCGGCCATTCTCGGACAATACAACGCCCCCACGGAAAAAGTATATGGCGCGATTAAGGCCATCGGTTTCGAGGACGTGATCGAAGTAGCGCAGGGCGCCATGGAAACCATCCGCAATGAAGGTGCGGAACTCGAAGAGAAAATTGAGGAGGGACAGGCGTTCATGACCACCTCCTGCTGTCCTTCGTGGGTCGAACTGGCCAACAAGCATATCCCCGAGATGAAGCCCTTCATTTCGAGCACCGGATCGCCGATGTATTACGCCGCGCGGATCGCCAAGGAGAAACACCCCGACGCGCAAGTGGTCTTCATCGGCCCGTGCGTAGCCAAACGCAAGGAGGCACGCCGCGACGAATGCGTCGATTTCGTGATGACCTTCGAGGAGATCAACTCCATTTTCGACGGCCTGGGTATCGAAGTCGCAACCACCGATCCGTTCCCCATTCCGTTCGTTTCGACCCGGGCCGCCCACGGCTTCGCACAGGCCGGAGGCGTGATGGGCGCCGTACAGCTCTTCCTGGCGGACAACAACCGGCCGCAGGTCGAAGGCATCCAGGTCTCCAACCTGAACAAGAAAAACGTATCCCTGCTCCGCGCCTATGCCAAATCGGGCAAAGCCCCGGCCAAGTTCATCGAGGTCATGGCCTGCGAAGGCGGATGTATCACGGGTCCCAGCACCCACAACCTGCACGATGCCGGTAAACGGCAATTCGCGAAGGAACTGGCTAAACGCTAAATCCGACGGGGCTATGAAAGAGCTCGTCGATCAGTTGAAACGCAACCGCACCCTTTCCCCGGAAGAGTTGCGCCTTCTGCTGACCGATGCGTCCCCCGAAGAGAGAGAATACCTGCACAGGGCGGCCCGCGAGGTCGCCCGTGTGCATTTCGGAAACGGAGTTTTCGTTCGGGGGCTGATCGAAATCAGCAATTACTGCCGCAACGACTGCCGCTACTGCGGCATTCGACGCAGCAATCGTCTGGCAGAACGCTACCGTCTGACCCCGGAAACCGTACTGGCCTGCTGCGAAGAGGGCTACCGGCTGGGATTCCGGACATTCGTACTTCAGAGCGGAGAAGACCCGGCTCTGAACGACGAACTGCTGACCGGATTGATCCGGGAGATGCGTCGCCGCTGGCCCGACTGCGCCATCACCCTCTCGCTGGGGGAACGGACAGAAGCCTCCTACCGGGCGTTGTTCGAAGCGGGCGCGAACCGTTACCTGCTGCGGCATGAAACGATCACTCCCGATCACTATCGTTGGCTCCATCCCGTCCGGATGTCCCTCGATCACCGCATCGAATGCCTGCACACCCTCAAAAAGATCGGCTACCAGACCGGTACGGGCATCATGGTCGGCAGCCCGGGACAAACGGTGGACGATCTGGTCCGGGATCTGCTTTTCATCCGGGAGTTCGAACCCCAGATGATCGGTATCGGACCTTTCATCCCGCACCGCGACACCCCCTTCGGCCACGAACCGGCCGGAAGCGTCGAACGAACGCTCACCCTGCTGTCGATTCTGCGGCTGATGCGTCCCGCAGCACTGATCCCTTCGACCACCGCGCTCGCCACCCTCTCGGGCGACGGCCGGATGCGGGGTATTTTGGCCGGTGCCAACGTGGTGATGCCCAACCTTTCGCCGCCGGACGAACGGTCGAAATACAACCTCTACGACGGCAAGGCCGCCTTCGGTGCCGAAGCTGCCGAAGGATTGGCCGCTCTGGAGCGGGAACTCAACGAAATCGGCCGCCACATCTCGTGGAGCCGGGGAGATTATCAAGAATAGCTTATAAAAACACAAAGATATGTACCAAGTCGCATCCTCCAAGGCGGAGGAGTTCATCCATGACGGAGAAATCGTCGAAACGCTGGCTTACGCCCGCGAAAATCGTGCGAACCGCCCCCTGATCGAGGCGATCCTGCAAAAAGCGGCCGAAGGCAAAGGGGTCACGCACCGCGAAGCGGCCGTGCTGCTCGAGTGCGAACTCGAAGACCTGAACCAACGCATGTTCACGCTGGCCAAACAGATCAAGGAGAAAATCTACGGCAACCGTATCGTAATGTTCGCGCCGCTCTATCTGTCGAACTACTGCATCAACGGCTGCGTATATTGCCCGTATCACCAGAAAAACAAAACCATTCCGCGCCGCAAACTCACCCAGGACGAAATCCGCCGCGAGGTGATTGCCCTGCAGGATATGGGTCACAAGCGTCTGGCACTCGAAGCCGGAGAGGACCCGCGCAACAATCCGATCGAGTACATTCTCGAATCGATCAAGACGATCTACTCCGTACATCACAAGAACGGGGCGATCCGCCGCGTGAACGTAAATATCGCGGCTACGACGGTCGAGAACTACCGCAAACTGCGCGATGCAGGCATCGGCACCTACATTCTCTTCCAGGAAACCTACAACAAAACCGCTTACGAAGCACTCCACCCCACCGGCCCGAAGAGCGACTACGCCTATCACACCGAAGCGATGGACCGCGCGATGGAAGGCGGCATCGACGACGTGGGTATCGGCGTACTGTTCGGTCTGAATACCTACCGGTACGACTTCACGGGACTGCTCATGCACGCCGAGCACCTCGAAGCCCGCTTCGGCGTCGGTCCCCACACCATCAGCGTACCCCGCATCTGCCCGGCCGACGACATCGACACCAAGGACTTCCCGGATGCCATTTCGGACGAAATATTCCGCAAGATCGTCGCCGTGATCCGCATCGCCGTCCCTTATACGGGCATGATTATCTCGACCCGCGAATCGCAGCGCTCGCGCGAGCAGGTGCTGGAAATCGGCATTTCGCAGATCAGCGGCGGCTCGCGCACCAGCGTCGGCGGTTACGCCGGCACGACGCATGCTGAACAGGATTCCGCACAATTCGACGTGAGCGATCACCGCACGCTGGACGAAGTGGTGCGCTGGCTGCTGGAACTGGGCTACGTGCCGAGCTTCTGCACGGCCTGCTACCGCGAAGGCCGCACGGGCGACCGCTTCATGTCGCTGGCCAAGACCGGAAAGATCGCCAACTGCTGTACGCCCAACGCCCTGATGACCCTCAAGGAGTATCTCGAAGACTACGCATCGCCCGAAACCCGAACCCTGGGTGAAAAGATGATTGCGAAAGAGGTTCCGATGCTCCTCAACGAGCGTGTGCGCCGCATCACGGAGAAGAACCTCGCAGCGATCGCCGAAGGTAAACGGGATTTCCGCTTCTAAAAGTTTCGCACGATGAACGAGCAGACTCCCCGCGCTGAACGGCTGCATATCGCTTTCTACGGGCGGTGCAACAGCGGCAAGTCGTCGCTGATTAACGCCCTCACGGGCCAACAGAGCGCTGTCGTTTCCGCGACGCCGGGCACGACGACCGATCCCGTACTCAAGACGATGGAGATACACGGGCTGGGACCTTGCGTACTGATCGACACGCCGGGTTTCGACGATGAAGGCGACCTCGGCACGCTGCGCGTGCAGCAAAGCCGCAAGATGCTGGACAAAACCGACCTGGCCGTCCTTCTCCTCTCCGAAGCCATGCCGCAGAACGACGAAATAGAATGGTTCCGGCTCTTGGAAGAAAGGCATATTCCGACGGTAGTGGTACGCAGCAAGGCCGACTTGGTTGCCGGTATGCCCGATGCGGAGGCCGAAGCACTCTTCGGGCAACAGCCGCTCCGGGTCAGCGCCTCGAACAGCACGGGACTCGACGCCCTGCGCGAAGCCCTGATCCGCAACCTGCCCGAAGACTACAACCAGCCCGAAATCACGGGCAGCCTCGCCTCGGCGGGCGACGTGGTGATGCTCGTCATGCCGCAGGACATCCAGGCCCCCAAGGGACGCCTCATCCTGCCGCAAGTCCAGACGATCCGCGAGCTGCTCGATAAGAAGTGCCGCGTGGTCTGCTGTACCACCGACCAGATCGAAGGCACGCTCTCGTCGCTGGCCGCACCGCCGAAACTGATTATCACCGACTCGCAGGTTTTCTCGACTGTCTATGCGCAGAAGCCCGCCGCAAGCCTGCTGACTTCGTTCTCGGTGCTCTTCGCCCGTTACAAGGGCGACATCGACTACTTCGTGGAGAGCGCGGCAGCCATCGGGCAGCTCCGCGAAGACTCCCGCGTGCTGATCGCCGAAGCCTGCACGCACGCTCCGGTGGGCGAAGACATCGGCCGGGTCAAAATTCCGGCGATGCTCCGCAAACGGATCGGACCCGCACTGCGGGTCGATGTGGTTGCCGGCACGGACTTTCCCGCCGACCTCACGCCCTACGACCTGGTAATCCACTGCGGCGCCTGTATGTTCAACCGGCGCCACGTATTGAGCCGCGTCGCCCAGGCCCGCGCCCAGCACGTCCCGATGACCAACTACGGCGTGGCGATCGCTTACCTGCAAGGGATTCTCGACAAGATCGAATATTAACCCCAAAAACACATATCCAAAAGAGTGGGCCGTCCGACAACTGGACGGCCCACTCTTTATCAAAAACCGAAACTATTCCGGCAAATACTATTTCGCCTCCGACGGGAAATACTTCATATACTGTACGCGCTGGAACATGGCCGAAGTGTCGTTCTTGAAATTCAGACGCCCCCGGAACTCATCGAGCGAACCGAAACCCTGCCGCTCGGACCAACGGTCGATGTACTCGTTCATTTCGGCAATGACTTCGAATCCCTTCTGGTGGATCGCCGTGCAGACCTGCACTGCCTCGGCTCCGCACAAAAGCGCTTTGACCGCAGCCTCGCCATCGTGCACGCCCGTCGAAACAGAAAGGTCCAACTGCGGCAACACGGCCGAACAGATCGCCACCATACGCAGGACGTTGCGCAATTCCGTCGGCTCGCTGTAAGGCGAACTCTCTACGAAAGTCATCCGCTCGACATCCACGTCCGGCTCGAAGAAACGGTTGAAAAAGACTACGCCCCGGGCCCCGTGACCGAGCAAAGCGCTCGACAAGGCGAAGACATTGGTCAGGCGCATGGGCAGTTTCACCGAAACGGGAATCTTCACCGCACCGGCCACCCGACCGACGATCTCCGCATAGTTCAACTCCAGTTCGCGAGCCTGGGCATGAATGTCCGTAGATTGGATGAAAATATTAAGCTCCAACGCGGAAGCACCGGCATCGGCCATCGCCGTAGCGTATTCGATCCAATCGCCTTTATCGACCACGCAATTGATGCTGGCGATTACCGGAAGCTCCGTCTTCGACCGCGCCTCCTGCACCAACCGGAGAAATCCGGCCTTGTAATCCTCGCCCAGATAACGCTGCAAATAAACCTCCGCATCGCCGTAAGCCGAATCGGATACGGTGTCCAGCGCAGCCGCATGGTGCAGGATCTGCTCCTCGAATATGGATTTGAGCACTACGGCACCGGCACCGCTCGCAGCGCACTGCTCGACGCTCTTGACATTGGAGGTATAGGGAGAACTGCTGACAATGATCGGACTCGGAAGATCCAGCCCCAGGTATTTTGCTCGCATCGTTTCTATGGATTTTTATGGTTTATTTTTCGAAAAATACGTAAAATTATGATTTTGTGCAAAAAGTTACCCAATCAATTTGAAATAGCGACTCTATCGGGGTAATCCATACAGGCGGTAGATTCTTCTCAAAATACTAACAGACAGGGCTTCCCGGAATCCCAACGTTCGAACACCTGCTTTTAGCCCTACGCAGCGCGTAACATCAATGCGAATTTACCGTTTGAATACTTCAAGCCTGTAAAACAACGACTTCAACTGTTGCACTCATGGCTCGCACGGCCAGCCTACACTTGCATAAAACCGCAAAGAAAAAACAAAAAGGAGTCGCACAAACTGTGCAACTCCCTGACTTTCAAGTGGACCCAGAGGGGCATGATCCCACGACCTTCGGATTATGAGTCCGCTGCTCTAACCGACTGAGCTATGGGTCCTTTTGCATCCGGGAAAATCCGAATACGGACACAAAAATAGGAATTTCGACCGGATTCACAAAATAAAAACCCATTTTTTCATTTCGAGACGCCAGCACAAACCCGTTTCGCTCAAATCGATTCCCTGTTTTACGCCCCTGCATCGCAAGAAAAACAGCCGCACCGGAATTTTCCGCAACAACTAACCGACCCGATCGCAAGATTTTTCTTCGGAAAATTAGCTAACTGGAAAAAATTTACTACCTTTGCTCCGCTTAAGCATCTAATTACAAACAAAACAAACGAAATGAAAAAAGGTATTCATCCCGAAAATTATCGTTTAGTGGCATTCAAAGACATGTCGAATGACCACGTGTTTTTGTGCAGGTCCGCCGTTTCGACAAAAGAAACCATCGAAGTGAACGGCGAAACCTATCCCGTGTATAAGATGGAAATTTCCAACACCTCTCACCCGTTCTACACCGGTAAGATGAAGTTGGTGGATACCGCTGGTCGCGTCGATAAGTTTATGAGCCGTTACGCAAAACGCTACGATAAGAAAGCCGCCAAATAGTTCGAAGGACCGTTTGACGCTTCAAAATAAAAAAGGATTCGCCTGGGGCGAATCCTTTTTTATTCTCCTTCGGCGCCCGATTCTCACCGGTCCGCATTCGCCGGATGCCGCACACTCCGACCGTCGTCAAAAAGCGCAGGGGACATCCGCTTTATCCGTCCCGAAGCTGCCGACCGGAATCGGCAGCATACGCAAGATGGTACACGACCAATCATCCGGTCCGGCCCGAAACAGGACAAAAGAACTTTTACGGAAAAAATTTGGGGGTTTGCGGCACAAACATTACTTTTGTAATCTACTAAAATTACTGTTTTTATGGAATTCGAAGGTGTCGTATATAAAATCCTGCCCCTGACACAAGGTACGTCCGCCCGGGGAGAATGGCAGCGTCAGGACGTGGTTTTCGAGCTGCCCTCGGAATTTTCACGCAAAATCTGCGTCACGTTCTTCAACAAGCCGAGCGACGTGGCCAAACTCCGCGAAGGGGCTACCTATACGGTTTCGGTAAACGTCGAATCCCGCGAATATAACGGCCGCTGGTATACCGATGTGCGGGCATGGCGCCTGCAACCCAAAGAAACCGCTCAAAACGCCGGGATCCCGCCGATGCCCGACGCGGCCCCGCTCGAAGAGCCATCGTACAGTACTCCCGCAGCAGAAGTAGACGACCTGCCCTTTTAATTTTTCACGCACGAAGGCAGAAGCCATCCGCTCTCTAAAACAACAAAATAGCCGACCCTACAAAGGTCGGCTATTTTTCGGTCCCCGGGAGGCGACTACTTCTTCACCGGAAGAGCAGAGTTCGCTGCCTGAGTCGTCGCAGCCGCAGCTTCATCCGTTGTTGCCGGGGTCGTTTCCTCAACGAAAGGAATCACATCCTCCAACTCTACCTCGAATTTAAGAGCCGAATTAGGCAAGATATACTTACCGCGCGCCTGCCGACCATAAGCCAGTTCCGCAGGAATCCAAAGCGTTATCTTACCGCCTTTGCCGATCAGTTTCAAACCTTCGGTCCAGCCGGGAATCACCTGTCCCAATTCGAACTCGACAGCTTCGTCCTTGTCATAACCTTCCGGATCTATCTGCTTGAGGTACTCCTTCATCTCTTCGGGCTTGTTCTCGAAATAGGAGCTGTCGAAAACCTGCCCCTTATAATTGGTTCCCGTATAATAAACTTTTACCCGGTCGCGGGAGTCCGTCGGCATCAGGGTCTCATCGCCCTTCTTTTCGATCTTATAAAGTAATCCCGATTCGGTTTTCTGAACGCCGGATTTCTTCTCGATCGAAGCGATCCACTCTTCATTGGCTTTCTTGTTCTCGGCAGGACGAACCACCGAATACCAGTTCCGCAAGAATTTGACTGCTTCCTGCTCGGTCATGCGGGCTTCTTCACCGTTGCCGGTAATGTCTTTCAAACCCTGACCGAACCAAACCAACTGAATCGGAAGGTCTGCTCCCAGCATATTGTTACCCAGATCGATACCGAAAGCATACGAAATGAACCGACGCTCCTCCTCGCTCTCGAACATCGCGGGATCGGCCAACGACTCTTCGGGTGTCTTCAGCGAATCGGGAGTCATCGCGTTCTTCTTGGCAATAGCCTGAGCGCGTTCCGGACGCGTAACCATAAAGAACGTGCGCAATGTATCGAGTGCCTCTGGATGCGTCATTTTTGCCGTTCCGAGGGCACCTTCGGTCACACCTTCGGTCATCGCGTCGAAATCGAAGGGAATATCCGACATCATCCGGTTGAGTCCCGCTCCGACGTTATTACCCAAAGCGTACGACAAAGAGTCGAACTGCGACTTGCTGCCCATCGTGATCGAACCGTTGCTGCGGCTGCACGAGGCGAAAATTACGGCACCAGCTAACAGTGCCATGAAACACAATGTTCTTTTCATCTTGTTGATATAATTATGTATTAAATTGTTATTTCCGTTTCGATAACTGCACAAATATATAAAATATTTTACGGGCAGCCGATTTTATTTTTCAGCCCCCTCTTGAAAAAGAAGTCAGCGGACATCGACGAGTTCGATCTCGTAGAACAACGTCGCGTTCGGGACCACGCCCAATTTCTTGTCGCCTTCGGCCCCGTAAGCCAGGCGGGAGGGTATCCATACATTCATTCGACCGCCTTCCCCGACGAGCCGCACGCTCTGCCGCAACCCGGGCATCAGATCGCCCACGGCCGTGCGCGTGGTGTCTCCTCGTTCGTACGAAGACTCGACGACCTTTCCATCGACCGTCTTGGCCACAAAACGGATCGCCACCGTATCCCGGTCGCTTCGGGGCGTCTTGGACTCATCACCGATCTCCAGCACCTCGTACGTCAGCCCCGTATCGGTCTTGGCATAGGAGCGATTGCTCTTGCGGAAATCCTCCAGAAACTGTTCTTCATAGGCCCGAATCTGTTCGGGCTGCGAAACATTCACGTAACGCAGATAAACCGCACGGGCCTCGTCGGGCGTCATCCGGGCCGTCCGGGCATATACGTCCCGCACGGCCTGGCACACGGCTTCGACGTTGAGGGTCGAATCCATCCGCTGCAAATTATATCCCACATTCAGACCGATCACATAAGCGACCGAATCCGTTTCGTTACGCAACTCCATGCTCCCCGTTCCCCGGGAACAGGCACCCAGCAGGAACAGTCCCGCTGCGGCGATCAACCGATATTTCTTCATATACGTGTCTTTTTTTTGGAAAAGAGGAAAATCAGCACCGTACCCAATACGGCCGACGCGAACGATCCCATCAGAATGGCGATCTTGCCCCGGCTGACGATCTCGGCATCGGCAAAGGCCAGCGTATCGACGAAAATCGACATGGTGAACCCGATACCGCCCAGGCAAGCCACCGCGAAAAGCATCTTCCAGCCGGCTCCCTCGGGCATTTCGGCCAGCTTCGTCTTCACGGCGAGCCAACTGGCCAGGAAAATACCGAGCGGCTTGCCCACGAGCAATCCGAAGAAGATGCCCGTGCCGACCGCACCGGCCTGCGGCGTAACGTGGAAGATTCGGAAGTACTCCAGCGAATCGATCGAGACACCCGCATTGGCGAATGCGAAAATAGGCATAATCAAAAATGTTACGTACGGAGCCAGCAGATGTTCGAGACGGAAGCTCATCCCTACCGAATCGGTCGCCAGCGAGGACATCATCCGCAGGTAGTACCTGTGCTCCTCGTTCGGAAAATCGTCGGCCCGGCACTCGGCTTTCAGCAGCGCATCGGACAAACCGCTCATCTTCCGCGCGAAATACTCCTTGCTATAACGGGGTTTCATCGGGATGAACATGGCGATCACCACGCCCGACAGCGTGGAATGGATTCCCGAATAATAAAACAGGGCCCAGACGACGAAAGCCGGTACCAGATAGAACATAATGCGGGTTTCGCCCACTTTATTCAGGAAATAGATGCCTACGAGGATCAGGATCGCAATCGCAAGCAGCAACAGATTGACCTCCTCGCCGTAAAACAGCGCGATCACCAGAATCGCCCCCAAGTCGTCCGCCACGGCCAGGGCCGTCAGGAAAATTTTGAGCGAAATAGGCACCCGATCGCTGAATATCGAAAGGATGCCGATGGCGAAAGCAATGTCCGTCGCCGTAGGGATTCCCCAGCCGGGTGCCGCGACGGTTCCCGCGTTGAACGAAAAATAGATCAATGCAGGCACCACCATACCGCCCAAAGCCGCCAACACGGGCAGAATCGCCTTCCTGACGGAAGAGAGCTGTCCGATGACGATTTCGCGTTTGATCTCGAGACCGATCAAAAAGAAGAACACCACCATCAACCCGTCATTGACGAAGGTCTGGAGGGTCAGGCCCCTGGGAAACATCCAGTCGATCAGACTGCCGGGACCACGCACCACCAAAGCGATGTCGATGTTGAGCACCCGCTGGTAATACTCCGCCGTCCAGGGAAGATTGGCCAGCAGCATCGCAACGGCGACACTGAAGAGCAACACCAGTCCGCCCGACCAGGGAGCCTCCAGAAAACGACGCCCCCGCAACTGAAACTGATAATGTTGCCGGACCCAGCGGTACATGGAAAAAAGCCTCATTGTCTATTCATATTTATATTCGTAATCCAAAATAAACCGTCTTCCCCGGCAGAATTCACGCCCTGTCGGAATCAACCTCTTCCTGCCGACGAAGTCCGCAAGGCCAGGCCGCACAATTTGTAGAGCACGCGGGCTCCTACGACCGCGTCGATCTTATCTTCCGGGCAGGGAACGACCTCCACCAGGTCGAACCCGGCGATGCGGCGGCCCGAATCGGCCACGCACTCCATCAGGTAAACCACCTGTTCAAAAGTGATGCCGCCCGGAACGGGAGTGCCCGTATGAGGACAATGTTCGATGGTGAGTCCGTCGATGTCGAAACTGATATAAACCACCTCGGGCAGCTCGTCCACGATGCGGCGGCAGCTTTCGGCCCAGGTCGTTCCCGCGAATCCGGCGCGAGCGAGCGAGCGCGAATCGAACATAGCGATCCGCCCGTCCGAAGCGGCCCTTTCGGCCTCGGCATCGCAATAATCCCGCACGCCGACCTGCACGAGCTTGCTCACCTGCGGCAGGTCGCGCAGTACGTTGAACATGATCGAAGCGTGCGAAAATTCGAATCCCTCGTACGCCTCACGCAGGTCGCAATGGGCATCAATATGGAGAATTCCCAGCGAACCTTCCTTCTCGGCAACGGCACGGATCAAACCGTACGGCGTCGAATGGTCGCCTCCGACCAGCCCTACGACCTTACCTTGCGAGAGCCACTGGCGGGCCTGACGGTAAATATTGTCGTTCATGGCTGCACAGCCTTCGTTGATACGGCGCAGACGGCGCTCGATACGTTCGTCGTCCGGCGCTCCGCCCTCTTCGAGATGTTCGATCACCCGTTCGGCATCGGCCCGCAGCTTGCGGGACTCCTCCTGCAGCGAATAGTCGATGTCGGCCGTAGCGATGCCTCCGAGCCAGGCTCCCGGCACCGAAGCATCGTAAAGATCGAGCTGTGTGGAGGCTTCGATCAGGGCATCCGGCGCCAAAGCCGTTCCGGCACCGTAGGATACGGTCACGTCCCAGGGTGCGGAAACAAGCACCAGCGCAGCCTCCTCGGGCGTGAACGGCAAACCGTAATAAGCGCCGTTGTCCACCCCCACCCCGTTGGGATTGAATGTTTTCAGATCCATAGTCTTTCCTTGTAAGAATTACAAAGATAGTAAATTTTTGATTTTCCGCCATCGTTATCACCGATAAACCCCGTTTTTAACGGGGTGCCGACCGGCCGACCCGGACGACGCCCGAAGCGGGAGCCGTATGCACCGGCGCACGGTTCCCGTAAAAAGGAGCTCAAATAAATTTGGCGCCGCCCTCGCCCTGCACTATCTTTGCTCCGCAATTAACCAATTCGAATACCGTCGTGAAAATCGTCGCCGACAATGCCATACCTTTTTTGAAAGGAGTACTCGAACCTTATGCCCAGGTGGAATACCTCCCCGGGAAAACCATCGCAACGGCCGATGTCCGGGATGCCGACGCCCTGATCGTCCGTACCCGCACCCGGTGCGACGCCGCCCTACTCGAAGGATCGTCCGTCAAACTGATCGCAACGGCGACCATCGGCTTCGACCACATCGACACGGAGTATTGTCGGCGACACGGCATCGAAGTAGCGACCGCCGCAGGATGCAATGCACGGGGCGTACTGCAATACGTCGCTGCAGCACTGGTCCGCCTCTCACGAGTACAGGCCTGGGAACCTGCAGACAAAACCCTCGGAATCGTCGGTGTAGGACACGTCGGGTCGCTCGTCGAGGCCTACGCCCGGACGTGGGGATTCCGCGTCGTGGCATGCGATCCCCCCCGCGAAGAGCGCGAGCACGGCGGATTCCTGCCGCTCGAAGAGGTGGCGCGCCAGGCCGACATCCTCACCTTCCACACTCCGCTGGACGATACGACCCGGCACATGGCCGGGGCGAAGCTCTTCGAGCGAATGAAGCCCGGCAGCATCCTCATCAACACTTCGCGCGGCGAGGTGGTCGATGGGCAGGCGCTCCGCGAAAGCGGTTTGCAATACGTACTCGACGTCTGGGAACACGAACCCGACCTCGACCCGCCACTGCTGCGGAACGCATTGCTCGCCACCCCTCATATCGCCGGTTATTCCGCCCAGGGCAAGGCCAATGCAACGGCCCTGTCCGTCCGGACGATCAGCCGGTACTTCGGACTGCCGCTCGGGGAGTGGTATCCGTCAAACATCGCTCCGTCCCGTCCCCGGGCGATCTCCTGGCAGGAGCTTTGCGACACGATAGACGACCGCTTCGACATCGCCGCCGAAAGCAGACGGCTGAAAGAGAACCCCGAAAAATTCGAAACGATACGCAACGAATACCGCTACCGGGAAGAATATTTTTAACAATTTAGATGCTTTTTTCTTAACTTTGCGGCCGAAATCGACCGCACCGCCCATTATGTATCGTAAACTGATCAAACCCATCCTGTTCGCCATGAACATCGAACGCGCTCACAGCACGGTCCTGTTCCTGTTGCGCATGATCGGGAAAATCCCGGGCGGACGGGCGCTGCTGCGTGCCATCTACCGCACCGAGCACCCGTCGCTCGAACGGGAGGTATTCGGACTTCGGTTTCCCAACCCGATCGGTCTGGCGGCGGGTTTCGACCGCAACGGAGAAGCGTTCCGCGAACTTTCGGCCCTGGGCTTCGGATTCGTCGAGATCGGCACGGTCACGCCCCAGCCCCAGGCCGGCAATCCCCGCCCCCGCATCTTCCGGCTGCCCGCAGACCGGGCGATCATCAACCGTTCGGGACTCAACAACAAGGGGTTATACAAGGCCATCGCCCAGCTCCGCCACCGACACGACCGGCTTATCATCGGAGGCAACATCGGCAAAAACACGCTGACACAACCTTCGCAGGTCGCGGCCGACTACCTCAAAATGTTCCGCAACCTCTACCAGTACGTCGATTATTTTTCGATCAACGCCTGCTGCGACAATTGTGCGGACGGCAGCGTATCGCACAACAAAGCCCACCTGATGAATATTCTGCAGCCGCTCTTCGATTTTCGCCGCGGCCAGAACCAGTACCGGCCGATCCTGCTGAAAATATCGCCCGACCTGCCGGACCCGCTTATCGACGAGGTGACCGACCTGATGCTCTCTACGCCGCTGGACGGCATCGTGGCCGTGAACGGTACTTTCTCGCGCAAAGGTCTCGAAACCGATGAGGAGACGCTCGACGAAATCGGCAGCGGCCGATTGAGCGGAGCTCCCCTTACGCAGCGGGCCATCGAGGTAGTGCGCCGCATCCACCGACGTTCGCACGGAGCCTATCCGATCATCGGCGTCGGAGGCCTGATGAATGCCCGGGATGTGAAAGCCATGCTCGCCGCCGGCGCGAGCCTCGTCCAGCTATACACGGGATATATCTACGAAGGGCCCTCCCTGGTCAAGGAGATCTGCCGGGCCCTGATCGACGACGCAGCGTCCGAAGCCTCCGCTTCGCCCGCGCCGGGAAAATAATTCAATCTTACCACCATGAAAGCATCTATTCTTACGATCGGCGACGAAATCCTGATCGGGCAGATCGTGGATACCAATTCGGCGTCGATCGCCCGTCACCTGAACAATGCGGGCATCGTCGTCTGGGAGCGCACATCGGTCGGCGACCAGCGCGAGCAGATTACCGAGGCCGTAAAACGGGCCATGAACCAGAGCGACGTAGTCATCCTGACCGGCGGCCTCGGCCCCACCAAGGACGACATCACGAAAAAGACCCTCGCCGAGCTCTTCGGCTCCCGGCTCGTATGCGATCAAACCGTCGCCGACCACGTGCGGCGCATGCTCGAAGCGCGCGGAATCGAATACAACCGCCTGAACCGCGATCAGGCGCTCGTCCCGGCGTGCTGCACCGTGCTTTTCAACGCCCACGGCACGGCCCCCGGCATGTGGTTCGAACAGAACGGCAAAGTCGTGGTTTCGCTGCCGGGCGTCCCCTTCGAAATGGAGCACCTGATGACCGACGAGGTAATGCCTCGTCTGAAAGCCCGTTTCTCCCTGCGGCAGATCGTACACCGCACGCTGATCACGGCAGGTCTGGCCGAATCGATGCTGGCCGAAAAGATCGCTGACTGGGAAAATGCCCTGCCCCCGTACCTCCACCTGGCATATCTGCCCGCACCCGGCGTGGTGCGGCTGCGCCTGTCGGCCTACGAAGTCGAAGGCGAGAGCGTATCGCACGAAATCGACCGGCAATTCGCCGCCCTGCAACGCATCATTCCCCGCTACGTCCTCGGATTCGAGCGGGCGACCATGCAGGAGATCGTCCACAACCTGCTGACGCAGCGTCGGCAGACTCTCGCCACGGCCGAGAGCTGCACAGGCGGCAGCATCGCAGCCCGCTTCACGGCAATGCCCGGAGCCTCGGCCTATTTCCTGTGCGGAGTGGTGGCTTACAGCAACGAATCCAAAAACAACCTGTTGGGTGTCGATCCCGAAACGATCGCCAGCCGGGGCGCCGTCAGCGAGGAGGTCGCACGGCAGATGGCCGAAGGAGCACGCCGCATCACCGGAGCCGACTATGCCGTCGCAACCACCGGCATCGCAGGTCCTGCGGGCGGTACGGAACAGAAACCCGTCGGCACGGTCTGGATGGCCGTAGCCGGCCCGCACCGTACCGTAACCCTGCTCAAACAATGCGGCACCGACCGGGGACAGGTTATCGACCGGGCGAGCGCCTTCGCACTCGCGCTCCTGCGCGACGAAATCGAACGGGATGCCGCCGGAGAATAACCCGGTTTCGACACTTCCCAAAGCCCCCTGACTTCCGGAGCCTCGAAAGGTTCCGGAAGTCTTCATATCCCCGTCTCTGGAACAAGCCCCGTTCCTCCCGGAACGCATCCAACCCTTTCCGATACGCTGTCCGGCCGGACGCCCCCGAAAATCGCGAAACAAAAGCCCGATACGATCACTAGCACCGTCCGATGAAATTCAAAGGCGGATCATTGAACACACCCCGTCGAAAAGAGTTAATTCTCCGACCGTAATTACGGGCACCTCATACCGCTATATATCAAACATTCGCCTTCCAAAACCGAAATTCGAAGCTATTCCCGAACAGATTCTTCCTCCCGGTCAGCGACAAAATCACCCAGTTATTCCCACCGCCCCTCTATCCGCACGATTTTCGGAAACACGGGAACGGCCTTGAAAACGGGATCTTTCGACAAATATACTTTTTGAGAAATGATATAAACGAAATGAGAGAGCAATATACGCCTGCTCCCTTCATCTTTGCTGCAACAAAATAGCATCCGTATTCCCGACCGTCAAAAGCCCCGAACGAAAGTCCTCCCGGCAAACAGATTTCGAGGCCGATCGAACGACACCGGAAAGCCGATCGATACGGACCGGCGCACACCGCCCCGAAATGATCCGAGCACATGATATACATCGGTTATTCCCGAAAAGAAAAACCGACAAGTCTAACCATCAAAAAACAAAACCCATGAAAAGATTCTTACATTTGCTCACAGGGATTTGCACCCTCGCCCTGGCTCTTCAGGCCTGTACCAAGTCTCCGGCCGAAAACCCGGGAAGAACGGACGATCCCGGAAACGACGAACAAAACAGCAAGGTAACCCTTACTCTCTCGACGCCCCGCACCCGCACGACGCTCGTCAGCGAAACCTACGTCCACTGGAGCGAAGAGGATATTGTACAAATCAACGGCACGAATTTGCCCGTAATCCCCGATCCGAATGATCCGACACGCGCAACGATCTCCAATGTGGACACCGCCGAAGAGTACGTGGCTCTCTACTCTCCGGACAACGGCGGATATATCCCGGAGCGAGAGGTCGTCGAAGCCTACTTCCGCCCCGAAGTGCCCCATACTCCCGACTCGTTTTACACGACAGGAGGCAATCCGATGGTGGCATACAGCACATCCACCTCGCTGGAATTCAAAAATATCGGCGGATTACTCCGCATAGGAGTGACCGGCGATGCGTCGATCGCGTCGGTTATGCTGTCGGGCAATGCGGGAGAACCCATTGCCGGACACTTCGAAATCTCGAAAAGCGATCTGGCTTCCGGCAGCCTCGATTTCGCTCCCGGCGAAGGTTCCGCACAATTCGTCAGCACCTCCGTCACGATGACCTGCACGGAGAATGTACGACTCGATGCGAACTCTCCGACCTATTTCTACTTCGCGCTGCCGGCAGCCGAATACACGGAAGGATTCACCGTAACGCTTACCGACAGCGAAGGCAACACCTGCCTCCGGCAAACGCATAACTCCGTCTCGATCGAGCGTGCGACCCTCAAGTCGATGGAACCGATTGCGTTCGAAAAGGACAAAGCGCTTACGGTCACTTTAGGAGAAATCGCGGCGAACTCCGTTACCTGGAATATCGAAGGTAATCCCTCGACCGACCTGCGGACCCTGCTCGTCACCAAAGCGATGTGGGATCATTTCATCGCACAGGAATATTACCTCGACAATCCGCAAAAACTCACGTCCGAAATCCTCGCGGCCTATTCCGCCACCATTCCGACCGACGACAACGGCCGTTACGAAGAGACTGCAACCCAGGCAAGAGCCGTAAACTCGATGCAGCCCGTACAGGAAGACAACGACTACCTCGTCTTGGCCGCCTATTTCTCCGGCACCCAATCCGTCGGCGTAATCCCCGCCCCGGTTCCCGTTCACACTCCGGCCGCCACAGGCCCGGCTCCCGAAGTGAATGTCACCGTCTCTTCGGCCGGCAGCACTACGATCGATGTACTTACCACCACCAGCAACGCATCCGGCATCCTTACCGCACTCTTCTTCAAAAGCGATTACGACAATGTATTCAGCCGGGAGGGAATAGACGAAGAGTTGATCGCAAAGTACGGCAATGCATGGACGGCAGAGCAGGTAGAGCAGGCCAACAACGGAGGATATACACTCCAATACATTTCGCTTCCGCCGGAAACGGAATTCGTTATGCTAATTTCGGTCTCCAGCGCAGCAGGCAAAGCTACGCTCAAGAAAGAAATAATTGCGACCGAACCGTACGTCGATCCTTCTGCCGAATGGATCACCGTTTCCTCCGAAGCCACGTTCGTTTGCGGCTTCTTCTTCAACCAAAGCATCCCCTCCTTGTCGAACGTGATCAATATTACGAACCTTAAAGTCGAAAAACTCGCCGATCGCGACCTCTTCCGTCTGACCGACGCCTTCTCCGTCTCCCGGATCCCCGAACTTGCGGCCAGCGGCATATACAGCGATCTGTCCGGCAGTCCGTATTATTTCTATATGGATGCGACCGACCCGAACAATGTAAAAGTCGTCAATGAAGTGTGCCAACTCGGCATCGTTCACAACGAATACGGAGCAATGAGCGTCGGCAACGACTTCAACATCCAAGGCGGCGAAGAGTACCAGCACGGTACGTACAACCGAGCGGAAGGCACGATCCGAATCGGCGTGCTCATTTGCTATGCCGACAGCCAACAACTCTTCGTCACGCCATTCAACAGTACGCTATATCTGAATCCCGAAACGCCCGGAAACAGTGTTTCGACCGAAAATTTCAAGAAAGACCCTGTCGCAATTCCCTGGTAAGTCAGGACCCCCGAAAACAGAGACACCGGCCCTTTTTCAGGCCGGTGTTTTGTTATTTGGCCAAAAGATTGTATATTTGCACTCCCCGAAATGGGATTACAATTAAATTTTAACCAAAATGAAAGTTTGCGAAATTACAGGCAAGGTAGCGGTGATCGGCAACAATGTTTCCCACTCGCACCACAAGACCAAACGCAAGTTCAGCCCCAATCTGAAGAACAAGCGCTTCTGGTCTGAAGAGGAAGGCCGCTGGATCACCCTCAAGGTATCTGCCGCCGGAATCAAAACAATCAACAAGAAGGGCCTCGCAGTAGCGCTCCGCGAAGCTGCCGCACCCAAAAAGGTTTACTAAAACTCAAGTGACAAATGGCAAAGAAAGGCAACAGAGTGCAGGTGATTCTCGAATGCACGGAACAGAAAGCTAGCGGTGTTCCGGGAATGTCCCGCTACATCACGACCAAGAACAAGAAAAACACCCCCGACCGTCTGGAGCGCAAGAAATACAACCCGTTCCTGAAGAAGGTGACCATTCATCGTGAAATCAAATAATTTTAGTGCTATATGGCAAAGAAAGTAGTCGCAACGCTGAAAACCGGTACGGGCAAACAGTTCACCAAATGTATCAAAATGGTGAAATCCGACAAAACCGGTGCATACATCTTCAAAGAGGGCATCATCGCCAACGACCAGGTGAAAGACTTTTTCGCCGAGAAGAAATAAATGCAATGCATTAGGCGAAACGAATGTTTTCGGATCGCAAGGCCGGAAAGAATCATCCGCCGGACCGGATTCGGAAAACAACCTAAAAATTCGATTCCGCTTAATACAAAGGGCATCCTCAACGGATGCCCTTTGTATTTTCACCGACCCGCAACCCGGCAGAACAGCACCGATCATCGAGGAATCATTCGTACCTTCGTTCCTCTTGCGGTTCTTCGCCTCGACAAAACGGGAATAAATTCGCTTTGCACCACCCGATTTATCCGTATCTCTAACTTTGCCTAAATACTCCAACGCGGCAACGCTCAAAAAAATTTGGCTCCGCCGGCTGGTTGTACTATCTTTGCAGAAGACAGGAAGCGATTCGGCAATCTTTGCGTGCAAGCCCACACGATTGCTTTTATCTTTCACTATCTTTGACGTAGTCTTAAAATGTTCTCGGAAAACTGGCAACAAGTTCCCGTTTTCTCTGGGCTTTTCGTATTTTTGCAACATTACTAATATAACAATATTTTATGGGATTCTTCGATCTTTTCAAGAAAAAACAGAATACACAGCCGACGACTCCGGCGGAACGATCTCAACCGACTTCTCCGGAAAACCACCGGCCGGCTGCGGTCGAAAATACGACGAAGCAGGAAAATACCTCTCCCCAGCCGGCTGCCCGAACCGCTGACCGGGAGCAGGCGGAACTCAACTCCGGTCTGGAGAAGACCAAAACGGGCCTCTTCTCGAAACTGGCGCGGGCCGTTGCCGGTCGATCGACCATCGATACACAGGTGCTCGACGATCTGGAGGAGGTGCTCATCACCTCCGACGTAGGCGTGGAAACCACCGTGAAGATCATCGAACGCATCGAAGCCCGCGTCGCACGGGACAAGTATATGAACACCTCGGAGTTGCAATCGATCCTGCGCGACGAGATCGCCCAACTGATGGAGGAGTCGCACCGCTCGACCGAAAACTTCGGACTCGACGTCGAGGAAGGCGTCCCCTACGTCATCATGGTCGTCGGCGTGAACGGCGCCGGCAAGACCACGACGATCGGCAAACTCGCGGCCCAGCTCACCCGGGCCGGCCTCAACGTCTATATCGGCGCTGCGGATACGTTCCGTGCGGCCGCCATCGACCAGTTGGCCGTATGGGCCGAACGGGCCGGCGCCACGATGATCCGTCAGGAGATGGGCTCCGATCCGGCGTCGGTGGCCTTCGACACCTTGAAATCGGCCGTGGCGAACAAGGCCGACGTCGTACTGATCGACACGGCGGGCCGCCTGCACAACAAGGTCGGCCTGATGAACGAGCTGACCAAGATCCGCAACGTGATGGGCAAGGTTATCCCCAACGCCCCGCAGGAGGTGATGCTGGTGCTGGACGGTTCGACCGGACAGAACGCCTTCGAACAGGCCCGGCAATTCACCCAGGCCACGCAGGTCACGTCGCTCACCATCACCAAGCTCGACGGCACGGCCAAGGGCGGCGTGGTGATCGGCATCAGCGACCAGTTCCGCATTCCCGTCCGCTACATCGGCATCGGCGAAGGCATCGACCAGCTCAAGATGTTCGACCGCAAGGAGTTCGTGAACGCCCTTTTCGGCAGCGAAGCAAAATAAAATCTCCCGTGAATGAAGAAAATTAACGTCATCACCCTCGGGTGCTCGAAAAACACGGTCGATTCGGAGCACCTGATGGCCCAGCTCGCAGCCGCAGGCTATACGGTCACGCACGACAGCGACCGCACCGATGCCAAAGTCGTGGTCATCAACACCTGCGGCTTCATCGGCGACGCCAAACAGGAGTCGATCGACATGATCCTCCGGGCCGCCGCCGCCAAACAGACGGGTAAAATCGAACGGCTGTTCGTCGTGGGCTGCCTGAGCGAGCGTTATGCGGAGGAGCTGCGTGCCGAGCTGCCCGAGGTCGATGAGTTCTTCGGCGTGAAGGATTGGGACGACATCGTTCGGGCGCTGGAGGCGACTCCCCGGCCAGCGCTTGCGACCGAACGCCGGCTCACCACCCCGAAACATTACGCTTACCTGAAAATTTCCGAAGGCTGCAACTGGAAGTGCGGTTATTGCGCCATTCCCCTGATTCGGGGGCCCCACGCTTCGGTGCCGATGGAAACCCTGCTGGAAGAGGCCCGGAAGCTGGCCGCAGGCGGTGTGCGCGAACTGATCGTAATCGCACAGGACACGACCTACTACGGCCTGGACCTTTACGGCAAACGACGCCTGGCCGAACTGCTCGAAGCCTTGTGCCGCATCGACGGCATCCGCTGGATCCGGCTCCACTACGCCTACCCCACGGCTTTCCCCGACGAGGTGATCGAAGTGATGGCCCGCGAACCCAAAATCTGCAAATACCTCGACATTCCCTTCCAGCATATCTCCGACGACCAGCTCGCGGCCATGCACCGACGCCATACCAAGGCCCAGGCTTACGAGCTGATCGACAAACTGAGGCAGGCCATTCCCGATCTCGCGCTGCGCACGACCCTGCTGGTCGGCTATCCGGGCGAAACCGAAGCCGACTTCGAAGAGCTTCTGGAATTCGTGCGCACGGTACGATTCGAACGGCTGGGCGTATTCCCCTATTCCGAAGAGGAGGGGACCTATTCGGCCCGGAATCTGCCGGACGATGTTCCGGAAGAGGTCAAACAAAGTCGTGTAGAACGAGTAATGGCGCTTCAGAATGAGATCTCGCTCGAAAACAACCGGGCACGTATCGGTCAGTTGGAGCGGGTCATCATCGACTCCCGGCAGGGGGATTTCTACGTAGGACGGTCGCAATACGACTCGCCCGAAGTGGATCAGGAGATCCTGATTCCGGCCGCAGGCCGCAGGCTGATCCGCGGTTGCTTCTATCAGGTGCGGATCACCGCAGCCGAAGACTACGACCTCTACGGCGAACTCGAAACGAAATAAAAGACAATCATCACATCTTTCAATGTAGCGTTATCCGACAGTCGCAGGATCGAATCCGACGGTCGCTAACTCACGGCCTCCGGTCGTGTCCGCAATTCACCCCTAATTCCCTTCCCGGGAGGGGAATTGGGCCGCTACGCTTCCCATAACGGGGGACACGAAAGGATATGATCATGAAATAAAATTTTGTCGTTTGACGTTTTTTATATACCTTTGGGAAGGCGGAAAATATTTCCGGCGACAGATAAATGGCAGAGAAAAAGGTCATAAGCGATTTCGAGGCGCAGATTCGGCAGCTCATTGCCGACCATCGTCGGCTTACGGCCCTTTGCAAGGAAACAGCGGCGGAGCGCGACGTCTTGCGTAAAGAAAACCGCGATTTGCAAATGCAGGTAAAAGAGCTCGGCAAGGAGCTCGCCCGCGTACAGCTCAGCCAGGGACTCGCAGGAAATGCACCCGACCAAAGCAAAGCGATCGCACGCGTCAACCGTTTAATGCGGGAGGTGGACAAGTGCATCACCCTACTCAACAAACCCGACCGAATCGGCGAAGAGCTGTCGGGCAAGTAGGCAAGACATACGATAACGACCGAAGATATTTCATTTAACGGGAAGCAAGCGACATGGCCCAGCAACAGGCAATAAAGCTCAAAATAGCCGGTAAAAGTTACTCGTTTACGCTCAAGCACGAAGCGAACGAGGAACAGTCGCTGGCGGAGAAAGAGGAGCTCTACCGCCTGGCCGAACGCGAGGTGAATGCCTATGTCACCCGGTTCGAAAAAGCCAAATACGAAGGATTCTCGACACAGGACTGCCTGGCGATGGCCGCATTGCAGTTGGCGATTTCGAGCGTTTCGCTGGCCCGCAGCCGAGAAGTGGGCAGCGAAGATCTCCGCAGGCTGGAAGCGCTGCGCGACGAGATCGACGAATACCTGAACCGAATCGAAACCGAAAAGAAATAACAGGGAAGGATACGAGGGGGGACCGTATAGAAAAGTCCGCAAGTATCATCGTTCTTTACCATACGTTTAAGAAAAATCTACCCGCATAGATTCCTTAAAGCTTTGCGAAACTGAACAATTTTTACATTGGGGCAACTCACCACTTTCAAAATCAGGCTTCAACCCCTCGGGGTGCAGGCTGCGGCCTGCCGGTAGAAGGTTGCGATTTTCGGGAGCCCCCACACTTGACTGATCTTGCAGATTCGTCAAACAAGTTAAGGAATACTATGCGGTTTTTTTATGCACAAACCCTAATAACTAACAAATAATAACTCTCTAAAACAATGATGACAATCGTACTATCGAGCGTCCTGTCCGCCGTAGTCTGCCTGGGTATTTACATCCTGGTAACCAAATACGTTACCAAGAAGACCATCAAGGCACTGCGTGAAGCCGCCCGGAAAGAGGCGGAAGCGGAAGGCGAAATGATAAAGAAAGAGAAGATTCTCCAGGCCAAGGAGAAGTTCATCCAGCTCAAGAGCGAGCACGACCGCCAGGTCAATGAACGCAACCAGAAGATCGCCCAAAGCGAACAGCGGGCCAAGCAGATCGAAAACAACCTGCAAAACCAACAGCGCGAACTGGAAGGCAAGGTCAAGGAGAACGCCCGCCTCAAAGAGCAGATGGAAGCGCAGCTTCAGGTGCTCGAACACAAGAAGGAGGAGATCGACCGTCTGATGCACGAGCAGAACACGCGCCTCGAGCAGATTTCGGGCCTGAGCTCCGAAGATGCCAAGAGCATCCTGATCGAAAATATGAAAGCGGAAGCCAAAGCCGACGCTGCAGCCTACATCAACGAAACGATCGAGGAGGCCAAAATGACCGCCACGAAGGAGGCCAAGCGAATCATCGTGGCTTCGATCCAGCGTGTGGCGACCGAAACGGCCATCGAAAACGCCGTTACGGTGTTCAACATCGAAAGCGACGAAGTCAAAGGCCGCATCATCGGCCGCGAAGGTCGTAACATCCGGGCGCTGGAAGCTGCCACAGGCATCGAAATCATCGTGGACGACACGCCCGAAGCGATCATCCTGAGCGGGTTCGATCCCGTGCGCCGCGAAATCGCCCGCCTGGCCCTGCACCAGCTCGTAACCGACGGACGTATCCACCCGGCCCGAATCGAGGAGGTGGTCGCCAAGGTACAGAAGCAGATCGAAGAGGAGATCGTCGAAGTCGGCAAACGTACCGCGATCGACCTGGGTATTCACGGCCTGCATCCGGAGCTGATCCGTATGATCGGCAAGATGAAATACCGCTCCTCCTACGGACAGAACCTATTGCAGCACGCCCGCGAAACGGCCAACCTGGCCGGCATCATGGCTGCCGAGCTGGGGCTCAACCCCAAAACGGCCCGCCGCGCCGGTCTGTTGCACGACATCGGCAAGGTGCCCGACGACGAACCCGAATTGCCGCACGCAATTATCGGTATGAAACTCGCCGAGAAATACAAGGAGAAGCCCGAGGTTTGCAACGCGATCGGCGCCCACCACGACGAAATCGAGATGTCGTCGCTTATCGCCCCGATCATCCAGGTCTGCGATGCCATTTCGGGAGCCCGTCCGGGAGCCCGTCGTGAGGTGGTCGAGAGCTATATCAAGCGTCTGAAGGAGATGGAGGACATCGCGCTCTCCTACCCCGGCGTAGTGAAGACCTATACGATCCAGGCAGGCCGCGAGCTGCGTGTAATCGTCGGTGCGGAGAAGCTCTCCGACATGGAGTCCGAAAGCCTGTCGCACGACATCGCCAAGAAGATCCAGGACGAAATGACCTACCCGGGGCAGGTAAAAATCACCGTCATCCGCGAAACCCGATCCGTGGCATACGCAAAATAGGATATTTATCCAGATACCACCATCCGGTTTCTACAACCAAAGTCCCTTTCCCCTACCATGGAAGGGACTTTTTTTACGAAACACATGAATAAAGAGTTGCAAGCCTACGTCGAACAGGCGATCCTCCCCCGTTACGAACATTTCGACCGTGCCCACGGACCCGAACACGCCCGGACAGTCATCGAACAGAGTCTGGCACTGGCCCGGCATTACCAGGTCGATCGGCAGATGGTTTACGCAATTGCGGCCTACCACGACGTGGGACTGGAGAAAGGACGGGAGATGCACCATATCCATTCGGGGGAAATCCTCGCTGCGGATACAAAACTGCGGCAGTGGTTCTCGCCGCAGCAGATCGCCGTCATGCGTGAGGCGGTGGAAGACCACCGCGCCTCGTCGGACCACGAACCCCGCACGATTTACGGACGCATCGTTGCCGAAGCCGACCGTTGTATCGACCCACCGACCATCGTCCGCCGCACGATACAATACGGGCTGGCGAACTATCCGGAGCTGGACCGCGAGGATCAATATCGCCGCTGTGTCGATCACCTGACACATAAATACGCGGAAGGAGGCTATCTCCGACTCTGGATCCCGGAATCGGACAATGCCCTGCGCCTCGCACGACTGCGCGAGCTGATCCGCAACCGCCAAGAGCTCCGGCGGCTTTTCGACGAAATATTCGACCGGGAGATAGCTGCGAACGGCTGAAAAACCGAGCCCCATTTACCGATGCCTTTCCCGGCTTTATAAAATCGGAATTGCTTCTCAGTATAACCCGTTACCGGCTCCGACCGGACGCGCAGATCTGATGTCGGATGCAAAAATCACGGATACGACAAAAAAGGGGCGGCTCTTTTGCAGAGCCGCCCCGAATCATCCGATCGGACGGAAACTATTTTTGCTGAATGAACGGAAGTTTCACGACCTCGGCCTTCATCAGCTTCTCGCGGATCACGATGGCGATCTGCGTGCCGACCTTGGCGAACTCCTTCTTCACGTAACCCATACCAATCCCCTGTTTCAGACAGGGCGACATCGTACCCGAAGTCACCTGGCCGATGATATCGCCCTCAGGAGAGGCAATCTGGTAGCCATGACGCGGAATACCGCGATCGATCATCTTGAAACCGACCAGCTTGCGGGTCAAACCGCCGGCCTTCTGCTCTTCCATCAGTTTACGGTCGATGAACTCCTTGCCATCGACGAACTTGGTCAGCCAGTTCAGGCCCGCCTCGATGGGCGAAGTCGTATCGTCGATATCATTACCGTAGAGGCAGAAACCCATTTCCAGACGCAACGTGTCGCGGGCACCGAGGCCGATGTTCTTCAGCCCCTCCTTCGAACCCTCCTGCCAGAGAGCCTTCCAGAGTTTCTCGCCGTCTTCGTTGGCCACATAGATCTCGCAGCCGCCCGCACCGGTGTATCCCGTAATCGAAAGAATCGCATCCACACCGGCAACCTTCAGCTTCTTGAACGTATAGTATTCCATATCCTCAACCGGCTCGGTGCACAACTTCTGCACGATCTTCATCGCATTGGGACCCTGGATCGCCAGTTGGCAGATCTCGTCCGAAGCGTTGTAGAGCTGCTTGCCATGACCGGCCTCCAAGCCGAATTTCTTGCCCTCTTCGACGATATGGTTCCAATCCTTGTCGATATTAGCCGCATTGATTACGAGCAGATAAGTTTCGGCATCGATCCGGTAAACCAGCAGGTCGTCCACGATACCTCCCTTGCCGTTGGGCATGGTGGTATATTGCACCTTCCCGTCGTAAAGCGCCGCAACATCGTTGGTCGTGATATGCTGCAGGAACGCTTCGGCCTTGGGACCTTTTACCCAGACCTCGCCCATGTGACTCACGTCGAATACACCCGCGTTGTTGCGCACGGCCAGGTGCTCTTCGTTGATGCCCGTAAATTCGATCGGCATGTTGTAACCTGCGAACTCGGCCATCTTAGCGCCGTTCGCAATGTGATGTTTGGTAAAAACCGTTGTTTTCATTGTCTGTTATCGATTTAATTATCAGTTATTTGATTATCAGTCTTATTCGCGGCGCTTCACGCCCATCCGGGGACAGCGGTGAAACTCCTTCGTGCGGTCGAACAGGTAGCGGTAGGTCGTATGCATCTTGTGCTTGGTGGCGCATACGTAACTCTCCACCATGCGCATCATCACCGGATTGAAATCGCCGATCCACGCAAGTTCCAACGATTTGTAGGGCAACTTCGGCACCGCCTTCTCGAACTCACGAATGATTCCCGCCTCGATGCCCTTGCCGTGGAACTCGGGGGTGACTCCGAAAATCAAGCCAAGAACCCTGTCAGCCTTATGCGCCACCTTGAGCGCCCACATCAGACGCAACTTGTTCCACCAGCCGAACTTGCCGTTGAAGGAACCGATCACCCGATTCAAATCGGGCACCATGATGAAAAAGCCGATGGGTTCGTCGTTATAGTAAGCGAAATAGATCAACCGTTCGTCGATAATCGGACGCAGAATATTCATAATGCGGAACGCCTGTTCGCGATCCATCGCCTTCACGCCCGAAAACAGCGCCCACGCCTTGTTGTAAACCAGCCGGAAATCCTCAGCCACCTGCTCGAGATTCTTTTTCGAGATATGCTTGAAACAGTAACCCGGACTCTCCTCCAGACGCTTCACACGCTCGTAAACCGAATCGCTCAACTGCCCCACCTCCAACCGACGCAGATAGGTATGCTGGTTGAAGTAGTTCTGGAATCCGTAATTCTCGAACAACTCTTTATAATAAGGCGGATTGTACGTGTTCTCATAGAGGGGCTGAAATTCGTACCCGCTGACCAACAGCCCCCACCAGGAATCCCGGGGACCGAAATTGATCGGACCGTCCATCGCCTCCATACCCCGGCTGGAAAGCCACATGCGGGCCGCATCGAAAAGCTGATCGGCCAGCTCCTGGTCGTTGATAGCCTCGAAAAAGCCGCACCCTCCCGTCGGCTGCTCCTCCAGGAAAGCATGTTCCCGGTCGTAAAAAGCGGCGATACGTCCCACCACTTCTCCTTTTTTATCGCGTGCGATCCAGCGAATGGCTTCGCCATCGGAGAACATCTCGTTTTTCTTCGGATCGAAAACAGCCTGGATCGAAGGATCGAGGGGACATACCCAGTTACGATTCCCCTTATAGATTTTCCGAGGCAGATCGAGGAACTCCCGTTCCGTACGGGCATCGACGACCTCCTGCAAAATGTACTTGTCTGAACTCATTGCCTTATGAAAAAGGTTTAATCCCAACAAAGATAACGATATTTTTCCAAAATACCCGTTCATGCCCCCCAATCCGTGCGAAAACTTTTTCCTTTATAATATATACGGAAGAGTCCTGGCTCGGAAAAACCGTTCAATTTCAGTTTTTCAGACAAACAAAATCACTTTGTACGAAAAAGTAATCTTTTCATGCAAAATAAATTACAATCTATAAGAATAAATACTATCTTTGCATCAACATTAAACCACAACTTAATTTCAATATATTATGAATGTTAACAATTTAATGGCAGAATTGGAGCGTAAGCACCCGGGTGAAAACGAATACCTGCAGGCCGTACGCGAAGTACTCGAGTCCATCGAGGAAGTTTACAACCAACATCCTGAGTTCGAGAAAGCCAAGATCGTTGAGCGCCTCGTAGAGCCGGATCGTATCTTCACCTTCCGCGTAACGTGGGTGGACGACAAAGGCGAAGTTCAGACCAACCTGGGCTACCGCGTTCAGTTCAACAGCGCGATCGGTCCCTACAAAGGCGGTTTGCGTTTCCACAAGGCCGTGAACCCTTCGATGCTGAAGTTCCTCGGTTTCGAGCAGACTTTCAAGAACGCCCTGACGACCCTTCCGATGGGTGGTGCAAAGGGTGGTTCGGACTTCGATCCGACCGGCAAGTCGAACGCTGAAATCATGCGTTTCTGCCAGGCTTTCATGCTTGAATTGTGGCACAATATCGGTGTCGATACCGACGTTCCCGCCGGCGACGTAGGCGTAGGCGGTCGTGAGATCGGCTTCCTGAACGGTATGTATCAGAAACTGGCTCGCAAGTACCACACCGGCGTTCTTACCGGCAAGGGCGAAACTTGGGGCGGTTCGATCCTCCGTCCGGAGGCTACCGGTTTCGGCGCACTCTATTTCGTACAGCACATGCTGCATCTGGCCGGCAAGAAACTGGAAGGCGCAAAGATCGCCATCTCGGGCTTCGGTAACGTGGCTTGGGGTGCATCGAAGAAGGCTACCGAACTGGGCGCCAAAGTGATCGCAATCTCCGGTCCCGACGGTGTAGTAACGATCCCCAACGGTATGAACGAGGAGATGATCGACTATATGCTCGAGCTCCGCGCTTCGAACCGCAATATCGTGGCTCCGTTCGCAGAGAAATTCGCAGGTACGACCTTCACTCCGGGCAAGAAGGCTTGGAGCGTGAAGTGCGACATCGCACTCCCCTGCGCATTCCAGAACGAGCTGAACGGCGACGATGCTGCCGAACTGCTGAAGAACGGCACTTGGTGCTGCGCCGAGGTTTCGAACATGGGTTGCACGCCGGAAGCTATCCACGCATTCCAGAAGGCAGGTATCCTGTTCGCACCGGGCAAGGCTGTCAATGCGGGCGGTGTAGCTACTTCGGGTCTCGAAATGACGCAGAACTGCATGCACATCTCCTGGTCGGGCAAAGAGGTGGACGAGAAACTCCACTTCATCATGGCAAGCATCCACGACGCTTGCGTGAAGTTCGGCAAGCAGAAGGACGGTCACATCGACTACGTGAAGGGCGCCAACATCGCAGGCTTCATGAAAGTCGCACAGGCTATGCTCGAGCAGGGTGTATTGTAATCCTGTTCCTTTATACGAAAAGAGGTGCGGCCGAAGGTCGCACCTCTTTCATTTTATCCGTTTCGAAGAATCGCGGTTCGGACCCGCACAAGTACTAAAAAGCGATATTCGCCGACAGACCCAAAGTCAGCGTATTAAGGTGCTGACGACTCTCGCGGACCATCGGAGGTTGCAGGTAATAAGTCGTCTGAAATCGAAGGTCGAAATTGTAGTTGGCGCGAAATGTCATGGACGTGCCGACTCCGAAAACAGGTCCTCCGCAACTCCCCAGCGTATATCCGTTCAGGGAAAAGGATTCATAATACTGATACCCGGCCAAGACCTTGCCACCGGTCCGCCAGCGTGCCGTAATCGGATATGAAAAATAGGCCCCGGCACTTGCGGCCCAACTGTCCAAACGATCCGTAGATTCGGCAACATTCAACTTGATCGGCACACTCGACACGGCCGTACGTCCTCCGAAACCGACATAAGGATTCATAAACCAAGCCCCCTCGATGCCCAGGTTCACACCTGCATTGAACTCGCCTTCGACTCCCGCAACAGGACGATACCGTCCTATCACCACATCCGTACTTACTTCCATACCGAGAAACGACGGCCGGCAATACCGATCGAAAGCAAAATCCTGCTCGAATTCCGTCAATCCCCTCTCCTTGAAAATCAAATCGGCGAACAGGTATCCCAGCTCTACGGAAAGAATACCGATCCCCGCACCTACTAATACATCGCTGAACCAATGTTTATTGTTGAGCATGCGCGAAACACCCGTTACCGTAGCCATCGAATAGCCGGCGATACTGTACCAGGGACTGCGAGGCCCGTACTCCTTATGAAGCATCGTAGCTGCCATAAAAGCCGTAGCCGTATGCCCCGACGGAAACGACTTGTTGTTCGATCCGTCGGGGCGGGGCATACGGCAGGTATATTTCAGAGAGTTGACCGCTCCGGCCATCAGCGCGACGGAAAAGGCATCCGACACCAACATCCGGCCCCACGAACTGCGCCCCCGGACTCCTCCGATTTTCAGCCCCAGCATCAACGCTGCGGGAGCATATTGCAGATAATCGTCATAATGGAGACGGAAAGACGGTACATAATCGTTCCTCAAATGACGAAATCCCCGATCCCGCTCCTGCACGACCAAACCTGCGACAATAAGGGGAACTCCGATATAGGTTATTCGATAGGCACGCGAAGAGGTTATCCGCTCCATATCCCGGACAAACGGGCTGCGGCGGAGGGGGGGGGGTAATCGGACTCAATGTATCGACCTGGGCGAAAGCGCCGATCGACACCCCCAGCAGAAGGCACAGCAACAGCAATTTCTTCATTTACCAAATACAAGATTCCGACCGCATCGGAAAAACCTGTTCTCACCGCTTACCGACAGCCGGGACGGGGACGGATGCGGCGGCGGATACTCCGCACGACATCGCCCAGAATAGCGATCAGAGAGGTATAGCCGATCACTTCGAGCCATTGTACCCACGTGAGCGGCGTGGTACGGAATACCGGACCTCCGAACTCCACGATCAACACCTGTCCGACGGCAATCAACAGCAGCACCAGGAAGAACGTACGGCTTCCCCGCAGATCGTGCAGCACCGAATGACACGCTTCGAAACCTTTGGCATTGAACATATTCCAGAACTGAAGGAAGACAAATACGGAGAAGAAAACAGTCAGTTGTTCAAGGTTGGGCGCCCCTGTCGTGGCACGCCAGTAGAACAGCATACCGAGCAATACGCCGACGAAAATCGTTCCGCAGGTAAAGATCGTCCGGGCCATGGCCGGCGTGATGATAAACTCGTCTTTGGGACGCGGCGGTTCGTTCATCACCGCAGGATTGGGCGGCAGGGAAGCCATCGCCAGCGCAGCGAAAGTGTCCATGATGATATTGACCCACAGAATCTGCACTACCGTAAGCGGCATCTCGGTCCCGAAAATCGAACCTACGAAAACCACGATGATCGCCGCGAAATTGATCGTCAGTTGAAACAGTACGAAACGTTGGATATTGCGGTAGAGCGAACGCCCCCACATCACGGCCGATGCGATCGACGTAAACGAATCGTCGAGCAGCGTGATGTCGCTGGCATCCTTCGCCACCGACGTACCCGATCCCATCGAGAGTCCCACGTTAGCGAAATTCAGCGCCGGTGCATCGTTCGTACCGTCACCCGTTACAGCCACGATTTCGCCCTTGCGCTGCAAAAGACGCACGAGCCGCTGCTTGTCGAGCGGTCGCGCCCGGGACATAATCTTCAGAGCCTGCACCCGCTCGAGCAGCTCCTCGTCGCTCATCGCCGCGAACTCCACGCCCGTCATTTCGTTCCGTGAGGAGTCGGTTTCATCGTGCCATAAACCGATGCGGCGTGCGATCTCACGGGCCGTGGCCGGAGTATCGCCCGTGACGATCTTAATGTCGATTCCGGCCTTCATACAACGGGCTACGGCAGCCGGCACATCTTCCCGCACCGGATCGGCGATCGCCGCCACGGCCACGAACAGCATCTGCGGATCCCGCAGCGCGTCTTCGCATCGTTCGGCCGTCGTTTCGGCATACGCCACCGCCAGCGTACGCATCGCACGTCCCTGAAACAGCAGCAACTGTTCGTTCACCTGGGCGTCCTTGCCATCCGGCATACACATCGCCCGTACGATTTCGGGAGCACCCTTCACGCAAATCAAACGCTTTCCAGTGGTTTTGCTCTGTATAATCGTCGCCATATATTTGCGTTCGGTGGTGAACGTCATACGATCGACGATCGGAGCCTCCTCGCGCAAAGCCGCATAGTCGAATCCCTCTTCCCGCAAGCGGATCAACAGGGCTCCTTCGGTCGGATTGCCGATGACATTTGCGTCGGCATCGAGAAAAGCGGTCGAATTGACGGCGATGATCTCGGCCAGCAACCGTTCGTCGATGGACGCATAATGGATGATCTCCTCGACCCGCATCCGGTTCTGGGTAAGCGTACCGGTCTTATCGGTACAAATCACCGTAACGGCCCCCATCGTTTCGCAGGCGTGCATCTTGCGCACCAGGTTATTCGTCTTCAACATCCGACGCATCGACAACGCCAGCGAGAGCGTGATACTCATCGGCAGCCCCTCAGGAACAGCCATCACGATCAAAGCCACCGAAACCATAAAAATACGCAGCAGCTCCTTGGAAGTCTGGACCCAATCGCCCGTCGAAAGCTCGCCGCCCAGGTATGCCTTGGCGAGCATCGCTACGAAGATCGCAATCGACACTGCAATACCGATCTTACCGATCATCCTCGAAAGACGCGTCAGCTGCTTATACAACGGCGTAGGCTCTTCGCTGGCTATGGACGACTGCTCGGTTACCCGCCCCGCTTCGGTGCGGTCGCCCACAGCCTCGACGATCATCTCGCCGTAACCGTCCACGACGGTCGTACCGCGCAACAGCGCATCGGAAGGATAGGTCGCCTCGGCATCGAAAAAGCGTTCGTCGGTAGTCTTGTCCACCTCAGGCTCGCCCGTCAGCGTCGATTCATTGATCTTGAGCGATACGGCCTTCACCAGCTTACCGTCCGCCGGGACCGTTTCGCCATTCTCGACATACACCAGGTCGCCCACGACCACATCGCGTCGGGGCACCTCGGTCATCTCCCCGTCGCGGACGACCTTGACCGGAATGTCGTCATTCACCAGATTGAGCCGCTTGAACCGCCGCATGGCGTCCAATTCGAAGAAAAAGCCGACACAAGTGGCCAAAACGATGGCGCAGATAATTCCGATGGTTTCCAGGAACTCCCCATCGATAAAAGCCATCGCCAGCGACAGCAGCGCCGCTACCAGCAATACCTGAATAATCGGATCGCGGAACTTCTCGGCAAACAGTTTCCAGGCCGAATCCCCCTTGCGGGGCGTGATGAGATTATCCCCATGCAGACGGCGGCTCTCCTCCACCTGGGCGGAAGTCAAACCTCTGTGTTGATGTTCTTTCATAAAGTCAGTCGGATATATAAATAAGGTTGTGAATGTTATCGAAAAGAATATTGCCGGGTCGAGGCATCCAGCCGGACCGCAATGAACAACATGATGGTAAAAGCCATGAGCGACGAACCACCGTAGCTGACCAACGGCAGGGGAATTCCCATCACCGGCATCAGTCCGATGGTCATCCCCACATTAACGAGCAGATGAAAAAGCAGGAATGCCGCAACGCAGTAACAGTAGATCCGTCCGAAAGGCTCCTCCTGCCGTTCGCCCATACGCATCAACCGGAATATCAACAGGCAAAAGAGCGTCAGCAGAAGCATAGCGCCCAGAAATCCCCACTCCTCGCCGATGGTACAGAAAATGAAATCGGTATGTTTCTCCGGCACGAAACCGTATTTGATCTGGGTCCCTTGCAGGAACCCTTTGCCGATCCAGCCGCCCGAACCGATAGCGATCTTGGCCTGATTGACGTTATAATCCGTACCGAGGGGATCACTGACCAGCCCCAGGAAACTTAAAATACGGTTCTGCTGATGCTCTTTGAGGATGGAATTGAAAATATAATCGGTAGTCGGAACGAAAAGCATTGCCGTCAGAAACAGTCCGATCGTAATGAAAATATTGCGCAGATTGGCGCGGAAGGCATAAATCGCCACAAAGATGAGCGACAGCAGCGTCACCACGAGCAGGCAGCGGTAGAGATCCATCGCTCCGGGAGCCGCCAACAGCATCCCGAAATAGAGAAGCAGCGTGCCCAATGCCAGCGCAGCCAGATAAACCATGCGGGACCGCCACTGTCCGTTCATCATCGCCTCGGAAAGCGTACAGACCAGAATCAGCATCACCAACAGGGTCAGCGGCGTAAAGAGGAACGAAAAAATAAAGAGTACGGCGATCAGGATCACCGGAATACAGAGCCACTTGTTCAAACCTTCGCGGTACAACACGAACAGCAGCGATACGAGCACGATACCCGATCCTGTATCGTTCTGCATGACGATAATCAACAGCGGCAGACAGATCACCAATCCCACCTTGAAAAGATCCCCCGCCCGGTTGATCGAAAACGAGCTGGAGCTCATCACGCGGGCCAGCGCCAACGCCGTAGCGATTTTGGCGAACTCCACCGGCTGAATACGGACCGACCCGATCTCGAACCAGGCCTTCGCACCGTTCACTTCACGACCGAACAGCAGAGCGGCTACCAGGGTCAGCAATCCCAGGACATAGAACAGATAAGCCCACTTGTGATAGATGCTCGCATCGACCAGCAACACGACGACCGCTACGGCGAACGATATTCCCATCCAGACGAGCTGTTTCATATAGAAATGCGAGAAGGAAAAAATGCTCTCCGCCCCCTCTTCGTACGAAGCGGAGAGGATAGCCACGAAGCCGACCAGCACGATCAGCACATAGATCAGCACTGTCCAGCGATCGACGCCCTCGAACAATTTACCGATGCCGTTATTTTCCATAGGCCGGGTAATAAATCGTTTTCTGCTTGACCATCTCCACCAGCCAGGGCCGTGTGACGGTGTCGGTCAAATAGTACTCTTCGAGCAGACTGGCGATGGGCAAAGCGGCCGAAGCCCCGAACCCGCCGTTCTCGACATACACCGAAATAGCGATGCGGGGATTGTCCTTCGGAGCGAACGACAGGAAGGTCGAATGATCCTTGCCTCGAGGATTCTGCGCCGTACCGGTCTTGCCGCACACGTCCAGACCCGGCAGATAAGCCGTCCGGGAGGTTCCGCCCTCCTTGTGCACGCTCTGCCACATACCCTCCACGATCGGTTCGAAATATTTCGGATCGACTTTCGTATAATGTTTCTCGTAAAACCGCCGGTCCATCGAATCCCGCCCCTCTACCGAACGGACGATGTGCGGGATATAATAGTACCCGCGATTAGCGACGATAGCCGCCAGGTTAGCCATTTGCAGCGGCGTACACTCCAGCTCCCCCTGACCGATCGAGAGCGACAGCACCGTCAGCGCGTTCCACGATTTCCGATAACGCCTGTCGTAAAACTTCCGGTCGGGAACATAGCCGTTTCCCTCGCCCAGAAAATCCGAATCCAGCTTGCGGCCGAAGCCGAAACTCTCGACATACTCCCTCCATACGTCGAACCCCTCCTTGACGCTTCCGTACCGGGGATTTTCGAGAATATCGCGGAATACGTAACAGAAATAGGCGTTGCACGAAGTCGCTATGGCAAAACGCAGGTCCGCAGGCGACGTATGGGCGTGACACCTCATCTTGAGCCGTCCGACCTGATAACCCTCGTGACAGGGATAACGCATGGAAGGAGTCAGCACACCCTCCTGCATCCCGATCAGGCCCTGAACCAGTTTGAAGGTCGAACCGGGCGGATAACGGCCGCTTACGGCACGGTTGAACAGCGGCTGCCGTTTGTTATAGAGCAGCTCCATATAGTGATTGCCCCGCTGCCGTCCCACCAGTTCATCGGGATCGTATGTGGGCGAGGAAACCATCATCAGAATCTCGCCCGTCGAAGGTTCGATCGCCACGGCAGCCCCGACTTTGCCGGCCATCAGCTCCTCGGCGAAGAGCTGCAACCGCGCGTCGATCGTGCAGACGATCGACTTGCCGGGTACGGGCAGCGAATCGAAACGACCGTCCATATACGAACCCTTGATCGCTCCGTGCGTATCCACCTCGGAGATCTTCACCCCCTTCTTACCGCGCAGCTCCGGCTCGTAGGCCGACTCCACGCCGCTGATTCCGACGTATTCGCCCGCCTGATACGAAGGATAACGCCGCAACATTTCGGAATTGACCTCCCCCACATATCCCAGCAGGTTTCCCCCTACTTTACGAGGGTATTGCCGGGCAGTCCGGTAAACGGTATAGAAGCCGGCGAAGTTACACTCGTCGAAACGAAGTTTGTCCTCCTTGGACATATAGTTCATCACCATACGGGGCGCACGCGGACGCACACGGGCATTGGCCAGCTCCCTCACAAGCCCTTCGCGCGAAAGCCCCGTAACCTGACAGAAAAGCGTCGTATCGAACCCCTCCCGATCCATCTCGCGATAGATCACCATCAAGTCATAACACTCGCGACTCTGTACCAGATATTCGCCGTTGCGGTCGAACACCTCGCCACGGGACGGATACTGAACTTCGTAGCGCAACGCATTGCCCCGGGCCAGCTCCTCATATTTGCTGTCGATGAGCTGAATATAAGCAAGCCGCGCGGCGATTACGCCGAAAACGATCAGCACGACCACCTGCAGCACCCGCATCCGGGCAACCCCTTCCCCACCGTAACTCATAGCCGAACCGTCAGTTTAGTGGTGAACAGCCGCGCAAGCAGCCAGATGAAGCCCACCGTAACAGCACCGCTCACGACCAGTCGGACGAGCGTATGGAACAACTGCGCCCAAGACAGGGACTCCAACATGAAAAACAGGAAGTGGTGTACCACGACCATCGCTGCCAGGTAGCGCAGAAATCCGCCCTGCCCCAACCGGATCGAAGAAGGAATACCACCCTCCCGAATCCCCTCCTTACCGCAGACAGACTGCAGAAGCGGCCGGCGCAGCATAGCGACCGGAAGCGTAGCGATCGTATTGATCCCCGCTGCCCCCATCGCCCAATCCATCGCAACGGACATCGACAAAGCCAGAAAAAGCACTGCAACCGGCGGAGCGTCGATCGGCAGCAGGACAATGAAGCCGATATAGACCAAAGGGCAGAGGTAGATACTGATCGACAGGTTGTCGAACAGAAAAATCTGCAACAGGGCCAAAATAAGGAATAAGACGATATAGGGAACAGTCCGGTACATATTTATCTTCTGTTTTGCCGCTCGGCTTCGGCTTCGAGCTCCTGCACATCTTCGATATCCCGGTTGCGCACCAGGATAACATCCGTCAGTTGCGACACATCCACCGCCAGCCGGATCACCACGTCGTAAGCCATCTGGGTATCGGCCAGCGAAAAACTCTCCACATAGCCGATCAGCACGTCAGCCGGAAAATACTGCGAAAAACCGGAGGAAACCACCTCTTCCCCCTCCGTAACGCGGGCATATTTGGACAATTCCTTCATGCGGACGTGGTAGCGATCGTCACCCGCCCAGTAGATCGAGCCGAAATAGTCGTCGCCGGCGAGCTTGCCGCTGGCATTGAACGACGTATTGAGAATCGACACCGCCACCGCATGACGGTCGGAACTGGCGGCCACGTAGCCGACCATGGCCCCTTCCGGAGAGAGCACGCCCATCCCCTTCTCGACGCCGTCGCGTTCGCCCCGGTCCAGCACAATGAAGTTACGGTTCTTGTTGATCGAATTGGAAATCACCCGGGCGACGGTCAGCTCGTAGGGCTTCTCTCCCATATCGTGCAGCAGGTCCGTACGCACCGAATCGGCCGCCGACCTCCGGTAAAAAGCCAACTCCTCCTCGAGTACGGCGACACGCTCCAGCAGGCGTTCGTTTTCGCGCCCCAGGGTAAAATAGGAGCGAATGTCTGCGAAGATGCCGTTCACCCCGCCAACCACCTGGTTCGAGCGGGTGAGCAGCTTGGCCTGCGTATAATTCGAAGAGTGCGCATAATACCCGATGGCGATCGCTTCGAATACGACGAACAAGACCGCCACGTAGATTCTGCGCAGGAATTCGATCAGTTTATACACGGCTCACGGGAAAGCTTCCGCAGCTTCGTTATTTCATCAGGAACGAGAAACGGTTGATATTCTTCAGCGCGATACCCGTACCGCGCGCAATAGCACGCAAGGGATCCTCGGCCACGTGGAACGGAATACCCGTCTTGGCATTCAGACGCTTGTCCAGCCCCTTGATAAGCGCACCGCCGCCGGCCAGGTAGATGCCGTTCTTCACGATGTCGGCATACAGCTCCGGCGGCATGGTTTCGAGCACCTTCATCAGCGCCGCATCCAGCTTGACGAGCGACTTCTCCAGTGCATAGGCGATTTCACCGTAGCTGAGCGACACGGTCTGCGGCAGGGCGGTAAGCATATTAGGACCCGTTACCACGTAATCCTCGGGCTCTTCGTCCAGCTCGGTGAGCGCCGCACCGATCGAACACTTGATCGCCTCGGCCGTGCGTTCGCCGATACGGATGTTGTGCTGCTGGCGCACGTAACTCTGAATATCGTTGGTAAAGACATCGCCCGCGACATTGATCGACTCGGAGCAAACGATGCCGCCGAGCGAAATGCAGGCGATCTCGGTAGTACCGCCGCCTATGTCGATCACCATGTTGCCCTCCGGTGCTTCGACATCCAGACCGGCACCCAGCGCCGCAGCCATCGGTTCGTAAATCATATAGACCTCACGCCCCCCGGCATGTTCGGCGGAATCCCGCACGGCACGGATCTCGACATTGGTCGAGCCGGAAGGAATGCAGATCACCATGCGGATCGAGGGAGCGAAGAGATTGCCCGAAGTCTTGACTTTCTTGATCATGCCGCGCAGCATCAACTCCGTAGCGTTGAAATCGGCGATCACGCCGTCCTTCAGCGGACGGATCGTCTTGATGTTCGGATTGGTCTTCTCGTGCATCTGGCGGGCCTGCGTACCGATAGCCACCAGTTTACCGGTGTGTACGTCCAACGCCACGATGGAAGGCTCGTCCACCACGACCTTCCCGTTGTGAATAATCAAAGTATTGGCCGTACCCAAGTCGATAGCCAGCTCCTGTGTCAGTGAAAAAAGTCCCATAGTACTCTGCTTTCCTCTCTCTATATTATAATCTATTAATTTCTGATAATCAAAATATTGACTTTCTTTCCCAGAAGCCTTCGCCTGCCCGTGAAATCCGTGTCAATACATCAGGAACAAAGGTAATGAAAATGAAAGCAGAATAAAACAAATTCGTTTGTTTTTTCTGCCGAGTGCGTCTTACTTTCTACAAAGGTAGGGAAAAGAAGGATAATTATGTGTCCTTTCCCGTTTTTTATTTACTTTTGTAGAAAAGAAACTTTTATTCCGAAAACTTATGGACCACAAGATAGGCAGCGGCGCCAGATGCGCCATGATCGGATACGGAAGCTGGGCCACGGCGCTCGCCAAGGTATTGACCGAAAACGAACCCTCGATAGGTTGGTACGTCCGCAATCCGGAGGTGCTCGAAAGCCTGCGCGACAAGGGTCGCAATCCCCGCTATTTGAGCAACGTACGGTTCGACCGCACGCGCATAAACCCCTCGGACGATCTCGACCGGGTGGTTTCCGAGGCCGACATCGTCATCCTGGCCAGCCCCTCGGCCTACCTGAAAAAGACGCTCGAAACGCTGACCGTTCCGCTCAAGGAGAAATTCGTCATCTCGGCCATCAAAGGCATCGTCCCGGACGACTACACCACCGTCGTGGAGTATATGCACGACCATTACGACCTCTCTTTCAAGCAACTGGGCATCATCACCGGTCCCTCCCATGCCGAAGAGGTTTCGCTCGAACGGCTCTCCTACCTTACGGTGGTTTGCACCGATCCGGAAAATTCGCATACGATCGGACACAAATTCGCCACCGAATATATCAAACTCTCCTATTCGACCGACCTGTACGGCATCGAATATGCTACTATCTTAAAAAACATCTACGCCGTAGCCGTCGGCATGGCTGTCGGATTGGGTTACGGGGACAATTTCCTCGCGGTGCTGATCTCCAACAGTGCGATGGAAATGGCCCGGTTCCTGCGGGAAAGCTACCCCGACCAGCGCGAAACCCGCGCCTCGGCCTACCTGGGCGACCTGCTGGTGACCTGCTATTCCGTTTACAGCCGCAACCGCAAACTGGGCCTGCTGATCGGGCACGGCTGCACGGTCCGCGATGCTTTGGACGAAATGACCCAGGTGGCCGAAGGCTATTTCGCCGCCGACTGCATCCGTCACATCAACGCCCGCCACAAGGTGCAGATGCCCATTGCCGATATGGTCTATGAAGTCCTTTACAAAGGGGTTCCTGTTCGGGAAGCCATGCAGGAGCTTACGACAAAACTGATTTAACACCAATACAGTCATGAAAACCCTGTCGTTCGATCCCATTCGCGCCGATGTCGCAATCACCGAGAAGGAAAAATCCGCAGCCCTGCACGCCAACGCGCTGCTGCACAACGGCCAAGGTGCCGGCAACGATTTCCTGGGCTGGGTGGGGCTCCCCTCCGCCCTCGGCGAAGAGGAGTTGCAGGCGATCGAAACCGAAGCCGCCCGTCTGCGCGACCTGGCGGAGGTGATCCTCTGCATCGGCATCGGCGGATCCTACCTGGGTGCACGCGCCGTCTATGAGGCGTTGAGCGACCCGTTTAACCTGCTACACGAACATCCGGCGAAACCCATTCTGCTTTTCGCCGGACAGAACCTATCGGAAGACTATCTGGCCCGTCTGCTCGCAGCCGTCGAAAACCGGTCGATCGCGGCCATCGTGATCTCCAAGTCGGGCACCACGACCGAGCCGGCCATTGCCTTCCGGCTGATCCGCGACGAAATCGAACGCCGCTACGGACGCAAGGAGGCAGCCCGGCGCATCGTCGCCGTTACGGACCGCAGCCGGGGGGCGTTGAAAACCCTCGCGGACCGCGAAGGCTACCGCACTTTCGTCATTCCGGACGATGTGGGCGGACGTTACTCGGTTCTGACCCCGGTGGGTCTGCTGCCGCTCGCGGCGGCGGGAATCGACATTCGCTCCCTACTGGCCGGTGCATGCGAAATGGAACGGGCGACGGCCGACGGAGTCCCGTTCGACGAAAATCCCGCAGCTCGTTATGCCGCCGTACGGAATATCCTCTACCGGCAGGGATTCATGATCGAAATACTCGCCTCCTACGAACCGCAACTACAATATCTGGCCGAATGGTGGAAACAACTCTTCGGCGAGAGCGAAGGCAAGCAGGGAAGGGGAATCTTCCCGGCCAGCGTCACCTTCACGGCCGACCTGCACTCGATGGGGCAATACATTCAGGAGGGAGAGCGGACGCTGTTCGAAACGGTCGTCTCCGTCGCCGCCCCGGAGCACCGGGTGAAGATCGGCAGCGACCCGGACAACCTCGACGGACTCAACTTCCTGACAGGCAAGCGCCTTTCGGAAATCAACCATACGGCCGAACTGGGCGTGAGCCTGGCCCATGCAGACGGGGGCGTCCCCAACCTGCGGATCGAAATTCCCCGCATCGACGCCCGCAGCCTCGGCACCCTGATCTATTTCTTCGAAAAAGCATGCGGCATCAGCGGTTACCTGCTGGGAGTGAACCCCTTCGACCAACCGGGAGTCGAGGCTTATAAAAAGAATATGTTCGCCCTGCTGGGCAAGCCCGGCTACGAAGAGGAGGCCGAAAAACTACGCCGGAAACTGTAATCCCCTCGGCTGCTGCGACCGGCGAACACAAGAGGATCCGACATTCAGACCGAATAAAACAGGAGTAAAAATCTTTGTGATTTTTACTCCTGTTTTTTGTAAAACGACAACTATCCAATCAAAAGTCCATTGCCGGAAACCACCTCCTACTCAAGACATTTTTTTAGAATAATTCCAAATGCCGCAATCCAAAGACAAACACCGAAAAATATATACCAGTACGGATGCGGGGCACACAACTCTTGGGCCCAATCTCCATGTTTTTTATAATATCTATATTGAGAATAGAACATCAAAAAAAACATGATTCCAAAAAGGTACAAGAAAAAATCATCGTGCTGATTTTCCGATTCAAATCGCTTGTTATAAGGATATAAAAATAAAATAAGGACTGCATTGCACAGTCCTTATTTTGTCGAATATGAATCCCGTATGACTTACAGAATCCGTACGCCTTCGGCGCTGCGTACCATCACAGAGTTGATGACCTCATCCGGAATGATGCCGTAAACGAATGTCAGCTTGTAGGTGCTGTCGTCCGCAGCCGTCATTACCATCGTTTCGCCGACACCGCTCATCTCCCCGGTTTCCTGATTGAACTGACCGAAAAGCCAGTCTACACCGGATACGGTATAGTCGTATGCCCAATTCTCGCCGTCGGAATATTTACCGGTAAGTTTCTTGGAAGTTTCGTCGAAAGTATAGGTACCCGTCATCTTCACAAAACCGTTCGAGCTGACGTCCTGATACATTTCGAAATTCTTCTCCTCGTCGAAAACGATATAAACCTCCTTCGGGAAATTCGTATCGTCGCCGCCTACCTCCCATTTGGTCATATGCCAGCCGTAAACATCGGTTTCGCCCGGCGGGGGAGGAGTGGGAGGAGTATCCTCGTTGTCACTGCAACCGACCAGCGCCACTCCGAAAAGCGCCACTGCCAATAAACTAATCAATCTTTTCATACTTCAATTATCAAGTTATACCCGTCCGAAACCGGACAGAATCAATTTCACAACACGCAAATATAATCAATCGAACGCTATTTCCAAAATTTTCACGCCGGAAATCCGAAAAAAGCCGGAAAGGAGGCCCGTTTTCATCGAAATTATCGCAGCGCTCCGCCCGACATCGGACTTACAGCACGTCCACCAGGCCGTGTCTGACGGCATAAACCACCAGGCTCGCCGTATTTTTACATCCGGTCTTCTCCAGAATATTGGCCCGGTGCTTGTCCACCGTGCGCTTCGAAATGAACAGTTCGTCGGCGATCTCCTGGTTCGACAGCCCGCGGCACACGCAGACCAGAATCTCGATCTCCCGGGTCGAAAGGCGCTCGTCGGATCCTTCGTACCCGGACACTGCGGTCTGCATCCGGCTGGCGAGCGACCGCAGCACCTCCTCGCAGAAATAGGTGCCTCCGGCCGCCACCGTTTCGATCGCCCGCAACACTTCGTCCATCGGGGAATCCTTCATCAGAAACCCCTTGGCCCCGGCCTGAACCATCCGCGAGTAGTAATTCTCATCCCCGAACATCGAAAGGGTAATGACCTTGAGTCCGGGCTCCAGAGCCAACGCTTTCTCCGTCGTTTCCGCCCCGTTCATACCGGGCATGGCGAAGTCCATGAAGACCACGTCGGCCTCCGTCGCGGGCAGCATCGCCAGAAATTCCTCTCCGGTCGAAGCCTCTCCCACGACCCGAATTCCGTCGTACCGGTCGAGCAGCCCCCGCATCCCGCTGCGGAACAGCGAGTGATCGTCCACCAATATAATTCTGCAAAGTTCCATCGTTACAGTTTTTCCGCCGACTCAGCCTGGGTGCTGACCCGGATTTTCGCCTGCATACCGACGCCTTTGGCACTCGTGATGTCGAACCGCCCGTTCAGGGAGTTGATACGCGAAGCGATGTTCGACAACCCCATGCCGCAATCGGTCACGGCGGCAGGGTTGAACCCGCGTCCGTTGTCCGTATAGTCGAGCGCGAGCGTATCGCCGCTCTTGGAGAGCGAAAGGTTGATCTCCGTACACCCCGAATGTTTGAGCGAATTATTCACCAGTTCGCAAACGACACGATAGAGAATCACCTCGACGTCGGTATCATAGCGCTCCGAGCGAAGGTTGGTCGTGAAACGGATCTTCACGTCGTGCATCGCCGAACTCTTTCCCACGAAGTTCTGGATGCCCCGCGCCAGGCCGAAATCGTTGAGCACATGCGGCGAAAGGTTGTTCGAAATCTCCCGCAGCGAGCGGATCGCCTCGTCGATCACATAAGTCGTATTACCGATGATCTCCTGCTGATCGGCCGGCAGCGACTCCCGTTGCAGGGCCGACAGCGACATACGGGCCGACGAGAGCAACGGCCCCAGCCCGTCGTGCAAATCCTTCGCGAAACGCGACCGCGATTTCTCCTCGGTGCGCAGCACGGCCGTCAGGATGCGCTTGTTGAGCAACTGCCGCTGGCGGTTGAGCCGGGCGATGTACTTGAAAAGCTTATGGGCATACATCACGCCGATCGACATACTGATCGAAATGACCAGTCCCAACCAGACGAACACCTCATAAGGCAGCGTCTGACCGTTGGCACGCAGGAATTGCACGACCCGTTCGACAGAAAGAAGCGTGAATCCGATGGTGAACAGAATCCAAATCGAATTGTACTTGGTCGTACGGATCAAACGGATGGCGAACAGAGTCGCGATCGTCTGGATGACGATGGCCACGATGAGTAAAATTTTGATCAGCATATTGAATATTCCGCTAAAATTCGAATTCTTCCGCTCCGACGCACCGGCCCGAACCGCTTCCCGTCTTCACGAATACAAATATAAGAAAAGACGGGAGTAATTGAAAATTTATTTTCGGACCGCCTGTTCAAACACCCTCTATTCACCCCGAAACGAACGAAAATCGCCTCGGCACATCCCTGCGGTTCCGGCATATTCCGACTTCGGACCGAAATCCGGAATTACGCCCCGGGCAGCTTCCGCCGCAAAACAAGATCGCCCGATCTCCGGCACCAGCCTCCGGTCCGATGAATCCTATCCGAGTATCCGCTCCAGCGGAGCCATCTGCGCATAGTCGGTCATATCCGTCTGCACGGGAACCACCGAAACATAGCCGTTCGCCAATGCCCACTCGTCCGTATCGGTCGATTCGGGTTCGCTATTGACGAACGCACCCGTCAGCCAGAAATACTCCCGGCCCCGAGGATCGTGGCGACGGAAAAACTCCTCGCGCCAATACCCTTTGTTCTGGCGGCACACCCGAATACCCTTCACCGCTTCGGGCCGTCCCTTGGGTATATTGACATTCAGACAGAACGGCGTGGGGGGATTGGCCTCGACCACCGCACGCACGATGCGCTCGCTGTAAATCTTCGCGGCTTCGAAATCCGCCTCCAGACTGTGATCGTCCAGCGAAAGCCCGATGGCAGGACAACCGTAGAAACTGCTCTCGATCGCACCGCCCATCGTACCCGAATAGAGGATATTGGCCGCCGAATTCGAGCCGTGATTGATCCCCGAAAGCGCCAGATCGACCTTGCGGCCCTTGAGAAAGTAGTCGAAAGCGATCTTCACGCAATCGACCGGGGTTCCCGAAAAAGCATAAACCTCCACGCCGTCGCCTTTCGACACTTCGCGCAGGAAAAGCGGATTATTGATCGTTATCGCCTGACTCATACCGCTCTGCGGCGTTTCGGGCGCAATGGCGACCACCCGGCCGAACTTGCGTGCGACCTCGAGGAGCGCCTGAATACCTCTTGAATTGTAACCGTCGTCGTTGGTGACGAATACCAACTTCTCTTTCATCATATTTTTCTCCGATTTTAGTGACAAATATACGAAAAGGCGGGCGACATTCGTCGAACTCATTCGAAAAGAATGTCCGAACCGCCTCCCATATTCCATACAACATACATACTTCCTTCCCTGCACCCGGGAAATTCCCCGCATGCCGATCCCGTCGGAAAATTCCATTGTAAACAAAAAGGATCGGAACGGGAAGTTGCAGACTAACCGCAAACCATGTGCCTCAAAGTTCGAGAGCCATCCATACGCACCGCCCGTCGAAGCAATCCGCACCTCCCGACACGATTCAAGATGAAACCCGTTCACCTCCCACACCCGCCGCAGCCGACATCGCCGCACAACCGGTCCGGTTGCGGAGTCATCTATTTTTTAGACAGCCGATTGCCCGTTTGGGAAAAAGTTTCTATATTTGCGGACCGTATCAACCTCTTATATTGGGTGCGAAGCCACGACCGGGAACATCAATCCGTTGATTCCCGGAGGATTGCAGAGCAAGATCCCTGCATGGTAGGCAAACACAGCGATAATGTTGAACGCAGAAATCATCAAAAAAATTGTTGCAACAATGAACAAGGATGCAGTAATCCGGCTCGTCAACGAGCAGATGTGGACCAAGACGGATGTTCCGTCGTTCCAGGCCGGTGATACGATCACCGTTACGTACAAGATCGTCGAAGGTAACAAGGAGCGCCTGCAGAGCTTCCGCGGCGTAGTTATCCAGATCAAGGGTACGGGCAAGACCAAGATGTTCACGATCCGCAAGATCTCCAACGGCATCGGCGTCGAGCGTATCTTCCCCCTCTATTCGCCCCACATCGAGAGCATCGAGGTAAACAAGCAGGGCGTGGTTCGTCGCGCACGCATCTACTACCTGCGTAACCTGACGGGTAAGAAAGCCCGTATCAAGGAGAAGAGAGCCGCTTCTACGAAGTAGATCCTTCCGCCTGCAAGAAAAAAGCCTCCGTTCGAGCGGAGGCTTTTTTCTTTAACACGAATCTTCACAACGCCGATACCCGCACCAGCTAAAAAAACGCTATTCCGGCCGGGCAAACATCTCGTCCGTCACCGGGTAGTCGATTTCGAAACCCCGGATAATAACTTTTCCCAACTTCCGACAGACAAGACAAAGATCGAGTTGCGGCCCGCCTTCCCGCGACCGACCGAAGAGCCGCATATCCCTGCCAATACCCGGCCGTCGGCCGTCCGCACTACGGACGATCCCGAAACGTTCCGAATAAATTCGTTGCCTCCGAAAAGCAAAAAGGTTGCAAACGAATATCGTTTGCAACCCAGCCGACCTCCCGGTCGTTTGCGGAGAGAAGGGGATTCGAACCCCTGATACGCTTTAGACGTATACGAGCTTTCCAGGCGCGCCTCTTCAACCACTCGAGCACCTCTCCTCGGATGGGCAAAGATAATGATTTTTCCGGCAATCGGCCAAATTTCGCTCCTACTAATTCACCGTCCGGCACGATATTTTCCGGCCACTGTCGGCAAAAGACGCTCCCGCATGCTTCAGAACCCGGGCGAAACGGCATCCATTCCCCCTGGCTCCCGCCCATTCGCCGTCAGGCAAAAGGCCGCGTGCCTTATAGCCGAAGAACGGCCTACACGGACCCGACGAGAACGATCCCTACCCAAAAACGAATCTCCAGGCGCAAACGGTATAACGCCGTCGCACCCGCTACTTGTCCGCAACCATCTGCTTCCACTCCGGATGCCGCAGAATATAACGGGCCATGAATCGACACAGCGGAACCACTTTCAGCCCCTGCCGTTTCAAATCTTCCAACACCGCCAGCGTCAACTGCGAGGCGATACCCTGTCCGCAGAACCGATCGGGAACGCCCGTATGGGTAACGGCGATACACCCGGGACCGCACTCCTCGTAATCCACCGCTGCCGTAGCACCGCCCAAATCGAATTCATAACGTCCGAGCGCCTTATTATTCTTCAATTCATACTTTTTCATAACTATCGAATATTGATTGTATGCAAAGAAGAACAAAATCCGCACCGCAACCCACATTTCGGGAAAGAAAAAACCGGACCGGGCGATTTGCCCGGTCCGGTATCGCAATCCGCACGAATCGGCTACGCCTTGCCGGCCGATCCGAGAACTTTCTCGCATTTGTGCATGTAGAGCTTCTTCATCTCCTCGCGGGCCGGCCCCAGGTATTTGCGGGGATCGAACTCTGCGGGTTTGTCGGTCAGCACCAGACGCACGGCGGCCGTCATGGCCAGACGGCTGTCCGAGTCGATGTTGATCTTGCAAACGGCGCTCTTGGCGGCACGGCGCAGCTGCTCCTCCGGAATGCCGATGGCATCCTTCAGCGCACCGCCGTGCGTATTGATGATATGCACGTACTCCTGCGGCACGGACGAGGAGCCGTGCAGCACGATCGGGAACCCAGGGATGCGCTTCTCGATCTCCTCCAGGATGTCGAAACGGAGTTCGGGCGGCACGAGCACGCCGTCCGCATTGCGCGTGCACTGCTCGGGCTTGAACTTATTGGCTCCGTGCGACGTGCCGATCGAGATGGCCAGCGAATCCACACCGGTCTTCTTCACGAAATCCTCCACGTCCTCGGGACGGGTGTAGGTATGGTGTTCGGCCGAAACCTCGTCCTCGACACCGGCCAGCACACCCAGCTCGCCCTCCACCGTCACATCGTGCTTGTGGGCATACTCCACGACCTTCTTCGTCAGCGCCACGTTCTCATCGTAAGGCAGGTGCGAACCGTCGATCATCACCGACGAGAAACCCATATCGACGCAATCCTTGCAAAGCTCGAAGGTATCGCCGTGATCCAGATGCAACACGATCGGAATGTTCTTGCCCAACTCCTTGGCATACTCCACGGCACCCTGGGCCATGTAGCGCAGAATGGTCGGATTGGCATACTTGCGGGCACCCGACGACACCTGCATAATCACGGGCGACGAAGTTTCGACGCACGCCTGCACGATGGCCTGCATCTGCTCCATGTTATTGAAATTGAAAGCGGGAATGGCATACCCACCCTTGATCGCCTTGGCAAACATCTCGCGGGTATTCACCAGGCCCAGTTCTTTATAAGATACCATAATTATATAATAATTTAAGAATTTATGCGTTCCTATCTTTACAAAATTAAGCATTATTTCCTTAATAACAGGCTCTTTCCCGAATAAAAATCAGGCGGGAGAAAAAATAGCGCTCAAACGGAATATTCTGATTTTATTTTAGTAAATTTGCGAATAATTGGCAATTTTTCTAACGCTACAATAAAGACCTCAACACCATGTCGGAATTCATCTATCAAGAACCATTCCCGATCGAATGTGACAAGACGCAATATCGTCTGCTGACCAAAGAGTATGTCAAGATCGTCGAATGCGACGGACGCCGCATTCTCAAGGTCGATCCCAAAGGTATCGAACTGCTGGCCCGCGAAGCCTATACCGACGTATCGTTCTACCTGCGCCCGGCCCATCTGGAGCAACTCCGCCACATTCTGGAGGATCCGGAAGCTTCCGACAACGATAAATTCGTGGCCTACACCATGCTGCTCAACCAGACGGTCGCCGCCGAAGGCGAACTGCCGACCTGCCAGGACACCGGCACGGCCATCTGCATCGGCAAGAAGGGCGAGAATGTCTTTACGGGAGCGGACGACGCCGAATGTATCGCCCGGGGCGCCTACGAAGCCTACAAGGAGCGCAACCTGCGCTATTCGCAGGTGGTGCCCTTCACGATGACCGAGGAGAAGAACTCGGGCACGAACCTGCCCGCACAGATCGATCTCTACGCCGACAAAGGCAACGAATACAAATTCCTGTTCATCACCAAAGGCGGCGGCTCCGCCAACAAAACCTTCCTCTACCAGCAGACCAAAGCGCTGCTGAACGAGAAATCGCTTCTGGAATTTTTCCGCTCGAAACTCATGGATCTCGGCACCTCAGCCTGCCCGCCCTACCACCTGGCCGTCTGCATCGGCGGCACGTCGGCCGAAATGTGTCTGGCGACCGTCAAGAAGGCTTCGGCAGGTTACCTCGACCAGCTGCCCACCTCGGGTAACGAAGGAGGACGCTGCTTCCGCGACCTGGAGTGGGAACAGAAAATCCTCCAGATCTGCCGGGAGAGCGGTATCGGCGCCCAGTTCGGCGGCAAATACCTCGTACACGACGTGCGGGTGATCCGCGCTCCGCGCCACGCGGCGTCGTGCCCCGTCGGCATCGGCGTAAGCTGCTCGGCCGACCGCAACATCAAAGCCAAAATTACCGAAGAGGGCATCTTCCTCGAACAGCTCGAGAAGAACCCGGCCCGCTTCCTGCCCAAAGAGGCCCCCGCCATGTCGCCCGCCGTGGACATCGACCTGGATCAAGGCATGGACAAGGTGCGCGAAATCCTCTCCAAATATCCGATCAAAACGCGCCTGAACCTGCGCGGCACGCTCATCGTGGCCCGCGACATCGCCCACGCCCGCATCAAACAGATGCTCGATGAGGGCAAGCCGATGCCCGAATATTTCAAGAAACACCCGATCTATTACGCCGGTCCGGCCAAGACGCCGAAAGGAATGCCTTCGGGCAGCTTCGGACCCACGACGGCAGGCCGTATGGATCCTTACGTGGATCTGTTCCAGGAGCACGGCGGCTCGCTGATCATGCTGGCCAAGGGCAACCGCTCGCAACAGGTGACGGACGCTTGCCGAAAACACGGCGGATTCTACCTCGGTTCGATCGGCGGTCCGGCGGCTGTGCTGGCCAAAGATTCGATCAAATCGGTCGAAGTGGTCGATTTCCCGGAACTGGGTATGGAAGCCGTCCGCAAGATCTACGTCGAAAACTTCCCGGCCTTCATCCTCGTGGACGACAAAGGCAACGATTTTTTCGCGCAGCTCAAACACTAAACGCTCCGCCCCGGCCGTTATAGGGGCAACCAAGGAAACAGACAGTCAATGAAAGGTTTTTTCTGTAAAATAACCCTCGCATTATGTTTCGTAATCTTCGTCGGCTCCGCAGCAAGAGCCGACGAGGTTACTTTCAGCGCCAACGCCCCGATGGTCGTCACGGCAGGCGAAAGTTTCCGGGTGGAGTTCTCGCTCAACGCCACGCCCGACGACGATTCGTTCGAAGCGCCGGATTTCGGGGCGTTCGACGTACTGGCCGGCCCGGCGATCTCCCAGGGACACTCGATCCAGATCATCAACGGCGCGATGACCAAAAACGTCAATTATACGATCACCTACGTATTGCTGGCCCAGGACGCGGGCAACATCACGATCGGTCCAGCCTCGATCAAGGTCGATAAAAAAAGATACAAGACCCAGCCTCTGCCGATCGAGATCTCCGACAAACCGTCGGCAGGCAGCGCCCGGGCTCCGCAGGGAAATTCAGACTCTTCGGATGAAAGTATCGAGGAGGAAGCCCAGGGACAGATTGCCAAAGACGATCTGTTGCTGCGCGTCCACATATCGAAACAGTCGGTCTTCAAAGGCGAACCCCTGCTGGCGACCTTCAAGCTCTACCGCCGGGTGGCGATCGTGGGCTACGAAGACATTAAATTCCCCTCCTTCAACGGCTTCTGGACGCAGGACATCGACGTTTCGAACGCCATGTGGCAGCGTGAAACCCTGAACGGCAAGGTCTATGAATCGACAGTCGTAAAAGAGTGTCTGCTCTACCCGCAGCAGGCGGGTACGCTCGTGATCGAACCCGCAACGATCACCGCCATTGCACAAGTTATCGTACAGAGCCGCCGCAATATCGATCCGTTCTTTGGCGGCGGGCACGAAGTCTATAATTTGCGGCGCAAGTTGCAGACGCCCCGCGTGAACATCACGGTCAAAGAGCTCCCTGCGGGCGCTCCGGCCAGCTTTACGGGCGCCGTCGGCAAATTCTCCATGGACGCGTCGCTCTCCGCAGACCAACTGGCGGCCAACTCGGCCGGGACCTTCACGGTGAAAATCACGGGACAGGGCAATCTGCCTTTCATCCAGGCTCCGAAACTGACGCTGCCCGCCTCGTTCGAGCAATACAACGTCAAAACCACCGAATCCATCCAAACGGCGACTGCGGGAACCTCCGGCTACCGGCAATTCGAATATCCGTTCATCGCGCGCGCCGAAGGGACGTACCGTATCGATTCGATCCTTTTCACCTACTTCAATCCCGACCGCCGGGAATATGTGACCCTCTCCTCGCAAAGCTTCCCGCTGCAAATCACACCGGATGCCAACGGCGGAGAGAGCTACATGGTCAAAGGACTCTCCAAGGAGGACGTTCAGATGCTGGGACAGGACATCCGTTTCATCCGCCTGGGCAAGGCACGCCTCCAGCCGATGCGCGAGCCATTCTTCCTGAGCGGACTCTATATCGGACTGCTGGCTGCGATTCTCGTCATTTTCGCCGGAACTTACATCGCGCTGCGCAAGCAGATCCGCGACAGCCAGAATGCGGCTCTGATCCGGGGCCGGCGAGCCAACAAAGTGGCCATTCAGCGTTTCAGGATAGCCAAGAACTATATGGAAGAGCACAACCAGCACGCCTTCTACGAAGAGATGCTGAAGGCTTTATGGGGGTATATGAGCGATAAATTCAATATCCCGGTAGCCAATCTCACCAAGGAAAATGTCCGCGAGGAGCTCCACAAGCGCGGGGCTGCGCCGGAAGACACCCAGCTCTTCTCGGAACTCATCACCCGCTGCGACGAAGCCCAATATTCGCCGGTGGCTTCGGCCCGTATGAGCGACGTATATCGGGACGGCCTCGAACTGATTTCCCGCATCGAATCGATCATCAAACGCTAAAAGCCATGAAACGATATATTCTCTTTCTCCTCGCCACGCTGTTGAGCGCGGCAGTTTCGGGGCAGACTGCCGCCCGAACCGATTCGCTGGCTCAACACCCGCAATCGGAGCAAACCGCCTCGGCAGCTTACGCATCCGATCCCGACAAGTTGTGGGATCAGGCCAACACGGCTTACATCAACAACGACTTTCCTACGGCAATTTCGCTTTACGAAACGATTCTGTCGAGCGGCAGGCAATCGGGCAAACTCTACTATAACCTGGCAAACGCCTATTTCAAGGAGCAGGAAATCGGTCGGGCGATCCTCAACTACAACCGGGCGCTGAGGCTCAATCCCGGGAACGAAGACATACGCTACAACCTGCAAGTCGCTGAGAAAATGACCAAAGACCACATCGACGCCGTCCCCGAATTTTTCGTCAAAACCTGGTTGTCGAATCTGCGCAACCTTTTGAGCAGCACGACATGGGCCGTCCTCTCGCTGGTCTTCCTGGCGGCAATGCTCGGCTCGGCGCTTTTCTACCTGCTCTCCCGTCGTCTGGTACGACGCAAGATAGGATTCTACGGCACCGCGACAGCCTTTCTGCTGCTGGTACTGACCCTCTGCTTCGCAGCCATCGACCGCCGGGAGGCGATCGACCGCACATCGGCCGTCGTACTGCGGGATGCCGTCGCCGTCAAAAGCTCTCCCGATCAGAACTCGACCGATCTCTTCATTCTGCACGAAGGCACCAAAGTAGAAATTTCGGACCGTCTGAACGGCTGGTGCGAAATCACCATCGCCGACGGCAAAAAGGGCTGGATGGAGTGCTCGACGTTCGAAACCATCTAAAACCGGATCCGCCCCTGCGAATCCAAAAATTTCCAAGAACGTGTCCAGACTGCTTCAAGACGTGACCGGAGAACTGTCGAAACTCCCAGGCATCGGACGCCGCACGGCGTTGCGCCTGGCGATCCACCTGCTGCGCATGGAACCCGATTCGGTAAGCGACATGACACGCAGCATCGACCGATTCCGCCGCGACATCAAATACTGCAAATTGTGCAACAACCTCTCGGATGAAGAAATCTGTCCGATCTGCGCCGACCGGGAGCGCGACCATACGACCGTCTGTGTCGTAGAACAGGTCGCCGACGTACTCTCGATCGAAAATACCCGCCAGTACCGTGGACTCTATCACGTATTGGGCGGTGTAATCTCTCCGATGCAGGGCATCGCCCCTTCGGACCTGAAGATCGACCTGCTGATCGAGCGGATCGCCCAGGGAACGATCCGGGAAGTGATCCTCGCCATCTCGACCTCGGTCGAAGGCGAAACAACCCTGTTCTATCTGCTCAACCGGCTGCGCCAGTACCCGCAGGTGAAAGTCACGTCGATCGCCCGGGGGATCGGCTTCGGCGACGAACTGGAATACGTAGATGAACTGACGATTACTCACGCACTGATGAACCGGCGGGAAATCGAATAGGAAACTCGCGCCCGGAAAATCCGAACCTCCGCCAAATACAAAGCAACCGCGAATATCCGAAACGAATATTCGCGGTTGTTTTTCCACCTGGCCGACATTTCACCGCTGATCGACGAAATGAAGCTTATCGGTATCGAATCCCTGTTTTTCGACCTGGTCCAGAATCCGGACCAGCACCTGCGTAGATAATCGAGGTCGGCGAGCGAGAATCCATAAATATTTGGCCGATCGGCCGCTTACGACGACCCACTGCCGCTCGGCAGCGGAATCGCATGCCGGCATCGTATAGTCGCTATAAAAAAACCAAAAAGACGAAACCCGCAGGCATTCGTAATCGGCAGACAACCGACCTTTTGCACTCGAAATCCGGTCCCGGCCCGTTCTGCCGTCCTTGCCCCGATAGACGATTCGCATTTTACTTTCCGACAATAATCGGTAAACCACCCGGGATCCGACCGTCCCCTCCTGAAACGGATGATCGAAACGAGCGATCTCGTACCACTCGCCGACATACAAATCGGGATTCGCCCACGGTCCACTGCCGACAGCGGCAACGACCGGTCCCCGACCATACGCGGCGCCCGCCACAAGCAACATCGCCGCAAACAGCATATATTCGATTTTCACCCTGGTCATAACGAGGGTGTATCGCATATTCTATACCGGATTACGTCTATTGCAAAGATTCCTGCAAACTTTTCAGCGTGCGGTAAATTCCCTCGGCATCATAACCGCACTGGGCATACAGTTGCGCGGGCGTTCCATGTTCGACAAAACGATCCGGAATGCCCAGGCTCACGACCTTCGGCAGATAGCCGTGCTCGCAGAAGAACGCGACGACAGCTTCTCCCACGCCGCCGCGCAAGGCTCCGTCCTCGACGGTCACCACACAACGGAACTTACGTCCGACCTCGTGCAGCAGCTCCTGGTCGAGCGGCTTGGCGAAACGCAGGTCGTAATGGGCCACCCGAATCCCGTCCGCCTCCATACGCGCAATGGCCTCGGAAGCAAAATTGCCGACCGTACCGATCGTAAGGACCGCAATCCGCTCCCCTTCCTTCAGGCAACGCCCCCGCCCGATTTCCATCGCAGCGAACGGCTCATCGCGCCAGGCGACGCCCGCTCCGTTACCGCGCGGATAGCGGATGGCGAAGGGCCGACCGGCCTCGAGCGCCGTAAACATCATGTTCCGAAGCTCCAGCTCGTTCATCGGCGCAGCCACCGTCAGATTGGGAACCGTACCGAAATAGGCCAGATCGAAAGCGCCGTGATGCGTCGCTCCGTCCTCACCCACCAGACCGCCCCGGTCAAGGCACATGACCACCGGAAGACGCTGAATCGCCACGTCGTGAATCACATTGTCATAAGCCCGCTGCATGAAACTCGAATAGATGTTGCAGAAAGGCACCATGCCCGCAGCCGCCAGTCCGGCGGAGAAAGTCACGGCATGTCCTTCGGCGATACCTACGTCGAAACAACGCTCCGGCATCTCTTTCATCAGAATATTCATCGAACTGCCCGACGGCATGGCGGGCGTTATCCCCACGATCCGCTCGTCGGCACGGGCCAGTTCGAGCAGCGTCTGGCCGAAAACATCCTGGTATCGGGCCACTTCGGTCTTGCTGACGATCCGCTCGCCCGTTTCCGGGTTGAATTTGCCCGGAGCGTGCCATACCGGCTTATTGCACTCGGCAGGCTTATAGCCCTTTCCTTTTACGGTCATCACATGCAGCAGCTTGGGACCCTCGATGCGCCGCAAGGCCGCCAGCACCCGCACCAGTTCCGGCAGATTATGTCCGTCGATCGGACCGAAATAGCGGAAATTCAGACTTTCGAACAGATTGCTGTTCTTCAACAGCCCTTGCTTGACAGCATTGCCCGCTTTCTGACAAAACCGCAAAACAGCCGGCGTATGGGACAAAATCCGCCACAAACGGCGTTTGATAGCGTTGTAGCGCCTCGACGTCGAAATCTTGACCAGGTAGTTCTTCAAGGCCCCGGTAGCCTGGTCGATGGCCATGTTGTTATCGTTGAGAATGACCAGCAGGTTGGTCTGCTTGCTCGCACCGGCGTTGTTCAGCCCCTCGAACGCCAGACCGCCCGTCATCGAACCGTCGCCGATCACGGCCACCACCTGCCGCTGCTCGCCCTTGAGTTCCGCAGCTTTGGCCATACCGAACGCCGCCGAAATCGACACGGAGGCATGTCCGCCGCCGAAAGCGTCGTAAGGACTCTCGGACATACGCGGGAAGCCGCTGATACCGCCCAGCTTGCGATTGGTCCGAAACGCCTCGCGGCGCCCGGTAATGATTTTATGGGCATAGGTCTGATGCCCCACGTCCCACACGATTTTATCGTCAGGAGTATTGAATACGTAGTGCAGAGCGACGGCAAGCTCCACCGCCCCCAGGCTCGAAGCCAGGTGTCCCGGATTGGACGAACATTGTTCGATGATGTACTGACGCAGTTCGTCGCAATACTGACGCAAGTCAGAGCCCGACAACTTCTTCAAGTCATCGGGCGAATCAATCCGATCGAGCCATTTATATTCCGAATGCATCATGGATAGGCAAAGATAGCATTAAAAAACGACATTTTTTCGAAATTTTTCCTATCTTCGCATTATCAAATTCCGCTCCGCTTATGAAATACAACAGAATACTCCTGAAACTCAGCGGCGAATCCCTGCAAGGGACTCAAAAATACGGTCTTTCGACCGACGTGCTCCACAGCTATGCGGAGCAAATCAAAGCCGTCGTCGGAACGGGAGTTCAGGTAGGCATCGTCATCGGCGGCGGCAACATCTTCCGGGGACTTCAGGGCGCCCGCAAGGGGTTCGACCGCGTGAAAGGCGACCAGATGGGGATGCTGGCCACGATTATCAACTCGCTGGCCCTGCAGTCGGCCCTCGAGGACAACGGCGTGAAAGCGAAAGTCCTCACCTCGATCCGGATGGAACCCATCGGAGAGTATTACTCGAAAGCCAAGGCGCTCGACTACCTCGAAGCCGGATACGTAGTCATCATCGGCGGCGGCACGTCGAACCCCTATTTCTCGACCGACTCTGCATCGGCGCTGCGCGGCATCGAGATCGAAGCCGACGTCATGCTCAAGGGTACGCGCGTAGACGGCGTCTATACGGCCGATCCGGAGAAAGACCCCGCCGCAGAGAAGTTCGACGAAATCACCTTCGATGAAGTTTATCGTCGCAACCTGAAGGTTATGGATATGACCGCCTTCACGCTTTGCCGCGAAAATGGCCTCCGGGTCATCGTCTTCGACATGGACACTCCGGGCAACCTGGAAAAGGTGCTCGCCGGAGAGAAGATCGGCACACTGGTCAAACTCTGAAAACCTATTATATCGCTATGACCGAACGTAAAAAACCCAATAACAAACGTCTTATACTGATGATCGTCCTGCTCGCGGTCGTCATCGCCCTGATGTGGCTGCTGCCCGACGGGTCGCAGCCTGCAGCCCCCGCAACGGACGCTCCGAAAACCGAACAGACCAAGAATACGAACGATACGCCCGACGACATCGAGGCTACGACCCTTGTTAAAGCCGGGACACAGGCACCCGATTTCCGGGTGGAAATGTTCGACGGTACGACCTTCACCTTGGGCAGTCTGCGCGGCAAAGTGGTGCTTCTGAATTTCTGGGCGACCTGGTGCGGTCCCTGCCGCGAGGAATTGAGCCGCGTGCAGAAGGACATCATCGATCGCTTCAAGGGGAACGAAGACTTCGTTTTCCTGCCCGTATCGCGCGGCGAAACCCGCGAAACGGTCGCCGCTTTCCGGGAAAAGATGGGTTATACGTTCCCGATGGGACTCGATCCCGAACAGAAAATTTACAGACTTTACGCCTCCAACTACATTCCGCGTAATTTCCTGATCGGCAAAGACGGCAAAGTTATTTCCGCGACCATCGGTTACGAGGCCCCCGAATTCGACGAACTCATTCTGCTGATCGAGCGACAACTCAACTCCGCCAACTAAACAAATACGACATATGGATACCAAAACCATTCTTTCCGAAGCTTCCGACCGCATGCAGAAAACGATCGAGCACCTCGAAGAAGAGCTGCTCAACATCCGGGCAGGCAAGGCGAGCCCGACCGTGCTGAACGGAGTTTTCGTAGATTATTACGGATCTCAAACCCCGATTTCAGGCGTGGCAAGCGTCACGGTACCCGATGCCAAGACCATTCTGATCCAGCCCTGGGACAAAAACCTGATCCGCGCGATCGAAAAGGCGATCATCGACTCCAACATCGGGCTGACCCCCTCGAACAATGGGGAGCAGATCCGACTGTCGATCCCGCCCCTGACGGAAGAGCGGCGCAAAGAGCTGGTCAAGCAGGTACGCCAGGAGGCGGAAACCGCCCGCATCAGCTTGCGCAACGCACGCCGGGACGCTGTCGAAGCCTTCAAGAAGGCCCAGAAGGAAGGCATGTCCGAAGACGAGGCGAAAGACGGTGAAACCCAGGCGCAGAAGCTGCTCGACAAGTTCACCAAATCGCTGGATGCGATACTCGACAACAAGGAAAAAGAGATCATGACCGTATAGATACGCCATCTCCGGAAAACCGAACACCCCGACGCATAAACGCCGGGGTGTATCTTTCATCAGAGGGGGATTTTATATCAGGTACACCACCCACTCAAGAAAACACGCCCGTCATGCCTCTGCGATTCGAAAAAATCATCACACGCAAAAAACGCTTCCTCGATCTGCTCCTGCTGGCCGACGAACAGGAGTCCATGATCGACCGTTACCTGGAACGGGGCGAAATGTTCGTAGCCCGTGACGACGGACAGGTCGTCGCCGAATGCGTCGTCACGGACGAAGCCGACGGAATCGGAGAGATCAAGAATCTGGCTGTACCCCTCCAGTATCAACGGAAAGGATACGGACGACAAATGCTCGAATTTCTGGAAGCGCACTACCGGGATCGTTACCGGACGCTTCTCGTCGGCACCGGGGATGTTCCCCGCACACTCCGTTTTTACGAACGATGCGGATACGTTCGCTCGCACTCGATCCCCGGCTTCTTCACCGATCATTACGACCACCCCATCATCGAAGATGGCAGGCAACTGGTAGATATGGTTTATCTGAAGAAGTCCTTGTAACCCGACCTGTCGATCCGGCCACGCAAAAAATCGTGCGCCGCAGAAATCCCATCCGATCGGGTTATTTTTCACCGGAATCATCCGAAATTCTGTTTTTTTTAATACCTTCGCGGCAAGACAACTATGAAACTCATTCTTAAAATATCGCTCGCATGCCTGCTCGCAACAGGCTGCGCATCGAAAATTTCCGCCCAAACTTACGTCAAACTCAACGGACTCTATGCGCTCGTGGGCGTAGTCAATCCGGCCGTCGAATTCACGATCTCCCCCAAATCGACCTTCCAGACCGAAATAGTCGTTTCTCCGTGGAAGTCGATAAACAACCATCACGCCCTCTTTTGTATCTTCATGGGCGAATACCGCCGTTATTTCAAGGAGCACAACCGAGGCTGGTACCTCGGAGCCAATATCGGCATGCAGGCTTTCGACCTCTCGAAACCCTACATCGAAAACTGGAAGCTCAAATTCGAAAACCGATATAGCAAAGGTTACGGATTCATGATCGGCCTCTGCGTCGGCTACGAACATATCTTCCGCGAACGTTGGGTGCTCGACGCCTACTTCGGCTGGTCGTGGATGAGCAGCTTCTACAACGGCTATTCCATGGACGGGAAAATCGACATGAACCCCGGCCATCAGGTCGAACCCAAATACCCCGATCCGTTCAACGGTTCGTCGGAGTGGTATCCCAACAAGATCGGATTGTCGATCGGATACCGTATTTTCAATCCGCACAAGAAAAAATAGTTCGGCAACAACTCGTCCTGCCTCCGCGCTCCCCAACCGATTCGAATCACCCGCCGCACGGACATCGCTTCCGTATCGTCATTTTTCAACCGTATCCGTAATTTTTCCCGGTAAATTTTGGCGGGGGGGGGAATTACTTATATTTGCAGCGGAAACTCATTCGCCCGGGAATACATCCACTTTTCCCCAAGAACGTTTCCGAACAAAATATAAACCCCAAGCAAATATCCCTAAACAATGAAAAAAATTCTTTTCACGCTGTTCGCCCTGGTATTGGCATCCGGTATCGCCGCCCAAATTCCCGAACCCGATTTCATTGGCGAAGTATTGGCGATTCATTCGGACGGCACGGCGGAAAAATTGGAAAAACACAATGTCAAAATGCGCACCGGAGCCGGAGTGTATATAGCAGGTCTGGCCGTCAATAAGTCGAAAACTAAAATTCTCGTCGCAGGTAGTCAAGCCAACGTACGCTTCGCAGCCGACGAACCGGTCAATCTGATTGTCCGCGCCGTAGACAACAAAACCGACCCGATGTCGATCGTACGGGTATTCGCCATGAAGAACAACCGAAAACAACGCTCGGCAGTCATCTCGGCCGTAGGTTCGTTCAACGTCACATCCAACGATATGGAGTACCTGCCCTTTACCGCAGAAAAATACGGAGAAAACTCCTATTACCTGACTTTCGGAGATGCCCCTGCCGGTGAATACGGCATCATCGTCACCAACCCCAACAATGTCGATGAAAAAATGATCATCGTATCGGCTTTCGGAATCGATCCGGAAAAAATGCCTGCTGCATCCGGTTCCGAAACGGCAGAGGACACAGAGTAAAACATCCGGCAAATACGGCCCTGGAAACGACATTACGATATCGCACTCCACGACAGCCTACAACAAAAGAACCCCCGCCGCAAGCATTGGTCTTGCGGCGGGGATTCTTCCATTAAACGGGGATTACTTGCGGTAAACCTTGGTATAGCCGTAAATCGCCTCGTCACCGAGCTCTTCCTCGATCCGGAGCAACTGGTTATACTTGGCCATACGGTCGGAACGCGACATCGAGCCGGTTTTGATCTGACCCGCATTGGTCGCTACGGCGATGTCGGCGATCGTCGAATCCTCGGTTTCGCCCGAACGGTGCGAAGTAACCGACGTATAGCCGGCACGATGTGCCATCTCGATAGCGTCGAGCGTTTCGGTCAGCGTACCGATCTGGTTCACCTTGATCAGGATCGAGTTCGCACATCCCATCTCGATACCCTTGCGCAGGAAATCCACGTTGGTTACGAACAGGTCGTCGCCGACCAACTGACACTTGTCGCCCAGCTCGGCCGTCAGCATCTGCCAACCCTCCCAGTCGTTCTCGGACATACCGTCCTCGATCGAATCGATCGGATATTTGGCGACCAGGCTCTTGAGGTACTCGACCTGCTCTTTCGAAGAGCGCTTTGCACCGTTCGCACCCTCGAACTTCGTATAGTCGTAAACACCGTCCGCATAAAACTCCGAAGAGGCGCAGTCCATAGCGATCGACACGTCGCCGCCCTCGCTCTTGCGGCCCGGCTTGTAACCGGCAGCCTTGATCGCTTCGAGGATCGACTCGATCGCATCCTCCGTACCCTTCAGCGCGGGTGCGAAACCTCCTTCGTCGCCTACGGCCGTCGAGAGGCCCCGGTTGTGCAACACCTTCTTCAGGCTGTGGAACACCTCGGCACCCATGCGAAGACCTTCGCGGAACGAGGGAGCGCCCACCGGACGGATCATGAACTCCTGGAAAGCGATCGGAGCGTCCGAATGCGAACCGCCGTTGATGATGTTCATCATCGGCACGGGCAGCGTCTTGGCATTCACACCGCCGATGTAGCGGTAGAGCGGCAGACCGAAATAGTCGGCGGCAGCGCGGGCTACGGCCAGCGAAACACCCAGGATGGCGTTGGCGCCCAGCTTCGATTTGGTCGGCGTACCGTCCAGCGCGATCATCGTCTTGTCGATGCCCACCTGATCCGTTACGCTCATACCGACGATCGCCGGAGCGATGATGTTATTCACGTTCTCCACCGCCTTCTCGACGCCTTTGCCCGAATAACGGCTCTTGTCGCCGTCACGCAGTTCAAGGGCTTCGTGCTCTCCCGTCGAAGCACCGCTCGGCACGGCTGCACGGCCGAATGCACCCGATACGGTTCTTACTTCGACCTCGATGGTCGGGTTACCTCTCGAATCGAGGATTTCTCTTGCATGGATCTCTACAATCTGCATAGCTGTAATTTTTTGAATTTTATAAAAAACAATTTCGTTTTCAACGGTCGTTTCACAGGTGCGGCATCTGCCTGCAACCTCGGTTGTCTGCCGGATCGCACCCACCGGACGCACGAAAAGTCGCAACGAGGCGGATCCGAATTCCGAACTGCCGCAGCGCAATCTGTCGAACCGTGCAAAGATAACGATTTTTACAGACAAACTGTTATTCGAATAACATTATTTCTCCCTTCGAAGTCGGTTATAAGAAACGGCAAATCCGACGCCAAAAACTTATTTTATCAACGAAAAACCTTTTTTATTACCGATATTTTCTTATCTTCGGTATAGAAAACTAACCCTAACTTCGATCGTATGAAAAAACTTCTACTCTGTTTGCTGGCGATAACGGCAGCCATCTCCACCGCATGGGCACAAACGCCCAAAAAGAATATTTTCGGCCTTCGGGTCGGTATGGATATGAGCAAAATCAGCATCCTGGATACCGGTTCCGGAGAGAAATACCTGTCGGAATTACGCACTTCATTCAACATCGGCCTGACGGACCAGGTCCGGCTTTTGAACGACAAGCCTTTCTATTTCCAGTTCGGCCTGATGCTGCACAACAAGGGAGGAAAAGTCCAAGCTACCGACGGCGGCTCGGACATTGAGCTCTCCCTGAACGCAATGTACCTGGAACTTCCCGTCATGCTCAACTACCACATCCGGCTCGCCCCGAAAGTCGCTGTCATTCCTTTCGCCGGATTCTACGGATCGCTGGGTGTGGACGGCAAACAGTCCTTTGACGACTTGGGACTTGAAATCCAACAGAATTTGTTCGGCAAAAATAAAATGTTTCAACGCGGAGACTTCGGCGGGCGGATAGGCATCGGATTAAGCATCCACTCCGTCTATATCGGCGCCTCTTACGGCGGCGGTTTCCTCAACATCGCCCAGGAAGACGACACCTCCAAATTCCGCAACCGCAGTTGGTCCCTCTCCGTCGGCTACGATTTTTAACCCGTCTGTCTTTTTATTTCATTACCGAAAGTCCGTATCGGGACCTCGCCCCGGTGTTCCGAAACAGACATAAAACGGCCCTGAAGAAAACTTCAGGGCCGTTTCTTATCGTTTCACGGAAAGCGGCAGGTCCGCGCCTCCGGCATAGAACATCACCAGATCAACCGGCACCGTCCCCTGGTTTTCACCATAGTGGAACGTATTCACCAGCTCGACGATACCGCTGCCCGCCGAAAAAGTCTTCGACAGACCGTTTTCCGCAACAACGGTAAGTTCGCCTTGCAGCACGACACCGGCATTGATTACGGGATGACGGTGCATCGCCAGCCGTTCACCGGGAGCGATCGTAATCCGAAGAATCGTAATACGGGGCGTTCCCGCAGGATAAGACGGCAGCGCCGTGCCGTCCCAACTCTCGGAAGTATCGACGATCGTCGTGGAACCGGTCCGTGCCTCGCGGGAGTCCGCCGACACAACTCCGCCCGATTCTCCGCCCGGATCGCCGCGCAGCTCCCGCAACGGATTACGGGACACTATTTCAGATTCTTCTTGCGGATCACCTCCAGCATATCGTCCGTCATGCTCGACAGATCCCACTCGGGCTTCCAACCCCACTCCTCACGGGCGCAGGTATCGTCGAGCGAATTGGGCCAGCTTTCGGCAATGGCTTTCTTCACCGGATCGACGTCGTAATCCATCGTGAAGTCGGGCAGACGCTTCTTGATCTCGGCATAGATGATCTCCGGCGTGAAGCTCATCGACGCGATGTTGAAACTGTTGCGGTGTACGAGCTTCGTCGGATCGGCCTCCATCAGCTCCACGCAGGCACGCAGCGCATCGGGCATGTACATCATGTCCATATAGACATCGCCCGGCACGGGGCAGGTGAAGCGGCCCGAACGGATCGCTTCGTAGTAGATCTCCACCGCGTAGTCGGTCGTACCGCCACCCGGAAGGGTCACGTTGGAAATCAATCCGGGGAAACGCACCGAACGGGTATCCACACCGAAACGGCTGTGGTAATAGTCGCCGAGCATCTCGCCCGTCACCTTGCATACGCCGTACATCGTCGTCGGACGCATCACGGTATCCTGCGGAGTCTTGTCCTTGGGCGAAGAGGGACCGAACGCGCCGATCGAACTGGGGGTGAACAGCGCACAGTTATACTGACGGGCCACCTCCAGCGAATTCATCAGCGCACCGATATTGACCTGCCATGCCGTCTGGGGCTTCGCTTCGCCAACAGCCGACAACAGGGCTACCAGGTTAAAAATCGAATCGATCTTCTGACGCGACACCATTTCCGCCATTGCATTGGCATCCAGGGCGTTCATCACCTCGAAAGGTCCCGACTCGGCAAGCTGCTTGCACTCGCGCACGTCCGTTGCGACCACATTGTCGTTTCCGTAAATTTTACGGAGATAAGTTGTTAATTCGGAACCGATCTGGCCACCGGCACCTACGATTAAGATACGTTTCATATATTTTTAGTTATAAACCGGAAGCAAAGATATAAAATGATTATCAATTCCGAACTTTTTCTTCGCACTTTTCAAATCATAGAATCCGGGCCGCTTCCCATCTTATTCATACTCCATCCGTACTATGCAAAACGTTCTCACCGCAGAAAGACATGCCCCCGGCGGGGCAAGCGGCAAAAAATCCCGCCCGGGGAAACCTCGGGCGGGATATCGTTGTTCGTATCAGCCGGTACAACCGGCCGGAAAGCATCGCTACCGGCGACAGGCATCCTCGCGCCCGCTACCGTTGTGACGCAGAAGGACCATTACTGAATCGTCCATGCATTGGCAGGATTCTCTTCGCCGTAGCCCATCACCTCTTTCCAACTGGTCTTCAGTTGATCTCTCTTAGCCTCGGACTCGACGATAATCGTCTGCGAATCGTAGCCGGACCAGTAGAAACCGGACTCGTACGTGCCATAATTTTGAATGCAAGTAGTCAGCAACGGACAGTTAGCGATATTCACTTCAGCCGTGCCGCCGACGTAGAGTAGCGCGAGCTTGCTCAATCCGGATACATTCAGCGACTTCAGCGCTGCGGGTTCTCCGTAGCTATCCATTACGCTCACATATTCCAAGTCGGTATATTGAGTCAGATCCAATGTCGTCGGACCAACCGGTTCATGATTAGCATATTTGATAATCGACTTAAAGCTTTTAATTCCGTCAGGCAGTTGGATCGAAGTATAGCCTGCGGTCGGCGACATAGTCACATCGGTCAGTTTCGTAAAAGCCGACAGGTCAATGTCGCCCAACGAAACTTGCCATGCATTGATCGACAACTTTGTCAGATTGGTACACAAATCCAATCCGTCGAGGGTAAGTCCGGTAGCATCCATAGAAGTCGTTATATTGATCTCCGTCACCTTAGCCAGCATCTCCTCCGTAATCACCGTATTGATATCTCCGACGGGATTGACGGTTTCGTCGTCCAGAATAGCCTTGCGCAGCACGGCATTCATCGACGCAGCAGCCTCCGTACGCTCCTCATCGACGCACCACCAGGTAACGGATACGCCATAGTCGGAATACTGGCTGGCCATCGCAGACTTTTGAGCCAGCGTAGCGATGATCATGGTACCGTCGGCGAACATATTCGTACCGCTGGATGCATAGTCAGCCGATGCGAAAGTGGTAATGGGCATCTCGTGGATGTCCACGGTCGTCATTTTGGGGCAAGACTGCAACCAGAACATTTCGACAGTCGATGCGGAACCGGTCAAATCCAAAGTTTCGAGCGATTTGGCTCCCTCGACAACCACTTTCTTCAATGCCGGACAATTGGAAAGATTGATCTTGGACAAGTTGGCCTGGTCGTTGGAGAACTTGAGCTCAAACGTCGTCAAGTTTTCAAGCCCACTCACATTGAGACTCGACCACAAACCATTGGCCGGAGAGAGCGACACCCTTGTCAGCTTCTTATTGTTCGACAGCGTAATACCATTCAGTTCGTCGCAATTCGAATTGACAACAAGCACCTCCAAGTTGGGGAAACGCTCAATATACATCAAACTCTTTACCTTGCCCCCGAAACCAGTCGAATAAATTTCCGTTACGCTTTCGGCCTCAGCCTGCGAGAGCAGACCGTCTCCATTCGCATCGTATTCACTCAACAGATAAGCACGCAGGTTGGTGTCCATGCCCGAAGAGAGGTCTTCCGCCTTGAACTCCGTCACATTATAGAGTTTATTGGCCGCCGTGGTCAGCGGAGTCGTGAACTTACGGGTCAAAATCTCTTTATTCACATCACCGGCATCCCAACTGTAATAACTGTGAACGATCTTCAGCGAAACACCCTTCGTAAACTCGATCCCGGCAGGTACGACAAAATGCACCTCGGTAGCAACATCCGTCTTGAGCGTTACGTCCGATGCACAAGTCACCGTAATGGATTTACCCTCGCCCGAGAAAGTCATGGCAGGCACTTCACCACTGAAATCCAGCGCATAAGCACCGGCGATAGACTCGTCGTTGTTACCCGTAAGGATCAGTTTGTTGAACGTATCGGTACCCGTCAGTTTGAAACGCAGCACGGCACCCACCGAACGGAACGCCAACGATGTATGATCTTCGCCTACGGCCGCCATCGGGTTGAGCGTCGTAGCGAAAGTTCCCTCGGCGAACGTCTGCACGGCAGGAATCTCCAGACCGGAAACGGTCGTTCCTTCCAGCGTAGCACCTGCAGCATAAGGATAATAGGCGAAAGCCTTCGCAGCCTCCGTACCCTCAGCATCGGTCGCATCGCCCGTGAAAGTCGCGGATGCAGCGTTGTCATCCTTGGTGGTAAATTTCGCGTTCACGAACTTCGTCCCGGAGAAAATACCGAGCGCATCGTTCGCCGACCACCGTACATCAGCACCTTCCAACGAAGTACGGGTACCTTCTACCGAAGCGGTGATTTCATAGCTCCTTGCTTAACTTCCGGCGCAACCGTCGTATCCTTCGTACAGGAAACCGAAGCAGCCAAAACGGCTGCACAACCAAAACAAGCTAAAAATCTTTTCATAATAATTCGGAAGGTTGAGGGGTTATTCATAGGTTTCCTCTTCGAACGAAGCGACAGAATTGCCGAAACCGTTCTCGATTGCAAATTCTGCAATACTTAACTCCGGAGCGACGTATGTCCTCCGTTCCGCAACATTTAATTTTTCCATAAACGATTAAAATAATTAAGGTTAATAATTGATGAATTTTCAGCAATAAAATTATTATTTTTTTACTATCAAAACAATTTCAAAGTAAAAGAAAGCAAGATTTCTTTGACATTCAAAATATTACATCTTGAATATCAGCATCTTAAACACTAATCAATTGTGCTTTTTTTTGTTTATAGAAATAAATTGTTAAATCAGAAAAACCAATACATTTTCCAGCCTGACAGGAAAAGACACAACCTGTATAAAAAACTAATGAATTAATTTTGTGTCACTTACACAAATACGAAGAAAAACGGGAACGCATTCTGCGATAAAAATCCGCCGATTTTTTTGTTATTTCATTTTTGTTATATACTTTTGCACCACTCGAAATCGAGAAAGTTGCTGTTTTAGCTCAGCGGTAGAGCACTTCCTTGGTAAGGAAGAGGTCCCGGGTTCAAGTCCCGGAAACAGCTCGAAGAAAAGAGGGTGTCTGACGAACCGCAGACACCCTCTTTATTTATTTTTATTCGTACTCTTATCTAGAAATCATTTCCGAATATGCGATTCTCGGAAGATAAAAAACTTGCCAGCCCCTTTACAGCCTCACGCTCAATGCAGACGCCATAGCTAATTCGAACGACTTTGCCGCGTTGCAGGCACAAAAAAGCTGTGCTTCCGTACAACATTTCGCCCCGTTTCCACTCTTCGGCAGAGCCCGCTCGACTTCGCGTTACCGCATGCCGCCCGTCCTTCCCTCCGTCGGACCGGAGGCGACCTTGCGAACTCCTGATTTTCGCCTGCCAGCCATACGACCAACTTTTATCTTCAAACCGCTCCGGACAAATTTGTCCACCCCGAAAATAAAAAAGGTTGCAAACATTCGTTTGCAACCCAACCGACCTTCCGGTCATTTGCGGAGAGAGAGGGATTCGAACCCCCGGAGCCTCGCAGCTCAACGGTTTTCAAGACCGCCGCAATCGACCACTCTGCCATCTCTCCGAGTGCAAAAGTATAACGGATTTTCGATTCTGCCAAATCTTTCCTCCGGGTAATTCCAAGTCCCCCGATCAAAAAAACGTCCTGAAACAATGAAATCTGATCTCGAACAACGGTATTTTACTTTCCTGTTATTTTCGAATCGAATCCAATTCTGACCAATTATATCCATTTTAATCCACTTTTTAAGAAATTACGAACAAAATATTTTCCTACTCGACTTTGTTTTCGTACTTTTGCTCCGTTTTAAGACAAGCATTTTTGAAAGCATGGATGAGAATCGCTCCGAAACTCGTCCGAGCGCATAAACTTACCACAGAAATCAATATATTTTTCAAATTATCAACTAAAACTTTGATTATGAAGCAACTGCTACTAACTATCTCGGCCCTGCTGTTCGCAACGGCGGTCTGCGCCGAAGGCTACCAAGTCAATACCTTGAGTGCAAAACAGTTGGGAATGGGACACGTGGGAACAGGTATGAAACTCAATTCCGAGTCGATCTACTTCAACCCGGCGGGAACCGCCTTCCAAACCTCCCGATTCTCCTTCTCGGTCGGCATCACGGGCATCAAATCCAATGCAACGTACCTGTCGAACAACGACTACCGGGGCAATCCGCAGATCCAAGCCCACTCGGACAACAAGATTTCGACGCCGCTCTACGCCTATTTCAACTACAAAGCCACCAAAAATCTGGCCGTCGGCCTGGGATTTTATACCCCTTACGGCTCGTCTATGAACTGGGGCGACAACTGGGTCGGAGCACATCTGATCCAAAGCATCGACCTGCAAGCCTATACATTGCAGCCGACGATCTCCTACAAATTCTGGGATAAACTCTCGGTAGGTGTCGGCATGACGATCACCTGGGGTACGTTCGACCTGTCGCGCTCCATGTTCCCCGTCGGCGAAGCGACGAACAATACGATCGCCGGATTGCTGACCGCCGCAGGGCAGGGACAATACGCCGAACTGTTCACCCAGGCAGGAGATCGCTCCCTGGTATCCGCCCGGATCAAAGGCGACGCCAAAACTGCGATCGGCGTAAACGTAGGTATCCTGTGGGACATCACCCCGGAATGGACCCTTGGTTTCTCCTATCGTTCGAAAGTGAAGATGAAAGTGGCAAGCGGCACGGCCAACCTCCTGTATGCCTCTCCCGAAATCGGGCAGGTCCTCCAGGCAACGGGAATGATTCCCGACTTGAGCAGCGCTTGCGTCGAAACGGAACTCCCGCTGCCGGCCAACCTCGCTTGGGGCGTGGGCTTCCGACCGACCCCGAAGTGGGAAATGGCTTTCGACATCCAATACGTCCTGTGGAGCGCCTATAAATCGCTCCACGTAGATATTACCGACCCGGCGACCGGGGCATCGGTTTACGATCTGCCGACGAGCATCAAGAACTATAAGAACACGGTGGCCACCCGTATCGGCGTCCAATACCACGCCTGCAAATTCGTCACGGCACGCCTGGGTATGTACGTAGATGAAAGCCCCGTACGGAGCGATTTCCTCAACCCCGAAACCCCTTCGATGACCAAAGTATCCTACACGGCCGGCGTGACGATCAACCCCTGCAAAAACGTATCGATCGATCTGGCATACGGATATATCACCTCGGCAGACCCGGAGCGGACGGGATCGTGCGACTACTACAATTCACTCACTTACAAAGCGGTCTATGCACAGACATACGGGCAGCTCATCGCAGGCGGAATGGCCCCGGAGCAAGCGAAAATCCAGGCTCATACCACGGCAAACGACAAGGCGATCCAGCCTTTTTCGGGCAACTATTCCCTGTCGGCGCACACTTTCGCTATCGGAGTGAACCTGAAATTCTAAAACCGCCCCGATTTCCCGTAAAAATCACTATATTTGCAGTGCGTACTTTCCCGGTACGCACTGTTTCTGTTTATCGGGATCTCCGGCACGACACACGCTTCCCGATCGAAAGCCAACGATTCCTCCCGGCCGAAACGACTTCGGGAAGAAGCCGGACAGCTTTACAAGGCTCCATAGTTCAAGGGATAGAACGGAAGTTTCCTAAACTTCAAATTCGCGTTCGAGTCGCGGTGGAGCTACTATCTTCTCTTCAGGACGACCTACCCGGTCGTCCTGTTTGCATATTGCTCCCCATATAATCCGATCGAAAGCCAGCTTTCAACGGCACACCGCCGATTATATCGACATCCGAAATAGTTTCGTTCGATCCGGTTTCTTCCATTGCAGCCACAAAAACGAGCCAGAACAATTCGGTGTCCCGGTTATTCGCCCGACATGGCTTGAACTGCGAAGCGACCAAAAAACTCCGCAACGAAGTCCGCCATCTTCCGGAAGCAGGTGACAAAACCCCATAAAAAACGGGAGCAGACTTTCCGTCCGCTCCCGTTCGATTATGATAAAAATTGTCTATTACTTGGCAGCCTGAATCGCCTCCAGATCCTCCTTCAATCCTACGACCAGATTGTCGTACTCCCGCATACCGGTACCGCCGGGAATCAGGTGGCCGCAAATCACGTTCTCCTTCAGGTTCTCCAACGGATCGACCTTGCCCTGGATCGCAGCTTCGTTCAGCACTTTGGTCGTCTCCTGGAAGGAAGCGGCCGAAATGAAGCTCGAAGTCTGCAATGCGGCACGGGTGATACCCTGCAGAATCTGCGTGGAAGTCGCAGGAACGATATCACGCACCTTGACGAGATTCAGGTCACGACGCTTGAGGCTCGAATTCTCGTCACGCAACTTGCGCATCGAGATAATCTGCCCCGGCTGTACGGCCGTAGAGTCGCCGGCATCCGTTACGACCACCTTGTCATAAAGCTCGTCGTTCACGTCCATAAACTCCCACTTATCGACGATCTGATCCTCGAAGAAGCGGGTATCACCCGGATCTTCGATCTTGACTTTCGACATCATCTGGCGTACGATCACCTCGAAATGCTTGTCGTTGATCTTCACGCCCTGCATACGGTACACCTCCTGCACCTCATTGACGATGTACTCCTGCACCTTCGTCAGACCCAGGATATTGAGAATATCGCTCGGGGTAATGGCACCGTCCGAAAGCGCACCGCCGGCCTTCACGTAGTCGTTCTCCTGAACGATGATCTGACGCGACAGCGGCACCAGGTAACGGCGTACGTCACCTTCTTTTGACGTGATGATGATCTCACGGTTACCGCGCTTGATCTTGCCGAAGGTCACCTCGCCGTCGATCTCCGAAACGATGGCCGGATTGGACGGGTTGCGGGCCTCGAACAACTCCGTAACACGCGGCAGACCACCGGTGATATCGCCGCCCGACTTGCCGACGGCACGCGGGATCTTGATCAGGATATCGCCGGCCTTGATCTTCGCATTGTCCTTGACAACCACGTGGGCCGACACCGGCAAGTTGTAGGATTTGACCTCTTCGCCCTCCTTGTTGATCACCTTGATCACGGGGTTCTTGGTCTTATCCTTGGATTCGATGATTACCTTCTCCGAAAGACCGGTCTGCTCATCGCGCTCGTCACGGTAAGTAACACCCTCGATAACACTGTCATAAACAGCTTTACCCTCATGCTCGGAGATGATTACCGCGTTGTACGGATCCCACTCGCAGATCATGTCGCCCTTCTTGACTTCGGCACCGTCGCTCATATAGAGCATCGAACCGTAAGGCAGGTTGTGCGTATAAAGCACGATTTCGGTCTTGGGATCCACGATGCGGAACTCCGACTGACGCGAAATGACGATGTCCACGGCTTCGCCCTGCGGGTTCTTGCCCTTCACGGTGCGAAGCTCGTCGATCTCCAGACGACCTTCGTATTTCGAAACCACATTGGTCTCGACAGCCGTACCGGCCGCCACACCGCCGACGTGGAACGTACGGAGGGTCAGCTGCGTACCCGGCTCACCGATGGACTGTGCCGCGATGACGCCAACCACTTCGCCACGCTGTACCATGCGGGCCGTAGCCAGGTTGCGTCCGTAGCACTTCGCACAAACGCCGCGACGCGATTCGCAGGTAAGCACCGAACGGATTTCGACGGACTCCAGCGGCGATTTCTCGATGGCCTCGGCAATCGACTCCGTGATCTCCTCACCGGCCTTGCAGAGCACCTCGCCCGTGAGCGGGTGAATCACATCGTTCAGAGCCGTGCGGCCCAGGATGCGATCGTAGAGCGTCTGCACCACGTCGTCGTTGCGCTTGATGGCCGTAGCCGTCAAACCGCGCAGCGTACCGCAATCCTCCTCGTTGATGATTACATCCTGCGCAACGTCCACCAGACGGCGCGTCAGGTAACCGGCATCGGCCGTTTTCAGCGCCGTATCGGCCAAACCCTTACGGGCACCGTGCGTAGAGATGAAGTATTCGAGCACCGAAAGACCCTCCTTGAAGTTCGAGAGAATCGGGTTTTCGATAACTTGCTGACCGCCCTCGACACCAGACTTCTGCGGCTTGGCCATCAGACCGCGCATACCCGAAAGCTGACGGATCTGCTCCTTCGAACCGCGGGCTCCGGAGTCCAGCATCATATAGACCGGGTTGAAACCGTCGTCATCCTTGATCAGGGTGTCGATCACCGTCTTGGTGAGTTTCGTATTGATATTGGTCCAGATGTCGATGATCTGGTTGTAGCGTTCGTTGTTGGTGATAAGACCCATGTTGTAGGATTCGATCACCTCGTCGGCACGCTCGTATCCCTCCTGGACCAGTTTCTCCTTCTCCTCGGGAATAATAACGGCATCGAGGTTGAACGACAGACCGCCCTGGAAGGCCATCTGGTACCCCATCGCCTTGATATCGTCGAGGAATGCAGCCACCTTGTCGGCACCCGCCTTCTTCATCACCACGGCGATAATGTCGCGCAGCGAACGCTTGGTAAGCACCTCATTGATATAACCGACCTCTTCGGGCACCACCTGGTTGAACAGGATGCGGCCGATAGTCGTTTCCTTCAGTACCCGCACCTTGTTGCCGTTCTCGTCCACGTCGCTGACCATACATTTCACCTGCGCATGCAGATCGGCCCGCTTCTCGTTGTAAGCGATGATCGCCTCCTCGGGACCATAGAAAGTAAGGCCTTCGCCTTTGACGCCCTTGCGGGGCTTGGTGATATAGTACAGACCGAGAACCATGTCCTGCGAAGGCACGGTGATAGGAGCGCCGTTCGCGGGGTTCAGGACGTTGTGCGAACCGAGCATGAGCAGCTGGGCCTCCAGAATGGCGGCATTGCCCAGCGGCAGATGCACGGCCATCTGGTCACCGTCGAAGTCGGCGTTGAACGCCGTACAAGCCAACGGGTGCAGCTGCATGGCCTTGCCCTCGATCAATTTGGGCTGAAAGGCCTGGATACCCAGACGGTGCAACGTCGGGGCACGGTTCATCAGCACCGGATGCCCCTTGATGACGTTCTCCAGAATACCCCAGATAACGGGGTCTTTCCGGTCGATGATCTTCTTGGCCGATTTCACCGTCTTGACGATACCGCGCTCGATGAGCTTGCGGATTACGAACGGCTTATAGAGTTCGGCCGCCATATCCTTCGGAATACCCATCTCGTGCATCTTCAGTTCAGGACCGACGACGATGACCGAACGGGCCGAATAATCGACACGCTTACCCAGCAGGTTCTGACGGAAGCGACCCTGCTTGCCCTTGAGCGAGTCGGACAGCGACTTGAGGGCACGGTTGCTTTCGTTCTTCACGGCGTTGCTCTTGCGCGAGTTGTCGAACAGCGAATCGACCGCCTCCTGCAACATACGTTTCTCGTTGCGCAGAATCACCTCCGGAGCCTTGATCTCGATCAGACGCTTCAGACGGTTGTTACGGATGATGACGCGACGGTAGAGGTCGTTCAGATCCGACGTGGCGAAACGTCCGCCGTCCAGCGGCACCAGCGGGCGCAGCTCGGGAGGAATCACCGGCAGCACCTTCAGCACCATCCACTCGGGTTTGTTCCGGCCTTCCGAAGCACGGAACATCTCGATCACATTCAGGCATTTGAGCGCCTCGCTCTTGCGCTGCTGCGAGGTTTCCGTCGAAGCCTTGTGACGCAGGGCATAGGACATGGAATCCAGATCGACCTGCTGAAGCAACGTATAGATCGCCTCGGCACCCATCTGGGCCACGAACTTGTTGGGATCGCTGTCATCGAGCGACTGGTTGCCCTTCGGCAGCGCGCCCACGATGTCCAGATACTCTTTCTCCGAAAGGGTCTGCAACCGTTCCACACCCTGCTCGGCGGCAGCACCGGCGTTGATTACCACATAGCGCTCGTAATAGATGATCGCCTCCAGCTTCTTGGAAGGGATACCCAGCAGATAGCCGATCTTCGAGGGCAGGGAACGGAAATACCAGATATGCACCACCGGCACCACCAACGAAATGTGGCCCATGCGCTCGCGGCGCACCTTTTTCTCGGTCACTTCCACGCCGCAACGGTCGCAGACGATGCCCTTGTAACGGATACGCTTGTACTTGCCGCAATGGCACTCGTAGTCTTTCACGGGACCGAAGATACGCTCGCAGAAAAGACCGTCGCGTTCAGGCTTGTAGGTACGATAGTTAATGGTTTCGGGCTTCAGCACCTCGCCGCTCGACTGCGCCAGAATCTCTTCCGGCGAAGCCAGTCCGATCGAAATGGAGCTGTAACCGTTATTCACTTTATTGTCTTTATTGAATGACATAATGCAATGCTTTTTTCTTATCCTCTATATACTACTACCTACCTTCCCTTACTCCAGCTTGACCGAAAGGGCCAGACCGCGCAACTCGTGCAGCAACACGTTCATTGCCTCGGGAATACCCGGCTTGGGCAGGTTGTCGCCTTTGACGATGGCCTCGTAAGCCTTGGCACGACCCATCACGTCATCCGACTTGATGGTCAGGATCTCCTGCAGGATATTGGCGGCGCCGAAGCCTTCGAGCGCCCAAACCTCCATCTCACCGAAACGCTGACCGCCGAACTGCGCCTTACCGCCGAGCGGCTGCTGCGTGATAAGCGAATAGGGACCGATCGAACGGGCGTGCATCTTGTCGTCGATCATGTGGCCAAGCTTGAGCATGTAGATCACGCCCACCGTAGCCGGCTGGTCGAACTTCTCGCCCGTACCGCCGTCGTACAGGTAAGTACGCCCGCTGCGCGGAATACCCGCCTTCGCCGTATATTCGTTGATCTGGTCGAGCGAAGCACCGTCGAAAATCGGCGTAGCGAACTTCAGTCCCAGCTCCTTGCCGGCCCAGCCGAGCACGGTTTCGTAAATCTGACCGAGGTTCATACGCGAAGGCACACCCAGCGGGTTCAGGCAGATATCGACGATCGTACCGTCCTCGAGGAACGGCATATCCTCGTCGCGCACGACACGGGCCACGATACCCTTGTTGCCGTGGCGTCCCGCCATCTTGTCGCCCACCTTCAGCTTGCGCTTCTTGGCGATATAGACCTTGGCCATCTGGATCACGCCCGTCTGGGGGAGTTCGTCGCCGTTGGTGAGGTTGTATTTCTCACGCTTGATCGCGGCATCGGCCTTCTTCCATTCGATCGTATAGTTGTTGATCGTCTTCTCTACCAGCGCATCGAGGTGGCTGTCGCCCGTCCACTTGCAGGTCCCCAGGTTCAGGTACCCCATCGCAACGCCCGACTTCTCGTCGGTGACTTTGCGGGAGAGCTCATCGAGCAGCTTCTGGGTGAATTTCGTTCCGGCAGGATAGAGTTCCACGCCGAAGTAATCGGTGATACCCGTAGTCGTCTTGCCCTGAAGCAGCGTATAAAGTTTGTTTACGAGCTGCTTGGTCAGGTCGGCGACCTGGGCTGCGAACTTCTCGTCGAGCTTCTCGATCTGCAGCTTCTCCGAGCTCTTTCCCGCACGCTTGTTCTCCTTGCCGGCACGGCTGTAAAGCTTCGTGTCGATCACCACACCGTGCAGCGACGGCTGCGCCTTGAGCGAAGCGTCCTTCACGTCGCCGGCCTTGTCGCCGAAGATCGCACGGAGCAGCTTCTCCTCGGGCGAAGGATCGCTCTCGCCTTTCGGAGTGATCTTACCGATCAGGATATCGCCCGGATGCACGTTGGCGCCTATACGGATAATACCGTTGGCATCCAGATCCTTGGTAGCGTCCTCGCTCACGTTCGGAATATCCGAAGTCAGCTCCTCGACGCCGCGCTTGGTATCGCGGACCTCCATGATGTACTCATCGACATGGACCGAGGTGAAAATGTCCTCGCGCTGAATACGCTCCGAAATCACGATGGCATCCTCGAAGTTGTAACCCTTCCAGGGCATGAAAGCCACCTTCAGGTTACGACCCAACGCCAACTCGCCCTTCTGCGTCGAATAACCTTCGGTCAGGATCTGGCCTTTGGTCACCTTGTCGCCCGTCAGAACGGCCGGTTTCAACGTGATCGACGTATTCTGGTTCGTACGACGGTAGCGAGGCAGTTCATAAGTCGTAATTTCCGGCTCGAACGAGCAGATCACCTCCTCTTCCGTCCGCTGGTATTTGATCTGGATCTTGGTTGCATCCGCAAATACCACCTCACCGTCGCCCTCGGCGATGATCTGGATGCGGCTGTCGGAGATCATATCCTTTTCGATACCCGTACCGACGATCGGCGACTCGCAGGTCACCAGCGGCACGGCCTGGCGCATCATGTTCGATCCCATGAGGGCACGGTTCGCATCGTCGTGCTCCAGGAAGGGGATCAGACTTGCCGCGATCGACGCGATCTGGTTCGGAGCTACGTCCATGAGCGTCACCTCCTGGGCCGTCACAACGGGGAAATCGGCGCCTTCACGGGCCTTGATGCGGTCGGGCTGCAGGAAATGGCCCTCGTCGTCGATCGGAACATTCGACTGGGCGACCACCTGCCCCTCCTCCTCTTCGGCCGAATAATATTTGATATCGGCATTGTTGAGATCCACCTGTCCGTTGGTCACGGTACGGTAAGGAGTCTCGATGAATCCCATGTCGGAGATCTTGGCATAGACGCAGAGCGACGAAATCAGACCGATGTTCGGGCCTTCGGGAGACTCGATCGGGCAAAGACGGCCGTAGTGCGTGTAGTGCACGTCGCGGACTTCGAAACCAGCACGGTCACGCGAAAGACCGCCGGGACCGAGGGCCGACAGACGGCGCTTGTGCGTGATTTCGGCCAGCGGGTTGATCTGGTCCATGAACTGCGAAAGCTGCGAAGTGCCGAAGAACGAATTGATCACCGAAGAGAGCGTCTTGGCGTTGATCAGATCGACCGGCGTGAAGACTTCGTTGTCACGCACGTTCATACGCTCGCGGATGGTACGTGCCATACGCACGAAACCTACCGAAAACTGGTTCGAAAGCTGCTCGCCCACCGTGCGGACACGACGGTTCGAGAGGTGGTCGATATCGTCCACCTCGGTTTTCGAGTTGATGAGCTGGATCAGGTACTTGATGATGGCGATGATATCCTCGCGCGTCAGCGTGCGGATCGCCGGATCGATGTCCAAATCGAGCTTCTTGTTGATCCGGTAACGGCCGACATCGCCCAGGTCGTAACGCTTGTCCGAGAAGAAGAGCTTCTCGATCACGTCGCGGGCCGTAGCCTCGTCGGGCGGCTCCGAAGCACGCAACTGGCGATAGATATACACCACGGCTTCTTTTTCGGAGTTACACGGATCTTTCTGTAAAGTATTGTATATAATAGAGAAATCGATACCCGACAGATTCTCCTTATGCAGCAGAATCGTCTTGGCACCGCTCTCGATAATCTGGTCGATATGCTCTTCCTGGAGCACCGTTTCTCGGTCAACGATCACGTTGTTACGTTCGATCGAAACCACCTCGCCCGTATCTTCGTCCACGAAATCCTCGACCCAGGTCGAAAGAACCCTGGCGGCCAGCTTGCGGCCGACGGCCTTCTTCAGAGCGGCTTTGGTCACTTTCACTTCGTCCGCGAGATCAAAAATCTCGAGGATCTGCTGATCGGCTTCGAAACCGATGGCACGCAGCAGGGTCGTAACGGGCAACTTTTTCTTACGGTCGATGTACGCGTACATCACGTTGTTGATGTCGGTAGCGAACTCGATCCACGATCCCTTGAACGGGATGATACGAGCTGAATAGAGCTTCGTACCGTTGGTGTGCATGCTCTGTCCGAAGAACACGCCCGGCGAGCGGTGGAGCTGCGAAACGATGACGCGCTCGGCACCGTTGATGACGAACGTACCACGTTCGGTCATATAGGGAATCGTACCGAAATAGACATCCTGCACGACCACGCCGAAATCTTCGTGCTCGTCATCGGTACAATATAGTTTCAATTTGGCTTTTAAGGGAACACTATAAGTCAGGCCGCGTTCCAGACACTCTTCGATCGAATAGCGGGGCGGGTCGATATAGTAGTCGATGAACTCCAGAACGAAATTGTTTCTGGTATCGGTAATGGGAAAATTCTCCTGAAACACCTTATACAGCCCCTCGTTCTTACGATTCTCGGCCGTGGTGTCCATCTGGAAAAAATCCCGGAACGATTTAAGCTGTACCTCCAGCAAGTCGGGATAAGGCACCCGGTTCTTGACTGTCGAAAAGCTAACTCTTTGTTGTGTTTTTGTCGTGGACATCGGTAAAATCCAAATTAAAGTTGAAGGTTTAAGTATTCCGGGGGAAGCCCCCGCAGCGGACCTCTTCTAATCCCGCTAATGCCCCCAGTGTAAACAGATTACACCCTGAGAGCATCCAAACTTCCAAAGACCAGACACAGCTCCTGTCGGCACTTCTAATCTTTAGACCAGAAAAGGCATAGAGCTTACAGCAGCGTAAGCCCTATACCCTGAGTTTGTCCTGAAACTTTTAAGTAGAAACTACTTAACCTCAACTTCAGCACCTGCCTCTTCGAGCTGAGCCTTGATCGACTCGGCCTCCTCCTTGGAAACACCCTCCTTGATTGCTTTCGGAGCAGCATCAACCAAAGCCTTGGCATCGCCCAGCGACAGGCCTGCGATATCCTTCACAACTTTGATAACCTGGAGCTTCGACTGGCCAGCGTTCTTCAGAATCACGTCGAATGCGCTCTTCTCAGCGGCAGCAGCCTCTCCGGCGGCGGCAGCAGGCGCTGCAACAGCAACGGCTGCAGCTGCGGGTTCAATGCCGTACTCCTCTTTGAGGATCGTAGCCAACTCGTTTACCTCCTTAACTGTCAAATTTACCAATTCTTCAGCTAATTTTTTTACATCTGCCATAAGTTCAATCTTATTAAATTTTGTTTGAATTCTTGTTTGTTAATTTCTTTCTTCGAGCGTCTTTACGATACCCGCAATCTTTTGGCCTGCATTAGACTGCAATGCAGAGATAACATTCTTCGCAGGAGATTGCAGCAGGGCGATGATATCGCCGATAAGCTCCTCCCGGCTCTTAATGTTGCACAGAGTGTCCAACTGGTTGTCGCCTACATACACGCAGCCTTCCACGTACGCCGCTTTCAGTACCGGCTTGTCGGAAGTCTTGCGGAACTCCTTGATCAGCACCGCAGGCGTCTTGCCCGTGTGGGCGAACATTACCGAGGTCGAACCCTCCAATACTTTCACCAAATCAGCATCCGCTTTCTCCACCCGCTCCAGCGCTTTGGCAAGAAGCGTGTTCTTTACGACCACCAGCTTGATGTCGCTTTCGAAGCACTTGCGACGCAACGACGCAGTCTGCTCGGCATTCAAAGCCTCGATGTTCGTAATGTAAAAGTGAGGATACTCGTTGAGCTGCTCGGCGAGGCTGTCAATGACAACCAATTTTTCTTCCTTCGTCATCTCTTAAATCCTCCCTCTTATTTAGTTTCTACTGATTTAGCATCGATCTGCAAGCCAGGGCTCATAGTCGTCGAGAGGAAAATACTCTTAACATAAGAACCTTTCGCTGCAGCCGGTTTCAATTTCATAATCATGCTGAGCACCGTATTCACGTTATCGGCAATCTGCTCCGCAGAGAACGAAATCTTACCAACTGAAGTGTGGATAATACCGAACTTGTCCACTTTGAAGTCGATCTTACCCGATTTTACCTCACTTACAGCCTTTCCAACTTCCATCGTAACCGTGCCGGTCTTGGGGTTCGGCATCAGGCCGCGGGGACCCAGAATACGACCCAGCGCACCCACCTTACCCATCACGTTCGGCGTACAGATGATCACATCAATATCCGTCCAACCGGACTTGATCTTCTCGACGTATTCATCCAAACCTACGTAGTCGGCACCGGCAGCCTGCGCTTCGGCCTCTTTTTCCGGAGTACAGAGCACGAGAACCCGTACCTGCTTACCCGTACCATGAGGAAGAGTCACAACGCCTCTCACCATCTGGTTGGCCTTACGCGGATCCACGCCCAGACGCACATCAACATCCACCGAAGCATCAAATTTCGTAAAAGTAATCTCCTTCAGAAGAGCTGCGGCCTCCGTAAGCTTGTAAGCCTTTTCGGGCTCGACCTTCGCGTAGGCAATTTTTTGATTTTTTGTCAACTTACTCATTCTTGTAATTGCAATTACTTGTTAGGAAATTCTCCAACGACGTTGATACCCATACTGCGCGCAGTACCAGCGATCATACGCATAGCAGCCTCGATCGTGAAACAGTTCATATCGGACATTTTGTCCTGAGCGATCTCACGCACCTGATCCCACGTCACCTGACCGACCTTGTCGCGGTTGGGCTGTGCGGAACCCGATTTAGCTTTGGCTGCCTCCTTGAGTTGAATGGCTACAGGCGGCTGTTTTACGATGAAGTCAAACGACTTGTCGCTGTAAACCGTGATGATGACCGGAAGAACTTTTCCCGCCTTGTCTTGTGTTCTGGCATTGAACTGCTTGCAGAAGTCCATAATATTGACTCCTTTTGAACCCAATGCTGGTCCCACCGGGGGAGAAGGATTGGCAGCACCACCTTTGATCTGCAATTTGATAAATGCAGCAACCTCTTTTGCCATAGTTTTCCTTGGTTAATTATTCTTTTTCAACTTGTGTGAAACTCAACTCCATAGGAGTTTTGCGCCCGAATATCTTCACCGATACCGTGAGTTTCTTGCGCTCGTTGTCGACGGCCTCAATGGTACCTTGGAAGCTTGAAAAAGGACCATCTGTAACTTTGATGGTTTCGCCGACAAAGAATGGTATTTCGTTTTCTTCCTCCATCGAACTCAATTCATCGACACGCCCCAGGATGCGGCTGACCTCCTGCGGACGCAGGGGCGTAGCGATCATCTTGCGGCTGTCCTCCTTGGTGTCACCCAAAAAACCGAGCACGTTGGGAATATTACGAATGATAATAGGGATCTGACCGACAAAGGCGGCTTCAATCAATACATATCCCGGATAAGAAACCTTCTCTTTGGAAACCTTCTTACCGTTACGGATCGTATAGACTTTTTCGGTCGGAATCAGCACCTGCGAAATATACTCTTCCAGGTGGCTGTGGCGGATTTCGGATTCGATGTACTCTTTTACCTTATTCTCCTTGCCTCCGATCGTACGAACTACATACCACTGTTTCGCTGTTTCGCTCATGGTCACAAAAACAATTAACGACCGAGCTTAGCCAGGGTCCTGTAGATAGCCTCCATAATGTTCTCAAACGAAATGTCCATCGCCAAAATCACGATGGCGAAGATCAACGAAGCGACCATCACCACTACCGTCGAGTTCTGCAACTGTGCGAACGTCGGCCAGGTCACTTTATGAACCAATTCGTTATAAGATTCTTTTACGTAATTGAACATATTCTTCTTACTTTATTTTAGCAGGAGCAGAGAGATTCGAACTCCCATCAACGGTTTTGGAGACCGCTATTCTACCCTTGAACTATGCTCCTAAAAAGTAGTGCAAGTCAATCCCTGCACTACTGAAATATCCCTGGGATTAGGCGAGAATCTTCAGAATCTGACCTGCACCTACCGTACGGCCACCCTCGCGGATTGCGAAACGCAGACCTTCGTTGAGTGCAACCGGGTAGATCAACTCAACGGTGATCGTTACGTGGTCGCCCGGCATCACCATATCTACGCCTTCGGGAAGAGTAACCTCACCGGTTACGTCCATCGTACGCAGATAGAACTGGGGACGGTATTTGTTGTGGAACGGCGTGTGACGGCCACCCTCTTCCTTCTTCAGGATATAAACCTCAGCCTGGAACTTGGTGTGCGGAGTGATAGAACCCGGTTTAGCGACAACCATACCGCGCTTAACCTCTTTCTTGTCGATACCGCGGAGCAGCAGACCTACGTTGTCACCGGCCTCGCCCTCATCGAGCAACTTGCGGAACATCTCCACACCCGTACAAGTCGAAGTCAGCGTCTTCTCCTCCAGACCGATGATCTCAACGGGATCACCTACGTGGATAACACCGGTTTCGATACGGCCCGTAACCACGGTACCACGGCCGGTGATCGAGAATACGTCCTCGACAGGCATCAGGAACGGCTTCTCGTTCTCGCGCTGCGGAATCGGAATATAGTTATCAACCGCATCCATCAGCTCCATGATCTTGTCTTCCCACTTAGCCTCGCCGTTCAGACCACCCAGTGCGGAACCACGGATGATAGGAGCGTTGTCGCCATCGTAGTCGTATTTGCTCAGCAGATCACGAACCTCCATCTCGACCAGGTCGAGCATCTCGGGATCGTCCACCATATCGCATTTGTTCAGGAACACAACGATCTTCGGTACGTTCACCTGGCGAGCCAGCAGCACGTGCTCGTTGGTCTGAGGCATCGGACCGTCGGTTGCGGCAACAACCAGAATCGCACCGTCCATCTGTGCGGCACCGGTAACCATGTTCTTCACATAGTCGGCGTGACCCGGGCAGTCAACGTGTGCATAGTGACGATTTGCAGTCTGGTACTCAACGTGCGAAGTGTTGATCGTAATACCACGCTCTTTCTCCTCGGGAGCGTTGTCGATAGAATCGAACGAACGAAGCTCAGAAAGGCCTTTTTTAGCCAGAACGGTGGTGATCGCTGCAGTAAGAGTCGTCTTACCGTGGTCAACGTGACCGATAGTACCGATGTTCACATGCGGTTTGGAACGGTCGAATTTTTCTTTTGCCATAGTATAAAAGTATTAAGATTTTATAAAAAATTCTGCTCTTCAAAACGTCTGTCGTTTCGCAAGAGTGACGAGCGACGCAATACCTCTCCTCAAAGAGGTTTGCATCACGCGTCAACTGCATTTCTGGAGCGGAAGACGAGGCTCAAACTCGCGACCCTTAGCTTGGAAGGCTAATGCTCTATCAACTGAGCTACTTCCGCAAAAACGCACCGCAAGGAGTTTCCCCTTCCCGATCGACTCGGAAATACAGACAACCCGTTCGGCACTCTTTTTATGTGGGAAGTGATGGATTCGAACCACCGAAGGCATAAGCCAGCAGATTTACAGTCTGCCCCATTTGGCCACTCTGGTAACTTCCCTTATGTTTCTAAACCGCTTTCGCTAACTCCACCGTGTCGGCTCCGCAAGGTTTTTTTGGAGCCGATGGAGGGATTCGAACCCCCGACCAGCTGATTACAAATCAGCTGCTCTGGCCAACTGAGCTACATCGGCATATAGACCAATTTGGATTGCAAAATTAAGGAAAATAAAATTAACAACCAAAAATTTGATCATTTTATTTTATCACTCCTCTCAAAGAACGTTCTCGGCGATCGAAATCGAACGCGAAATCGGGTGCAAATATAGCACTCTTTCGGGAATTAAAAAATAGTTGCGCGGACTTTTTTATCCGGAACGCAGAAAAAGTCGCAAATAAGTCCATACCACAACCAAACCGAAAGCACAAATCGACGTCCCACAGCAAAAAAATTTATATGAAAACGATACAAAGCAGTATTTCACGGCACGTCCTATTCAAATGTCGTCTTGGGAGAATCTCCAAAAGACGGTGAAATTCATCATTTTATCATGACAATCATTACCACACACTCTGATTTATCCCTAAAAGATACACGAAATTTCCTCCGATCGACTAATTTTGCCGTATGGAACGTACGAAGGCTGTTTTTAACTGGAGCGGCGGCAAGGATTCCGCCCATGCGCTGTGGCGTGCCATCGAATCGCAGCGCTATGAAATCGTCGCCCTGCTGACGACCGTCAATCACGACACCCGACGCTCGACCATGCACGGGATCCCTTTTCCCCTTTTACAGGCACAGGCCGCAAGCATCGGCATTCCCCTCCATGCGGTCGATCTCACGCCCAAAGGCGATATGGAGGATTATCAGACAGCTATGTCGCAAGCCGTCGCGCATTTCAAAGCACAAGGTGTAACGCACTTCATCTTCGGAGACATCTTCCTGCACGACGTTCGCAAATACCGGGAACAGCAACTCGCTCCGCACGGCATCGAAGTCGTCGAACCCCTTTGGGGCCGCAGCTCCGAAACCGTGATGCACGATTTCCTGGCCTCAGGCCTGCAAACCGTCGTAGTAACGACCATGGCCGACGGACTGGGAGCCGCAGCCATCGGGCGGACCATCGACTCCGATTTCATCGCCTCCCTGCCTGCGGGGACGGATCCCAACGGCGAAAACGGAGAATACCACACCTTCTGTTACGACGGCCCGATTTTCCGCACGCCCGTCCGGTTCCGGCTGGGGAGTCCCTTCTCCCGAAGTTACGACATACGGCTCGACGACGGCACGGAGAAAACCTACACCTACTGGTTCGCCGATCTGCAAGAGCCATAAGCCATCTATGTCGCCGACACTTCCGATGGTATGCCTTATGGTTGTTCCCGGAATCGGCACCGCACAGAACCCGGCTGACCGAAATCCGCACGAACCGCCGCCTCTGACAACCAAGAAAGACCTACACCTATGATAACCAGAATTATCCCATACCGAAAAATAAGCCTCTGCTCCCTATTACTCGCACTGCTGGCCCCGGTACTCCTGACAGCCGGATGCAACGACACCCAGGAAAATGAAGGGGCACCGGATCCCACGACCCCGTTGCCCGAACCGAAACCGGAGCCGAAAACTTATCCGCTGGTAATTACCGACATCCGAAATCTTCCCCCGAAGACGACTTTCGACCGGATCGCGGTCCAAATCACGGGTGTAGATTGGAGTATCATCGCCACGGTCGAGGCACCGTACGAGAACGGAGCGGCAACGTTGGCACTTCCCCTCGAATTTCCTGCCGAACAGTTGCAGGTCGCGGACCGGCGCGGCGGTAACATGGCCGGATACTGGCCCGGCACCGCAAGCGACCCGGCAGCACTCGTGGCGACCCTCGGGGATTTCATCGCTTACCGGGGCGATGAAAAAGTCGGACGTATCTATCGCTCCGACTGGTCGGGCGAAGGCTCCTCGGCCTCCAAAGCCTTCGTCTATTATCAGTATGCCGACCGTCCTTTCGAAGTAACCGGCGCCACGACCTCCTACTATTACAACGACTGCTCCTTCGTCGCGGGCTGGAACGCTTTCGCCAACATCAACCCGTCTTCGGAAGGCTTGCACGGCAACATCCGTTGCACGACGGCCGGACTCGACCGGCTCGAACTGACCTGGAATTTCGAATCCTGGGCGCATTAGCGAATATGAAAAAGAGCAGCCATAAGGCTGCTCTTTTTATCATTATTGCATCACGACGCTACCGCTGTGTCCAAAGTCCGTTCACCTTATGACGGATCACCAGCATATCGATCAACACTACCGCCCCGACCACGACGATCCCGGCCAGAAGCATTCCCCAGATCCCGGGCACCGCATAATCCTCACCGAGCATTCGTACCATCGGGAGGTATTTCGACCGCACCCAAACGACCACCGGCACGGCGCACGCCAGCACCGACACGTTCAGCCCCAGCGCCAGCAACTGATAGGGCCGTGCCACCTGCGCAGGCGTATAGCCGAGCATCAACAGGTCTTCGAGCTTCTTCAGGTTCTTTTGCAGCATCAGGAAAATACTCAACAACAGAATGAAGAAGGAGAGTACGGTAATCAACAGCCCCACGCCGACCACCACTCCCGTCGCCATGCGCAGAAAGTAGCTCGCCCGGCCTTCGTCGCCGGCACCTCCTTCGATCTGGTAGCGGTGGAGCGCAAGGTATTCATGGATCCGGTCGTCCGCAGCGTTCCGCACCTCCAGAATGATCCGCGAAGGATCGGCCGCAGGTTTATCGGCGAACCGACGGTTCGACCAGCGGATGAACTCCTCCGGAACGAGGATCGTATTCAGGCGGTTGGAAAAAGCCACGACACGCCCCTTGAGATTTCGGAACTGCCCCCGTCCCGAAAGATCCAGATCGAGGGTAATACCCCGCACGAGATCTTCGCTCACCTGCGGCAATCCGCGCGTCGAAGCGAATCCGAAATTATAAAGATTCAGATAATTGCGAGGCAGAATGATCGGCACGAACTCGCTCCCCTCCTCGAAACCCCACTCGTCGCTCCGGACATCGAGGAAACGGTCGGGTACGCTCTCGAAAAACAGGTAGGTCCGCATGCCGATCCCCGCCAACGAAATCCCGCCCATCACGCTGTAACGTGCCGGCGTAAACTCGCCCAGCGCCTCCGTGAAGGGCTGCTCCGCAAGTTCGGCCAGCTCCGTCTGCGTGAAGGAGGTCTTTCCGATGCCGGCCCCTTCGACCTCTTTGGTAAGAATGATGAAATCGTTGTCCAGGAACGAATCGGGCGCCTGGAGCGCAGGCGTCACATCCCGGTAAAGCTGTACGGCCGTAAGCACGATCGCCACGCCGACCAGATTGGTCACCAGAAAGCCCGCCAACTGCAACACGCTGACGTGCTGACGGAGTAATTGCCAGATCAGTTTCATAGCGAAAAGACTTTATCGTACTCGATCTCGAAACGCTTGCCTACCGAGGTGACGATGACCCCCGTGCCGTTCGTCCGCACCTCTTCCAGAAGAATTCCGGCCATGACCGCAGCATTCCGCTCGTCGAGGTGGCTCATCGGCTCGTCCAGCAACATGAAATCCGCCGGCTGACAAAGCATCCGAATGAAAGCCACGCGCTGCTGCTGCCCGAAGGAGAGTTTCGACACCGAAGTTTCCCGCTTCTCGGCAATACCCAGCGCCTCGAACAACCAGGCAATCTCCGCCTCGGAGCGGCGGCCCGTCAGGTTGTTCTTCAGACGCACATTATCCACGGCGCTCAACTCCGGAAAAAGACGCAGTCCCTGGAACATCATCGCAAGCGAACGGCAGCGCAGGCCGCTCCACTCCCCGACGCTCAACTCGCGAATATCCCGGTCATCGAAAAGAATCGTTCCCGAATAATCGCGCCGGTAGCCGTACAAATAGCCACAAAACGACGACTTTCCCGATCCCGAAGCCGCTTCGACCAGATATACACGTCCCTTGTCGAACGTTACATCCCTCCGCCAAATCTCCGACCCCACGGGCGGATTATCCGCAAAAACATCCGGCAGCACCTGCCGCAATCCGATTTTATCCATCGTCCAATCTCCTTCTTCATTCACCCCGCCGGGCAGGAAGGCGAACCCGCCCACGAGCCGGGAACATTACGACGACTGCGCGGCAGGCGAAATGCCAGCCGCGCAGAGTCGAATGATCGATCCTTTTTCTCCAACATGGGCAGCACGAAACTCGACCGCACTCGCCGTCCACGTCGAACGAAATATCAAAATATCGCCTCGCACAGCCGCCGCTATTCCGGGAAAAACCCGTTAATCCGCAAAACGACTGTCCGGACTCTTCCGACTTAAAACATAGTCGCCGCGAACATCTGGGCAAAGCCCTCGATGGTCTTGTAAAGAACCTCGGCGGCATTCTTATCCTTATCCGTCATATTCAGGACAAGCTCGCCCTGACGCTCCGTACGGCCGGTGATCTCCAGCGTATCGAACAACGAAAGCGCCATGAGCGATGCGGCTGCCGACTGATCGAGCCGGTTCTGTGCGATCAGGCTCTCGATCAGGCTGCGCACGGCCGGGAAATCGACAAACATCGTACCGTAAGAGCCTCGGAACAGTTTGCCGACCTCGGCCTCGTATGCAGAGGTCTGTGCTCCGGTCAGGAATACCAGGGCGTCGGAATCGGTCGTCGCATAGAACGTATTGTCGTTCAAACCGAAATAGATCGTCGTATTGGCATCCGGGCTCAACGCATACTGGCCGGGAGCCATCTCCTGCATCGGCACGGGAATCATCCCTTTGATCGTTTCCATGATCGCCGGATCCTTCAGCTCCGCGATCAGCGAAAGCTCCGGCATCCGGCCGTTGTCCGTCATCCCGTGGAACGACAAAGCGATGTCGCCGTCGATCGCCTCCATGATCGGCTTCACCTGCGGAGCCATGGCGAAGACCATCGAATACATCGGAATTTTCTGAAGCATTTCGTAAGTTCTGGTGCCGTCCATACTGCCCGCGAGCGTCGCTACATTCTCCGCAGGCAGCATCTTCAGAAAATCGCCGTCCATCTTACGCTGAGCCGCCACCATCTCCATATACTGTTTTTCGGCCTCCTTGTCGCTGAAGAGAATCCGCGCCTCGGCCACGATCTTACCCTTCTCGAAATCGACCGGCATCGCCATCGACATCTTGTTCAGGAACTCGAAACCCGACAATCCGGCCGTGCCGATCTGCTCTCCGGCTACCGCCATAACCGAACCGTAATCCATCACGAACTTCATATCGCTGGGACGCTCGATGGCCTGTGCCAGCTGCGAATTGCCCATCAGACTCTCTGTTTTCTTCTGGGCGAAGAGCTTCTTGGCGGCAGCTTTCGCCTGATCATTGTCAACGGGAGCGGTATAGACCAAAAGGGCCGTTTCGTCATAAGCGACGACAGGCATATCCGCGCCCTGCGTATTGGCAAGGAAGGTGATTCCATCCTCTTCGAACGAGGTGAAACCGCTCTTCTGCGAAAGCCAGCCCAGGAAACTATCGAGCTTCTTGCGATCACCCACCTTGAACAAACCGCCGACCGTAGGATTGCCTGTCTGCGACGCATTCTCCATCGTCACGAACATAAACACGTCGCTGCCCACATCCAGCCCCGTTTCCGAAGGATGCGCCAACAAAGAGAGGATGCGTCCGCGCTCCTCTTCGGGCGCATCGGCCAAAGCTTGCTCGGCCATCTTATAATAAACGCTTTGGGTAAAATCGCCGACCTGCGCTTTCCGGGACAGGGATTCGGGATTGATCGAAACGATCACGAAAGAGTCGGCCGGCAGCATCTCGCGGTAATCCTTACCGCCACACGATGCGAGCATCAGCGCCACGAGCGCTATGCAGAAGAAGTAGAGTTTTTTCATATCGGTATTTTTATAATTGTGTTATCAATCCATTAACAATCCGGGATAAACCTATTCTATTACCTTCACGCCGAGACGCAACCGGACCGAATCGAAATCCGCCTGCGGCAAATAGGCTGCAAAGCAATATCCGGGTTTATTTACGCCTTACCGGGGCATACCCCGTGTTTTGATATTACAAATATAAATAAAAAATCAATTCGACAACCGGGTATTCACACAATTATCGACCCCGAACAGATATTTTTCCATTTAACGGGCGCAAGCTGCCCGAACAGCATCGAACGAACTCGAAACCCCGGACGAAAACGGGTACGAATACAGCGAAAGGCGCCCTGCATCGGCACCTTTCGCCTTCCCGCATCGAATCAAATGGATATTGGCACTTATCGGCAATATGCAGCATCCAACGTGCATTTGCAACAACGGCAGCCTGGCCGCCCGAGATCTTATTGATTAACTAATGATAAAAATTCGGCATCATTGCACCGATTCGGCCGCTATTTCCCGCCGCCGATTTTTTTAGCGATCAAACGGTCCACCGAATAATTTCCGGGACCCGCAATATACATCAAGACGAAAATCGCCAGATAAACCAGTGCCAGCTCTTTCACCGCAAACGGATCTGCGCCGTGAATAACGAAAAATGCAATGCACATGGTAAAGATCATCGGGATCAATGCCAGCCGGTAAAACGCACCGACGATAAATCCCAGAGAACAGATCACTTCGCCGAAGATTGCCAGCGACAGCGAAGCACTGCTGCCGATCCCGAGCGGATCGGGGAACATCGTGGACATCGTATCGAAATTACTCCACTTGGCAATGCCATGCGAAAACAACAGTCCGCCGAAAATCATGCGGGATGCCAACAAAATGCCCGATGCCTTCGCAGAACAACTTTTCGCAGGAAATAAAAATCTCAATACAGTTCTCACAATCAGTCTTTTTTATAATTGAATAGATTATTACAAAGACAATGCCAAAAAATAATTCGGAATCCGCATTGTATCCGAAGATTCCCTTCGAAAAGAAAATTCAGAGAAGGTCATGACTATAATCGCCACGGCAAGCGACAGACAATCGCCTCTCCCGACAACGTTTCGACACACGAAACAGATCCGGGATAAAACCGCACCTCATACAAAGTTGCCAAGATAAAAAAGGAATCCCCGAAAACGAGGACTCCTTGTTATGGTGAATTGATTTCCTTTCCAGCTGAACGGCTATTCGAATACTCCCGTATAGCTTTGCGGAGTGATTGCCCGCAACTCCTGCTTCACACTCTCGGCCACGTCGAGCGATTCGATGAACTCGGCGATCGATTCCCGCGTAATGTGTGCGTTGGTGCGTGTAAGCGCCTTGAGCGCTTCGTAAGGCGAAGGATAACCCGCCCGGCGCAGCACGGTCTGGATACCTTCGGCCACGACCGCCCAGTTGTTTTCCAAATCGCAGTCGAGCGCCTCGCGGTTCAGGAGCAGCTTATTGAGCCCCTTGAGCAGCGACCGCAGGCCGATGAGCGAATGGGCCATCGGCACGCCGACGTTGCGCAACACGGTCGAATCGGTCAGATCGCGCTGCAAACGCGACAAGGGCAGCTTCGAGGCAAGATGTTCGTAAATCGCATTGGCGATACCGAAGTTCCCCTCGGCATTCTCGAAGTCGATCGGATTCACTTTATGAGGCATCGCGCTCGAACCCACCTCGCCGGCCTTGATCCGCTGCTTGAAATACTCCATCGAAATATACATCCACATATCGCGGCAGAGGTCGATCAGCACGGTGTCGATGCGTTTGAGGTTATCGAAAATCGCCGCCAGGTTGTCGTAATGCTCGATCTGGGTCGTATATTGCGAACGCTCCAGCCCCAGGCGGTCGTTCACAAATCCATTGGCAAAAGCCACCCAATCCACCGCAGGATAAGCTACGTGATGCGCGTTGAAATTGCCCGTCGCACCGCCGAACTTGGCAGGCACGGGCAGCGTGCGCAGTTGCGCCAACTGCTTCTCAAGCCGCTCGACGAAGACCAGCATCTCCTTACCCAAACGGGTGGGCGACGCAGGCTGGCCGTGCGTACGGGCCAACATCGGTACGTCGTGCCATTCGCGGGCCATCTCCCGAAGCCGGTCAAGCACCTCGGCCGCTGCGGGGAAGTAAACCTCCGCGAGCGCATCCTTGATAGTCAGCGGAATGGAGGTGTTGTTGATGTCCTGCGAAGTGAGGCCGAAATGCACGAACTCCTTGTAGGCCGAAAGGCCGAGCGCCTCCATCTTCTCCTTCAGAATATATTCGATCGCCTTGACGTCGTGGTTGGTCGTGGCTTCGATCTCCTTGACACGCAGTGCATCCGCCTCCGAGAAATCGAGGTAGAGCGCCCGCAGCGCTTCGAATTTCGACTTTTCGACCCCGGACAGTTCCGGTAGCGGCAACTCGCACAGGGCGATGAAATATTCGACCTCGACCCGAATGCGGTAGCGAATCAGGGCATACTCCGAAAAATAATCGGCCAGTTTCTCCGTTTGATTTCGGTAGCGACCGTCCACGGGAGAAATGGCAGTAAGTTTGTTCAACAACATAATATTCCGATGCAGATTTGATTTTAGGCTTCAAAATTAGCACTTTTAATCGAGAAATCACACCGATTCTCCGGGAATGACCGATTTTTTCTACCTTTATAGAAGGCGGATATCGGTGTTTTCACTACCTTTCGGGAAGACCGGAAGACACTCGACATAAAAAATAAACCCGTTTATTTTATTCTGTCCTCGTTTTCACTACCTTTGCAACACCTTATATCAATGACACTGAATCAATGAATCTACTGATAGCAATCATCGACGGAATCGTCGGCTTCATCCGGCGCAATCCGCTTTTCTGTCTGCTGATCTTCCTGCTGGCGCTCTTTGCCCCTTCGGTATTGGGCGGTATCGCCATGTTCGTTCTCTATGCACTCCTGGGCCTGGTCGTGCTGGCCATTATCCTCCTTCTCTCCTTCCGCTGGAGAATTTACCGCATGCGGAAAGACTTAGAAGATCAATTCGGCGGTCAGGGCTTCGGTCCCGGAGGATCCGGCGGTCCTGCCGGCAATGCCCGCGAAGGCGAAATCCATATCCGCAAAACGAAAGGTGCCGGTGAAAAACGCGTCCGCAAGGACGTGGGCGACTACATCGAATTCGAAGAAGTCCCCGCAACAGAAACCGACAAAAACGACCCGGACAAGCAGTAAAAAACGTTATGCTGAAAATCTTCGAACTGATCGGCCGTTACTTTATCCTGATGGGCAAGGTCTTCTCCCGGCCGGAGAAGCGGGCGATCTACCGTCGTCGCATCATCTATGAAATGGAGTCGCTGGGATTGAACTCGATCGGCCTGACGGCGATCATCTCCGTTTTCATCGGTGCGGTCATCACGCTCCAGATGTCGATCAACCTCGAATCGCCGTTCATCCCCAAATACATCATCGGCTACGCCACGCGCGAGACGATGATCCTCGAGTTCTCCTCGACGGTCGTAGCCCTGATCCTGGCCGGCAAGGTAGGGTCGAGCATCGCCTCCGAAATCGGCACGATGCGCATTACCGAACAGATCGACGCCCTGGAAATCATGGGTGTCAATTCGGCGTCGTACCTGATCCTGCCGAAGATCGTCGCAACCGTGCTTTTCTTCCCCTTCCTGGCGATCCTGAGTATCCTGATCGGTATTGCAGGCGGCTACCTGATTTCAGCGCTGACGGGCATCATGATTCCCGACGACTACGTGCAGGGCCTGCTATACGACTTCCGACCCTACTCGATCACCTACACACTTATCAAGATGGCCGTTTTCGCCTTCATCATCACCTCGATTTCGGCCTTCTACGGCTACTACGCCAAGGGCAACTCGCTCGAAGTGGGGGCCGCCTCGACCAAGGCGGTCGTGGCCAGCTCGATCGTCATCATGATCTTCAACTTGATTCTCACCCAAATCCTGCTTATATGATCAAGGCAGACCATATCTCGAAATCCTTCGACGGACGCGTCGTTCTCGACGACGTCAGCGTCGAATTCGACACCGGCACGACCAACCTGGTGATCGGCAAGAGCGGCTCGGGCAAGACGGTGCTGCTCAAATGTCTGGTGGGCCTGCACGAAGTCGATTCCGGCAGTATCTGGTACGACGACATCGACTTCACGGCCCTCGGATTCAAGGAGCGAAAGGCGATCCGCCGCGATATCGGCATGCTCTTCCAGGGCGGTGCGCTGCTCGACTCCTCGACCGTCGAGGAGAACGTCAAGCTTCCGCTCGACCTCTTCACCGAGCAAAGCGAAAAGGAGAAGATGGAACGGGTCAATTTCTGCCTCCAGCGCGTGCGGCTCAACGGAGCCAATCACCTCTACCCCGCAGAACTGTCGGGCGGTATGATCAAGCGTGCGGCTATCGCCCGGGCCATCGTACTGAATCCCAAATACCTCTTCTGCGACGAACCCAACTCGGGCCTCGACCCCCAGACTTCGATCGTGATCGACAACCTGATCCACGAGATCACCCAGGAATACGGCATCACCACGATCATCAACACCCACGATATGAATTCGGTCATGGAGATCGGCGAGAAGATCGTCTATATCCACGAAGGACGCAAGTGGTGGGAAGGAACCAAAGAGGAAATTCTGCACGCCCGCAACAGAGAGCTGAACGATTTCGTCTTCGCTTCGGCCATGGCCAAACGAGCCAAACAGATGACTCCCGACGGAGAATAACGAACTGATACGCCTGACGATCGGAAGGCCGGAAAGTTTTCCGGCCTTCCGCCGTATTCTGGCGAAATATTTGCGAGTATATTTGTTTATAAAGGATAAAGTGTATAATTTTGTTCTTCCGAAAGGGAAAATCGACAACGAATATTTACCTAAAATAAAATACGTCATGTCAAAGATCAAAGTTGGTATCAACGGTTTCGGTCGCATCGGCCGGTTGGTATTCCGGGCTGCCTGCACCCACGCAGACACTATCGAAGTAGTAGGCATCAACGACCTCATTCCGGTCGATTATATGGCCTACATGCTCAAATACGACTCGGTACACGGTCGTTTCGACGGTACGGTCGAGGTAAAGGGCGACAAGCTGGTGGTTAACGGACACGAGATCCGCGTAACCGCAGAGAAAGATCCCGCGAACCTCAAGTGGAACGAAGTAGGCGCAGAATACATCGTTGAATCGACCGGTCTGTTCCTGACCCGCGAAAAGTCGGAGGCCCACCTGAAGGCCGGCGCCAAATACGTCGTTATGTCGGCCCCCTCGAAAGACGATACCCCGATGTTCGTATGCGGCGTGAACGCCGATACCTACGCAGGCCAGGATATCGTATCGAACGCATCGTGCACGACCAACTGCCTGGCTCCGCTGGCCAAGGTCATCAACGACAAGTTCGGCATCATCGAAGGTCTGATGACTACCGTACATGCGACTACCGCTACGCAGAAGACCGTGGATGGTCCTTCGATGAAGGACTGGCGCGGCGGCCGTGCGTCGATCGGCAACATCATCCCCTCTTCGACGGGTGCAGCCAAGGCCGTAGGCAAGGTAATCCCCGCGCTGGCAGGCAAACTGACCGGTATGTCGTTCCGCGTTCCGACGCTCGACGTTTCGGTAGTCGATCTGACCGTGCGTTTGGAAAAGGCAGCGACTTACGACGAGGTGAAAGCCGCCGTTAAACACGCTTCGGAAAACGAACTCAAGGGTATCCTGGGTTACACCGAGGACGACGTGGTTTCGACCGATTTCACGAGCGACCCCCGTACGTCGATCTTCGATGCCAAGGCCGGTATCGCCCTGAACGATCGCTTTATGAAACTCGTTTCGTGGTACGACAACGAATGGGGCTATTCGAACAAGATCATTATGCTGATCGGTAAGATGGCCGCATACAACAACAAATAATCCCTCGTTACACGGATAAAAAGAGGTTCTCCAAAATTTTGGAGAACCTCTTTTATTACGATCGCAACAGGTTCAGAACGGAGATCGGAAAATTGGGGCCATAGACGCATCGGCCTACGGCCGCAGGCCCGCATCACGGCCGCGACACCTTGAGCTCGATCGACGCCCCTCCCCACTGGTTGATGGAATACTCCTTATCGAGCACGGTCCGGTCGCCATAGCGAATCCGCACCTGCAACGGGAACGGAGGATGTCCCCCGATTTCGTTGTCGCGGGGCAGCGTATGAGGGATCACATAAATATAGAGCACGATACGCTCGCACGGAACGGTTTCGAGCGTAAGACTGCGATGCAGGTCCAACCCCTCCGACGGTGCCTCCAGATTGCTCCCCATCTCAGCCACCCGGCTCTCGGCCGAGGCAAAGCCGATCCGGTTACCCGAGGCATCGAACGCCCCGCACATCAGCGCGGCATTGTAACGCCACCACTGGTCGAAGCCACTCCGGATTTCGACCGTAAATTTTTCAACGGATTTCATCACAGGACAAATATAACTTTTTTATCGCTATGTCCCACACATCCGGGCAACAATCTCTCCCGGATACACCGCCGGCAGACGGCACTCGGAATCATTCCGGCACACGTCCCTGCGGGGAGAGTCGCTAAAACCGGCGAAACCTTTGGTACTTTTCCGTTTTTTTCATAACTTTGCAGACTGGAAGTATCGAAATGAACGCCGCACGAAAATATTCCATCGCCTGGAAAGGCCTCTCGGAGGGAGAACATACGTTCGACTTCGAAGCGGGCGACGACCTGCTCCGGCTTTTCGAAAACACCGAAATCAAAGGCGGGCACTGCGACGTGAAGGTGAATCTTTTACGGGCGGCACGTCAGCTTCGCCTCGAGATTTCGATCCGGGGCAGCGTAGTGGTGGAGTGCGATCGCTGTCTGGGCGATTGTTCCGTTCCGATCGATTACGAAGGAGAATTGCTGGTGAAATTCTCCGACGAAGTCCGCGAATACGACGGAGATACCTTGTGGCTCTCACCCTCGGAAGATTTCGTGGATCTGACGCAATATATTTACGAAAGCATCGTCCTTTCTCTGCCCTATCAGCGGGTGCACCCCGACGGGGAGTGCGATCCGGATATGTTGGGACGCTTCCGCATCGTTTCCGAGCAGGAGTTCGAAACGATCGAGAACGAAACGCAACAGCGGGAAAGAGAGGGCTCGGGCTCCGGACAATGGACCGAACAACTGTCCGCCATCAAACAACAGATGGAGCAGGAAGAAAAAGACAAGAAACATTAAACTAATAATTGATAATACAAAATGGCACATCCTAAACACAAAATCTCGTCAACCCGCCGCGACAAGCGTAGAACTCACTACAAAGCAGTCGTTCCCACGGTCGTAACCTGCTCGAACTGCGGCGCATCGGTACTCTACCACCGGGTATGCCCCGAATGCGGCTTCTATCGCGGCAAGCTGGCTATCGAGAAGAAAGCGGCGGAATAATCTCCGCCGCCGGGTCCCTTTCGGATTTTCAGCCGAAAGAGCGTAATCTATTTTACTAACCAAATCTCAGATTATGTTAAAGATTGGTGTAGATGCCATGGGAGGCGATTTCGCCCCGGAGGCAGCAGTCAAAGGCGCCGTAATGGCCGTCGATGCAATCGGCGACGAATGCCGGATCGTACTCTTCGGCGACGAGGATCGGATTCGGGCAGTCCTGAAAGCGGAAAACTGTGCGGCGGACCGGTTCGATATCGTACATACGACCGAAGTGATCGAAATGGGCGACCATCCGGCCAAAGCCTTCCAGCAAAAGACCAATTCAAGCATCGTCGTCGGGTTCGGTTATCTGGCCAAAGGACTCATCAACGGCTTCGCCAGCGCCGGCAGCACCGGAGCGATGATGGTGGGTTCGATGCAGGCCGTCAAGCCGATCGAAGGCGTGATACGTCCCACGATCTCCACGGTCGCTCCGACCGTCACGGGCGGGAAAGTCCTGCTGCTCGACGTAGGTCTGAACGTCGATTGCAAGCCCGAAGTATTGGCTCAATACGGCATTATCGGTTCGATTTACGCCCAGGCTATGCTCGGGATCCGGAATCCCCGGGTCGCGGTACTGAATATCGGAGAGGAGGAAACCAAAGGCAACGCCCAAAGCAAGGCGGCCTATGAACTGATGAAAGAATCCGAAGAGTTCAACTTCGTCGGCAACGTCGAAGGTTCTCACCTCTTCTCGGGGCAGGTAGCCGACGTGATCGTCTGCGACGGTTTTGTCGGCAATACGCTGCTGAAAACCGTAGAGGGGCTTTTCCGGATCAACAAAGCGCTTAAAATCCCCGAAACTCCGTTCTGGAGGGATATGAACTACGAATACGTGGGCGGCACGCCGGTACTCGGTGTCAACGCCCCGGTAGTCATCGGACACGGATGTTCTTCGGCGCTGGCAATCAAAAATATGATTCTTACGACCGAACGTTGCGCCCAAACCGGCGTGACCGCGAAGTTGCAGAATGCTTTCAAAAACTAAACCGCTCCCCGAATGAAGAAAATTACAGCGGCAATTACAGGTGTAGGGGCCTACCTGCCTGATTATCTGCTTACCAACGACGAATTAAGCCGAATGGTGGACACTTCCGACGAGTGGATCATGACACGCATCGGCATCAAAACCCGCCATATCCTCAAGGGAGAGGGGTTGGGTACATCTTATATGGGCGCACGCGCCATCAAAGACCTGCTGGAAAAAACCGGGGTTAATCCGCTGGAGATCGACATCGTGATCTGCGCCACGGTTACCCCGGATATGTTTTTCCCCTCGACGGGCAATCTGATCGCCGACCAGGCCGGTTGTAAAAACGCTTTCGCCTACGACATTTCCGCTGCATGCAGCGGCTTCCTGTTCGCCCTGACGACAGGGTCCCAGTTCATCGAAACGGGCTATGCCAAAAAAGTAATCGTCGTCGGCGCCGACAAGATGTCCTCGATCGTCGATTACAAGGACCGCAACACTTGTCCGATTTTCGGCGACGGCGCAGCGGCCGTATTGCTGGAACCCAACAAAGAGGGTTACGGCGTCATCGATGCGATCCTCCATTCGGACGGTTCGGGCGAACAACACCTCTATATGAAAGCAGGCGGCTCGCGCTATCCCGCTTCCGAAGAAACCGTGCGCAACAACTGGCACACGATCACCCAGGACGGGCCAGCCGTTTTCAAGGCAGCCGTATCGAACATGGCCAACGTATCGGAGGAGATGATGCAACGCCACCATCTGACCGCCCAGGACATCCGCTATCTGGTACCCCATCAGGCCAACTTGCGTATCATCGACGCGACGGCCAAACGTATGGGATTGGGACGCGAGAAATGTATGATCAATATCGACCGCAACGGTAACACGACCGCAGCGACGATTCCGCTTTGCCTGTATGAATACGAAGCGGCTCTCTGCAAAGGGGACAACCTGATTCTGGCGTCGTTCGGCGGCGGATATACGTGGGGTTCCATCTATGTAAAATGGGCTTACGACGGCGAAAACTGCTAATTTTTCAAACAAAATACTTTCAAACGATGCCCGACTAAAGTCGGGCATCGTTTATTGTTTTCCCCTATGTCGAGATCAAATAATCGTATAAAAAATCTGCACGAAATAGACGTTATTTGCTTATCTTTGCATAAAGTAAAAGCCTCCGGGCAATGGCCGGTTCCGCCTCGTTTTAGACTTGCACTATTTTTGCAGGGTAAAGCGATTGACGAAGCAACGACAAAACCGGAGTTCCGGGACTCTCCGACCGAAAAAGAGAAATGTTTCGCTCGACATTTTCGACGAACGACAGCTGCGGAAGAGTTCGCGGAAAATAACGGAAAAACAGGAAATTTAACAATTTAACAAAATAGTTATGATCAGCAAGAAATTACAAGACGCACTCAATGCGCAAATCAATGCCGAAATGTGGTCGGCATATCTCTATCTGTCTATGTCGGTCGAGGCGGAATCGAAAGGCCTCAAAGGTTTCGGCAACTGGTTCTTTATCCAATTCCGCGAGGAACAGGATCACGCCCGCATTCTGATGAACTATCTGCTCGCACGCGGCGGACAGGTTCTGCTGGCTCCGATCGCCGAAGTGAGAACATCGTGGGGAAGCCAGCTCGAGGCTTTCGAAGATACGCTGGCTCATGAAAAGAAGGTTACGGCAATGATCAACAACCTGTACGACATGGCTGTTACAGAGAAAGACCATGCAACGGCAAGTATGCTCAAATGGTTCATCGACGAACAGGTCGAGGAAGAAGAGAGCGCCACGACAATCATCGACTCGCTCAAACTCGTTTCAGGAGATAAGATGGGTGTATTCATGCTCGACAAGGAGCTGGCGACTCGCACTTATACGCAGGCAGCGCCCCTGGCCGGCAAGGAGTAATCGCATTCATCCCCAAGAAAAGAGGATTGCTGAAAATTCAGCGATCCTCTTTTTTATGAAACCGCCGGTCTGCATCAAAAACGAAATTTATAATTAGGCCTCAATTTTGCAAGGATAAACAATACAACTTTAATTGTAAAAAATATGAAAAAAATCGTAGTATTGTTCGTAAGTATGTTGGTACTGGCTACGACAGCCTCGGCCGGCAACGACAAACCGATTCAGGTTTCGCAACTGCCCCAGACAGCACAGCAGTTCATCAAGAAATATTTCGGGGATCGAAAAGTGGCTTTTGCCAAAGAAGAATCCGATTTTCGGAAAAGCTATGAAATCGCGTTCAAAAACGGCGACAAGATCGAGTTCGACCGCAAGGGCGAGTGGACCGACATCGATTGCAAGTACAGCGCCGTTCCGACCGGAATCATCCCTGCACCGATCGCCAAGTACGTCGCCGACAACTATCCCGACAACAAGATCGTACAGATCGAAAGAGATACACGCAGCACCGAGGTAAAACTCGACAACAGAATGGAGATCAAGTTCGACAAACAGCATCGCGTGATCGAAATGGATTTTTAACCTCCCACAGGGAAAATGCCATTTCCTAAATTTAATCCGGCACTGCTGACAGTGTCGGATTTTTTATGCAAGTGCACATAACATCACCCTCCTGCCTTAAAATCGATCCCGGCTTTCCGAGCCTGCATATGCTGAAACTGCCGCCGAATCCGGTACAGACGTCCGTCCTTGAGCAAACGCGCCCCGGTCTGGTGAAAGCAAAAGGAAACATCGTGTTCCGCACACTGATCCCGCAGGGAGAGCACCCAAGCATAATCACAAACACGCGCTTCGGGACCCGACTCGCCGCCGACAGATACCTGTTCGATTTCCGGTCCGAGATACGGGGCCAAATCTATGGGACCTATCAGCGGGGCGCAAACGATAATCTTGTGACGAATCGGCAACTTCTGGAAAATCGGCAGCCGATAATCGGCCATCCGCTGATTCTCCACCGTGCAACCGATCGTCACATGCTCGTATCCTGCACCCCAGTCCCCGGGCAGACACTCGGACAACCGGTCGATACGCTTGGTGAAAAACATAAAATGCAGGTCCCGCCGCAAACGGATCATCTCCCATGCCTCACGGCGCCAGACATCGGCCTCGGCAAGCAGAAAGTCCGATGTAAAACAGGTAAACACCATCTCCCCGGCCGGAATTTTCCACCGGCCGTCCCGACTTCGGCGCACGGGGAGGCCGAAGGCCGCCGTTTTCGCAACGTGCCCGCCGTCCTTTTGCCAGGCAGCATCCTGACGATAAACATAACACTCCCGGCAACCTTCGCTCACACGCTGACACCCGTGCCAGGGATTCCACGATACGGACATATGAATCACACCTCGGTTTCAAGTAAAACACGCATACCCGGCCAAATCCTCATACGGACAACCTCCGTTTGCAACTCCCCCGCTCCAAATCGGCCGGCCGCAGCCAACGACCGCTCCCGCAACAACAATAATCCGAAAAACAGAGGCTTCGTCACACGATTATTCCCTCCCCGTCCTTTAACAAGAATCGCAGCAAACCGAGTATCCTGTCATTCCCCGAAAAAGATCGGGCCGACAACCTCGGTCCCGCCTTCGCCGTAACGGGCAAACAATACGCAGGCATTTCCCCCGTCCGTAGTTCCAACCGGCAATTCGGATTCGCAAACGACTGCAACCCGCGAAACAGCCTGCGCCGGGAGCGATGCCGCTGCGATTTCTGCACATACAGCGATAGAACTGCCGGAAATTCATTCCCTGCCGGATTCCGACGAACGTTCCGCAGGCGAGGCAAGTACTTCGTTCATCGGAGCTTCATCGAGATAGCGCCGTTTGAAAAGATCCGCACAGAAAATAAAGATGGAGAGAAGCACCGGACCGAAGATTACCCCCATGAAACCGAAAAGCGACAAGCCGATAATCACGCCGAAAATCGTCACCAGAGGATGCGTGTCGGCCATCCGTTTCTGCAGGACGAAGCGGGCCAGGTTATCGACCTGCGTAATGACCACCACCCCATACGCCAAAAGCCCGACGGCTGCGCCCCAATGCCCGATCAGCCCCAGGTAAGCCGCCAAAGGCAGCCATACGAGCGCCGTTCCGAGCAGCGGAACGATCGTAGCGACACAAGTTACTACGCCCCAAAACAGCGCCCACGGCACACCGCACAACCAATAGCCGACCAGAGCGACTGCCCCCTGTATGACCGCGAGCAAGGGAATGCCGATTGCATTCGAACGGACGATCATCACCACTTCGCGCGTAAACTCCTGAGTAACCGTCCGGTTAAAAGGGATGAACTTGCGTAGATAGCTCTCCATCTCCCGACCGCCGATCAACATAAAATAGAGAACGAACAGCAGCACCACCACATTGACCGCAAAGCTGCCGATGCTCTGCAATACCCACTGCCCGGCCCGAGGCAGCAGCTCCACCAGTTTGGCGATATTATCCCCGTCCAGCAAGTTATAGCCGATCCGCTCTCGAATCAGCTCCGCCAGGTTCCGAATGGGCTGAATAACAGTCGAGGGATCGAGGGTCACATCCTGCAATTTAGCGACAAGCAACCACACGAGCAGAGACAGCGGAATCAGAAAACAGACGATGGCTTCACCGATCAGCAGCGAAGCGGCCAGGCTACGCCGCAATTTATGGCGGATCGTCAGCGCCCGCATCTGCCCGCGCAGCAGTACATAAATCGTAAGAGCTCCCAACAGGCCGCCCAGAAAGGGAATCAGTTCTACAAAAATAACCGTACCCAGCCCCAGAAGAATGACATAGAGCGAATAGCGCCAATATTTCTCCCGGATATTTTGTTTTTGGATTCTTTGATTCATAACCAAGTCTATCTATTCTCGACGCAACAAGATATATGCCGTTCGCCGTGCCGCACGCAAGTTCCGGCAGCCGACAGCCTCAAAACCACGAAAGCACTCCCTGCAAAGCAGCCACAATCGCCACGTAACGGAGCAATTTGCCGACGAACATCGCAACGGCCGTAATCCAGACATTGCTGCGCATCAGGCCGAGTACGATGGCGACGGCTTCGCCGACATAGGGCAGAAAGGTGAAAAAAGCGAACAAGGCCCCTTTCCCTTCGAGAAAACGGGAAACCCGGTCGATTTTCGCCGGCTCGACCCGCAGGTAACGGGTAATCCAGTCCCGCTTGCCCAAATGCCCGATCCAATAGCAGGTCATACCGCCGAGCGTATTCCCCGAAGCGGCAGCGAACAGACAGAGCAAAGGGTCGAGCCCCATCCGCACCAGAATCACCAGCACGACCTCGGAACTGAACGGCAGGATACTCCCGGCGACGAAAGCCGAGAGAAAAAGACCGACATAACCCCAGTCGGTAAAAAATTGCGTCAGCGAAGCGATAAATTCTTCCATGCCTTCGGATTCCACCCGTTACCGAACCGATTTCGGATCGAAAAATAAAAATGTTTCGCCCGCCCCTATCGTTTTTCTTTCCGCACACGATTCCAAAATTTTTCGCTTGGTATGTTTTATGCACATACGAAAGATGGTTAATAACGAGTTAAAAAATAAAAAGTGGTATTATTTCCCGTCGCGCAGGCTCGCAGTCGCTTTGTCGTTACAAGGCTGGCGAAAAGCAGGTGCGACGGTTTTTTTCACCGCAGGCTTCACGCTTCTCGCCCATGTTCCCGATCCAGGCGAATCAGCATTTTCTTATGCGGAATGCCCGCTTCCAGGTATTCGTCCGATACGACCTCGAATCCGAATGATTCGTAAAAGGGTATCAAATAGCTTTGGGCCGAAATGCGGATCGCTTCCGCCCGCCACTCCCGAACCATGTAGCCGATAGCTCGGCTCACCATCTCCCGGCATATTCCCCGACGGCGGTACGTTCGGGCAACGCAAACGCGTCCGATCGACGGTTCGGCATAAGCAATCCCACGCGGAATCATCCGCAGAAATCCGACCGTCTGCCCCTCACACTCGGCCCACAGGAAGAGAGAAAAGGGATCCTTCTCATCGGCATCGAGCGTCGTGACATGCTGCTCGAGGTAGAAGACCCGTTCGCGCAGCGAAGCTGCCGCATGCAGCTCCCCCACCGAAAGTTCCGCAAAAGGTTTTATGTGATAAACAATCTCCATATCGTGTAAAAACAGCCGCTATCGAAGACAAAAATACAAATAAGCCGAATGCAAAAGCAAATTTATTTGCATTTTGCCGAGGCGAAGTATCTAAGACGAAGTCAAAATACGAAAAAGCCGGGGCAAACACAACCGGAATCCGATTTTATCCAGGCGAAGTCAAAGATAGTGAAAGGCGAGAGAAAACGGGAACTTGTTCCCTGTTTTCCGAGGCGCATCCTATCTAAGACTATGTCAAAGATAGGAAAAGAAGAGAGGAATCGTGCGGGCTTGCACGCACAGATTGCCGAACCGCATCCTATCTTCTGCAAAGATACGGATAAGCGAGGGCAAAGCGCCCCCATTCGTATCTTACCGAACGAAAGTATCTTAGGCTTCGTCCAAGATGCGAACGAACCGAACGCAAAAGCAAATAAATTTGTGTTTTGCCGGAACAAAATATCCACAACAAAATTAAAGATACGAAAAGCGGCAAGCCCCTATGGAAATAAACGACGACGTCCCGCCACATAGTGACGGGACGCTGTTCCAAGAAGTCGGACCAAAGCACCTGTTCAAGTCTTGCGTGAATCCGGAGGTGCGATCTGTCCACGACAGAAAGACTTCCGCGACAAAGCGCGACGCAGAAAAATCCGCTACAGCCGGCTTCCTTCGATTTTCAGCCTCGCGGCTATCTCTTCACCGCAGCGAGCGCCTTGTCATAATCGGGCTCCTGCGTGATCTCGGGCACCAATTCGGTATAGACGACTTTGCCGTCCCCGTCGATGACCACCACCGAACGAGCCAGCAACCCTTTCAACGGGCCGTCGGTCATCAGCACGCCGTAGCTCTCATCGAACGAGGTTTTCCGGAAATCCGACACGGGAACGACATTCTCGATTCCCTCGACCGTGCAAAAACGCGCATGAGCGAAAGGCAGGTCTTTCGAAACGGCCAGCACGACCGTTCCCGGCAGCTCCGCCGCGAGTTTGTTGAACTTACGCACCGACGCGGCGCAAACGCCCGTATCGAGGCTCGGAAAAATATTCAGGATCACCTGCTTTCCACGCAAATCCTTCAGAGAAAGGGTGGAAAGATCGGTCTTGACCAATTCGAAATCGGGAGCCGCAGCTCCTGCCTTGACAAATTCACCGGCAATCTGCACCGGCTGTCCTTTGAACTTCGTTATCGACATATCGTTGTTTCTTTTTAATTATTAAACCAAACCCGGCGAAATCTTCATCCGCCCGGGGATTTAGGAGAGATGCAAAAACCGGTCCGCATTTCCCTGCAATCGAAACGAAGATACAAATTTTTCCCGAAAAAGGCAAAATTCTTTGCGAAAAACCACGAAACGAAGCGGAATAACGACCTGCCCGGATAATTTCAGCCGTTTCACGACCGATTCCCGAAACACCCCGAGCAGCGACCGGGACACCGTCTGCACGCAAAAATCACCCCGACGTCGCTCCTCCCCCGACAACCTGGACAGCCGGGAGGAAGCCCGCCAACAGTCAAAAGGAAAGAGGAAGGGAAGGCAAAACGACCCAATCCCCAATCGCCGAAACGACCTGCCCGGAAACTTCTGCCCGGATCAGCTACAAAATGCGATAGGCTCCAAACGTCCCCGAACAAAGGTATCCCGGCAAGAGTTCGTCGAACCTTCCGGAGCGCCCCACAGCCCCTGCCATGAACAGATAGCCCAATATCCGGCAGACCTTGTCTTCTAAAAATAACACTAACAGAAATCGTCCTGCCTGCCTTCTTCAGCAGGCACAAAAAAACGGAAAGGAGTCTTCTCGACTGCTTTCCGCCTTCGGAGGTTACCCTCCTAAACTACTAACCCAAACTTAAATAAATGAAGAAACCTCGCCGGAATCGGGCTATTGCTCCGACCCGGCTCCTTCAGAAAAACAAAACACGTGCCAAAAAACCGTACCGGTACGGACGGATTCCCGCACGCGTTCAAATGTTTTAAACGAAATTTCCTCGCATTAAACGACTTAATACTTTTGATGTATAAATAAAATACTAAAATCCTCGTTTAGAACAAACCGAAGCATCGAAAAAATCCTACTTTTTCACATCCTACGTAAAACCAATGCCATCACATTCATTCCTCCGCAGATCCTCTTCTCAAAGAACACCTTCTCGTAAAACCAGCAATAAAAAAGCCACTCAAAAAATTGAGTGGCTTTCATCCGATTTTCGATTTTGTGGGAGCTGAGGGATTCGAACCCCCGACCCTCTGCTTGTAAGGCAGACGCTCTGAACCAGCTGAGCTAAGCTCCCGTTAAAAATGGCTCGGGACTGCAAAGGTAACCATTATTTCCTTTCCTCCAAATTTTTCAAAAAATTCACAAGAAGAAAATTTCCGCACCACTCTCTCAAACTACCTTTCGCAACCTTCGCGCATCGCGTCCGTTTCCCATTCGGGATTCAACGCGATGCAAATATAAGGATTTTCTCCGAAACAACGCACAACAAACCAATTTTCTTGACAAAAAACATCGCTTGAATTGCAAAAAACCGTCGTTTTACCGAAGTTTTTCGGGGCGAAGCAGCTCTCGATCGATCCGCTAAAACTCCTCTCTTCACAAAAGGCAAAATACATTCGGCAACGTGATTATGTACTTTAGGAATCTCTCTGAGAACCGAGCTTCCCAAGTCCCTTCCAAAGTGGGAATTCAGGGGAACGTCGGTATTACAGACACGGCCCGGACCGCGAATAAGCATCCTGCGGATTCGATGCTGCGACCGTCGGATAAAGGGGTATCGAAAACTTCGACAGAATAAAACAAACAAGTTTGTTTATTCTGCCCTCATTTTTACTACCTTTGTAAAACGACATGAGAAAAATCACCGATAAACTGCGGCGGATCAATCCGTTTGCCAGGAAAAACGACGGTCCGCTGCCCCGGCCGCTACCGGGCGACCCGTCGCTGCGAGTCGTGAAGGTCTTCGTCGAAGGTTATGAGGACGTGGCTTTCTGGCGGGGCGTCTTCGACTGTTTCGCCAATCCTTACCTCTATTTCGAAATATCGGTGCCGACCCGCAAAGACCTGCCCAAAGGCAAGAAGGTGCTGATGTCGATGATTCCCGAATCGTCGGAGAGAATGTTGCTTTGCGTGGATTCGGATTTCGATTTCCTGTTCAACGGAGCGACAGAGCAATCGCGCCTGATCCGCGACTCACGGTATATGTTCCATACTTACACCTATGCCACGGAGAATTACCTCTGCTATGCTCCCTCGCTGCACAACGTCTGCGTCAAGGCGACCAAGAACGATACCCGAATCTTCGATTTCGAACGCTTCATGGCCGACTATTCCCGCACGATTTACCGTCTTTTTCTTTGGTATGCCTATTCGGCGAAGCTGTCGGACGAGCATGTGTTCACTCTTGTCGATTTCAAGTCTTCGGTAAGGCTCAACTACCTCGATTTGGAGGATAACGGGGCCCGGACGATCGCCTGGTTACAGCGCAATGTCGCCCGCCGCGAGCAAACGCTCGCCAGCAAGCATCCCAAACAGGCGGCGGAGTTGGACGATTTCGCCGCACAGCTCGGTCGGCTCGGGGTGACGCCCGAAACGACCTATCTCTATATGCACGGGCACACGTTGATGGACAACGTGGTGATGGTGCTGCTGGAAACCGTATGCGAAAAACTGCGTCAGATGACTGCAGCGCGAATCACTGCCTCGAAAAAGGAGGGCGTGGCGCTGAAAAACGAAATGAGCAATTACACCAATACCCAGCGATCGATCCGGGACGTACTGCTCGACAACGAGAATTATCAGGACTGCCCTCTTTTCAAACGGCTCTACCGGGACATCGAGCGGTATATGGTACGTACGATCTGGCGGATGAAACAGCAGGGCGAGGTTCCTGCCTCCGAAACGATTTTTTCGATCGTCCGCGGCTTTCGGCGACGGTAAACGTGCGTTCGGGCACTACCAAAATGCCAAAAATTAAAACGGGCTGCCTAACAAGTCCGATTCTAACATTTTCACCTCTGTCAGAATGCACTCTGACAGGGGTGACTTTCAATTTCACGGATTTGTTAGATAATCTTTAATTAATCTTTCACATTGTAATAAAATGGATAATCTTGTAGTTCTATTTTTGCTTGTTTTTTTGAAATTTTTACAAGAGGAAGTTCATTAATCCCATCTTTCATGATGGGATATAGTTTATTCCCCCGAACAAGGTAGCGATCTCTATTATCATCTGTAGCATCTGTATATTTATTCAAATTAGGCCAACGGCGTGGGCCGTACGGCAGCAAAACACTATCCAACACGATACTGAAATCCGGAGACCATAAAATAACAGTATCGCCTTCGATTCGCCAAGCACCTGTAGCTCCGTCAGCATAGGCCATTTGGTACAAAAAGCCGCCATCAGGATAAAAGTAAACATATAACACAGGAGTCCTTGCATCATCTACCCAAGTTGTACTTCGAAACCATTTACCGGTCAGTTTGCCGGGCCTGACACTACAACAGGAAACAATAAAGAAAAGTCCGATTAACAAAATTATTAGTCGTTTCATAATTACATTTTTTCTTTGTAGAAAGATAGATAAAATTCACCAATCTACAAAAGAAAACTGCCGGACATTAAGTCCGGCAGTAACAATCAAAGATTACTTATCTTTTTTCGGCCCATAATAGATTCCTCTATTATCCATACCTAATTCAGGACCCGGTTTCGGTATTGCGTATAAATATTTTAATCCAGAACTTCCGTTTTTCAATACAGGATATAAAGTATCTCCTTTAATAATATATGCATCTCTATTACCATCCATATCCGTAAATTTATAATACTCATCAGGAAAACGCCAATCTGTAATCTCTTCTTCTGCAAAAATATAAAGATCAATAGGACGAGTTTCGACATTGAAATTTGGCGAAGATAAAATCACTGTATCACCGCTTATGTACCAATGGCCGATTATATCATAACAGCCAGCTGACCTATATAAAAACGTACTATCGGCATAAAACTCAGCATACAAATGAATACCATAATCTGGCGATAAGGATAACCCAAGTAACATTTTCCAACTATTCTGCTGGATTTTACAACGGCACAGGAGGCAATGAAGAAAAGACTGATCAATAAAATTATTAATTTTTTCATAATTTTCCAGGATAATAAGTTTCACCATTTACACGAAATGCATGCTTCGAATATCCCAAATCTCCCATGTTCCTCCGTTTTATAAGCTAATATCCGAAGAGATCCTTATCAAAGGAGAAAAATCAGCTTTCCAAATATCCACTTCACAAATCTCATGATCTTGATCGAGATATAATGAGGCTAACACATCTATTCCATCAGAATCCTTAAAAGAGCACTCACTGACAAAAATCGTTGATATTATTTCTTTCGGCGGTAAAGACATATATAATTTCATACTGCCCATTCCTCCATCATTCAAACAAGAAACAGTCAAAGATCTTTCCCAGCCCTCGGACATATTCAAAGATGCCTTTTGTACCAAAAACTTAATGAGTCGTAGCTCCTCCGGATTCGGTTTTCTAATGTTTTTCTTGTATTCGTCCAACATCGACCCCACTTCTCTTCTTTTATTTTAGCGTCTTTTTTCGAAGTTGGACTACCGGTTTTTCCGGACAATACGGGCCGTCGATTGAGTTCTCTGCAACAGAAAAACCTCCGGCCCCGAAGCATATCGCTCCATCAAATCGCCGTTATAGCCCCGGATGGTGAGCAACTCCATGTTCTCGACCTTCATTACGTCGAACTCCTCGTTTCGGAGGGCTTGGATCGCCTCGTCGATATGCCAGGAGTTATCCACGCAGAGGCTGAGGTTCACCGCCGAGTTATGCACCAGATTGACCTTGATACGGTATCGCTCCAGCAGGGAGAAGATCGCCGCGAATTTCTCTTCGAGCACGAAGGAAAAGTCCCGCGAACGGATCGTCAGCAATACCTGATCCTTCTTCAGAATCAGAATCGGAACCTCGATCGGCGCCGACATACGGCGAATCACCGTGCCCGGTTTTCGCTTGTCCCCGAAAGGCCGCACGTAGAGCGGGATGTTCTTGTTTTGCAGCGGTTTGATCGTTTTGGGGTGGATGATCTGTGCCCCGCTGTAAGCCAGCTCGATGGTGTCCAGGTAGTTCAGTTCCGCGATCTGCACCGCATCGGGGAAAACCTTCGGGTCGGCATTCAGGATGCCGTCCACATCTTTCCATACCGACATGGATTCCGCGTCGAGGATATTGGCCGCCACCGCTGCCGAGTAATCCGAACCTTCGCGTCCCAGGGTAGTGGTCGTGCCGTCCGGAGCACCTCCGATAAAGCCCTGCCCGATGAAAATACAGGCCTTAGACTGTTTCATGGCGTTGCGCAGCAGAGTCCGCGATGCGGCGATATCGACCGAGGCGTCCTTGTGTCGCTGTTCGGTGCGGAAGCAACGTCGCATATCGAGCCAGCAATTGTCGATACCCCGTTCGGAGAGGTACTCCGAAATGATCGTCGTCGAGATCAGCTCGCCGAAAGCGACGACGGTGTCGTACCACAGCTCGGCGTCTTCCGGACGATAGACCGTTTCGGTCGCCACCTGTTCGAGCTCCCCGAAAAGCCGTTCGATCTTCTCGAGCCGGGTCGGAGCGCCGTACAGTTCGTTTACGATTTCGGCGTGGTATTGCCTCAGCGCGGTGATGTGCTCCATCGAGAAGGCTTTGTCGCCCTTCTGCAACCCTTCGAAAACCTTCTCCAAGGCATTCGTGGTCTTACCCATTGCCGATACGATGATGAACAGATCCCGTTCGTCACCGATGATCTTCAGCAGGTTTTGCACACCGTCCGCGTTGCGGACCGATGCGCCGCCGAACTTGTAAACTTTCATCGCTCAATAAAACAGTATGGTTATCGGCCGGTACTTCGTCGTGCCGGGTTCCGGACCCGCATCGGGATCGGCCCGGCTGCTTCCGAAACTCCGTTTTCAACGAAGTTTCGGACATGCGACCGGAATAGCATTATTTCGTTTCGACCGTCTTGTAAGGCGTGTCCGTATTCTCGAACAGGAACGAGAACACGTCGGTAGCCTCTTCGATGCGCTTCGAGACGGGTTTGCCGGCGCCGTGGCCCGCCTTGGTGTCGATGCGGATCAGGATCGGAGCGTCGCCGCCCTGGGCGTACTGCATCTCGGCGGCGAACTTGAACGAATGAGCCGGCACGACACGGTCATCGTGGTCGGCAGTCGTTATCAGCGTCGCAGGATACTTCGTGCCCTTCTTGATGTTATGCAGCGGGGAGTATTTGTAGAGGTAGCCGAACTGCTCCTCGTCGTCGCTCGAGCCGTACTCTACGACCCAGCCCCAGCCGATGGTGAACTTGTGGTAGCGGAGCATGTCCATCACGCCGACCGCCGGCAGGCAGACGCCGAACAGGTCGGGACGCTGCACTTCGCAGGCACCCACCAGCAGGCCACCGTTCGAACCGCCCGCGATGGCGAGTTTCTTCGACGAGGTATATTTGTTGGCAATGAGGTATTCGGCCGCTGCGATGAAATCATCGAAAACATTCTGTTTTTTGTCCAGCATGCCGCCCTTGTGCCACTCTTCTCCGTATTCCAGGCCGCCGCGCAGGTTGGCTACGCAATAAACGCCGCCCTGTTCCATGAACATAATGGCAGCCGGGTTGAACCAGGGCGCGAGGCTGACTTGGAACCCACCGTAAGCGTAGAGGTAACAGGGGTTGTTGCCGTCGAGCTTCAGTCCGTTGCGATAGACGATGAACATCGGGACTTTCGTGCCGTCCTTGCTGGTGTAGAACACCTGTTCCGTAGTGTAGTCTTCGGGGTTGAATTTCACTTCGGGACGCTTATACAGGGTCGATTCGCCCGTTGCGAGGTCGTAACGGTAAACGGTCGAAGGTGTCGTGAAGTTGGTCAGCGAATAGAAGGCCTCCGTTTCGCCTTTTTTACCGGAGAATCCGCCTGCCGATCCGATGGCGGGCAGCTCGACTTTCCGAATGAGCTTGCCGTTCCAGTCGTACTGGTAAACCTGGCTTTGGGCATCCTCCAGGTAGGAAGCCATCAGATAGTCGCCCGGTTTGCTGACGATCTCAAGCATATTCTTCGGATTTTCGGGGATAATCTCCTCGATCACCGAAGGATTATTCAGGTCGATACGGATCACGCGGTAGTTGGGAGCATCGAGGTTGGTACGCACGTAAAGTTTATCGTTCTCGGCGCGAATAATCTCGTGGTCGTTGGCAAAGCCGGGAAGCAGCACCTTGAACTTCTTATCGCTGCTTTTTCGGTAGAGGATCTCACTGCCCGACGTACCCTCCGATGCCGTGATGAAAAGCCACTTGCCGTCCTTGCTGACACTGGAAGCGAAATAGCGCAACGGATGTTGTGTGTCCATATGAATCAGACGATCGGAAGACTGGGGCTTACCGAGCGTGTGATAATACACCTTCTGATATTGGTTCTGGGAAGAATAGACGCCCGCTTCCGGAACGTCGAACGTACTATAATAGAATCCCTTTTCGTCGGGAGTCCACACTGCGTTGGAGAGCTTCACCCATTTTACGATATCGCCCGTGGGCTGCTTGTCCGCCGTACGGATGACATGAATGTCGCTCCAGTCCGAACCTGAAGCCGAAGCCGCATAAGCCAGGTAGCGGCCATCTTCCGAGAAAGAGATGCCCGACAACGCAACCGTTCCGTCCTCGGAGAGCGTGTTGGGATCGAGGAATACCTCCGGCTCGGCGTCGAGCGAAGCCTGGCGGTACAGCACGGCCTGGTTCTGTCGTCCGTCGTTGCGGTAAAAATAGTAATAATCCCCGAATTTAGCCGGAGCTCCCTCCCAGGGATAAGCCCACAGCTCGGTCAGGCGGGCACGCATCGCCTCGCGGAACGGAATTTGATCCAGGTAATTCTGCGTCACGGCATTTTCGGCAGCGACCCAGGCGGCCGTCTGTTCCGAACGGTCGTCTTCGAGCCAGCGGTAGGGGTCGGCGACTTCGGTACCGAAGTAGTTATCCACAACTTCCGTACGCTCGGCCTCGGGATAAGGCAGGTGTTTGATTTTCATAGATGACTTACAGGCGGTAAGTGCAGCAGCGGCACAAAAAACCGCCAAAGTAATTTTAACGTGTTTTAACATATTTTAATATTTGGAAGGTTTCGAAAGACAAATATACGAAAAGTCCGGCGCAATCGTGCAGGTTTGTTCGCAAAGATTGTCCGAACGTTCCATATATTCGCAGAATATACGAAAAAGTTGCCGGCATCCGGCGATCCGCAGGAGAATTTTGTAACTTTGAAACCGGAATAACGAAAGCGAAAAACAGGAATGGACAATCAGTTGCGACAAATTATCGAAGAGGCCTGGAACGACCGGGCATTGCTTGCGGAGTCCCGTGTGCGGGAGGCGGTCCGCGCCGTTATCGAAGAACTGGACAAAGGACGCCTGCGAACGGCCGAACCCATCGATCCGTCCCGGAGCCAGTGGCAGGTCAATGAGTGGGTCAAGAAGGCGATTCTGCTCTATTTTCCGATGCAGGAGATGCGCACCATGCGGGCCGGAGAGCTCGAATGGCACGACAAAATGGACCTCAAGCACGGCTACGAGGAACTGGGCGTACGGGTCGTGCCGCACGCCGTGGCCCGCTACGGGGCTTACATTTCGCCGGGGGCGATCCTGATGCCCTCCTACGTCAATATCGGAGCCTGGGTCGGTGCCGGCACGATGGTCGATACGTGGGCGACGGTCGGCTCCTGCGCCCAGGTCGGCGAGCGCGTCCACCTGAGCGGCGGCGTGGGCGTGGGCGGTGTGCTGGAACCCGTGCAGGCGGCTCCCGTCATCATCGAGGACGACTGTTTCATCGGCTCCCGGGCCATCGTGGTCGAAGGGGCGCATATCTGCCGCGAATCGGTGTTGGGCGCCGGCGTAGTGATTACCGGATCGACGCACATTATCGACGTAACGGAGGCGGAACCCAAACAGTACAAGGGATACGTCCCCGCCGGATCGGTGGTCATCCCGGGCAGCTATCCCAAGCGTTTCCCCGCCGGAGAGTACGGCGTCCCCTGTGCGCTGATTATCGGGCGCCGCAAGGAGTCCACCGACAAGAAAACTTCGCTCACCGCAGCGCTCCGGGATTTCGGAGTTTCGGTATAATACCTTTCGGATGTACAGGACCCGCTATCATTTTCTCGAAGAGACGACCTCGACCAACGACGAGGCCCGGAATCCTCGCTACGGACACGGCGATGCGATCTGCGCCGAGCGGCAGAGCGCCGGACGCGGCCAGCGGGGGCATACCTGGAGCAGCGAGGAGGGATGCAACCTGATGTTCTCGCTGGTGTGGGAACCCTGTTTCCTGCCCGTTTCGGAACAGTTTCTGCTTTCGGAAGCGGTGGCTTTGGCTTTGACGGACCTTTTCGGCGGTTACGGCATCGACGCCCGGATCAAATGGACGAACGACATCTATGCGGGCGACCGCAAGCTGGTCGGCATTCTGATCGAACACAACCTGACGGGCGACCGCCTGTCGCGTACGATCGTCGGGATCGGGGTGAACGTCAATCAGACCCGGTTCGATCCGTCGTTGCCGAACCCGTCGTCGATGCACCTCGAAACTGGCTGCGAATACGATCGGCAGGAGGTACTGCACCGCTTGGGCGACTGTCTGGCCGCCCGGTACGAACAACTCGAGAAAGGGGATCGGGAGGCGCTGCAAGCCGACTACCGACGGCGGATGTACCGGCTCGGAGAGCGGCATCGGTACCGTTATCCCGACGGCCGGACAGTGGAGGCCGTGCTGCGGGGCGTGCGCCCTTCGGGAGAGCTGCTGCTGGAGCTGCCCGACGGCCGTACCGAAGGGTATCTGTTCCGGGAGATAGAGTTCGTTATCGAGGGGAAGCGGACGGCTCGAACGGACGGGACGGGCTGCGTGTTAAAAAAATAACAGGATAACGTTGGCCGAACGAAAAATAACCTTATATTTGCAATGATATTTTAGACCGCGAATAAATTTCATTTTAACCAATTCAAATACCGAAAATTATGAACGTACCTGCAAATCTGAAGTATTCCAATGACCACGAATGGTGCCGCGTAGAGGGCGGTGAGGCTTTTATCGGCATTACCGATTTCGCACAGAGCCAGTTGGGCGACATCGTATTCGTCGATGTTCCGACCGTCGGCGAAACCTTGTCCGCCGGTGACGTCTTCGGCTCGATCGAGGCCGTGAAGACCGTGAGCGACGCTTTCATTCCCGTCGGCGCCGAAGTGTTGGAGTTCAACCCTGCAGTGGATGCCGATCCCTCCATCGTGAACCGCGATCCCTACGGAGAGGGTTGGCTCGTCAAAGTGAAACTGACCGATCCCAAGGAGTGCGAGTCGCTGCTTACCGACGCGCAGTACAAAGAGTTGATCGGCTAATATTCGTTCGATGTAAATCGAACCCCGCAGCCTCCCGTTTTCGACGGGTGTCGGCAGGGAGTGTCAGGATGGAATCCGGCATCAAAAGATACCGTAACGTGAGTCCGACGTGTTCTGTTGTGACAGTATTTTTGTTTTACATCCGAAATCAATACGTCGGACTCGCCTTAAAACTATAACATTATGTCAAAGGTAACAGTTGTGGGCGCGGGCGCCGTGGGCGCTACTTGCGCCAATGTGATGGCTTGCCGCGAAGTGGCGAGCGAAGTGGTCCTCATCGACATCAAAGAGGGCCTGTCGGAGGGTAAGATGCTGGATATGTACCAGTGTTCTACGCTGATGGATTTCGATACGAAGCTCGTCGGCGTGACCAACGACTACAAGCAGACTGCCAACTCGGACGTGGTGGTGATCACCTCGGGTATTCCCCGCAAGCCGGGCATGACCCGCGAGGAGCTGATCGGCACCAACGCCAACATTATGAAAGGCGTGATCGAGAACGTGGTGAAATATTCGCCCCGCGCGATCATCATCGTGGTCGCCAACCCGATGGATACGCTGACTTATCTGGCGCTCAAGGCTTCGGGACTTCCCAAAAACCGGATTATCGGCATGGGTGGCGCCTTGGATTCGGCCCGTTTCAAATGTTACCTGGCGAAAGCCACCGGCGCCAACATCAACAACGTGGACGGCATGGTGATCGGCGGTCATGGCGATACGACGATGATTCCGCTGCTTTCGAAGGCTTCGGTCAATGGCGTGCCCGTGACGCAATTCGCCTCGAAGAAGAAACTTGAAGAGGCTGTCGCCAGCACGATGGTCGGCGGTGCCACGCTGACCAAACTCATCGGCACTTCGGCCTGGTATGCTCCGGGCGCCGCTGCTTCGATGATGGTCGAATCGATCCTGCATGATCAGAAGAAGATCGTCCCCTGCTGCTGCTACCTCGAAGGCGAATACGGCCAGAACGACATCTGTATCGGTGTTCCCGCCGTGATCGGCCGCAAGGGTATCGAGAAGATCGTCAAACTCGACCTCACCAAGGAAGAGGCTGCCAAATTCGAGGCATCGGCCGCTGCGGTCCGCAAGACCAACCAGGTGCTGCACGAGATCAAGGCGTTGTAAGCGTTTGCCGACAACGATAGCAGATCCCCGGTCTTTCGACCGGGGATTTTTCGTGAAAGAGCCTTCCGCCGCACATTTCGTCGGAAGTAAGTCGTATTCTATAAGAAACTTACCCGCATCCGGAAGCGGAAAGTTTCCCGTCTGACCCGTATGAACGGAACATAACAACCGATTTCGCTCCTTGCCGGGCAACAGCGGCCATATTCTTTCGGAACATTGCGACAACGGTCGCTCCCGGAAAAACTTTTCACTTCCCCGGAGTGTCTTTTTTACATACGTCGGAGGACAGTCTTCACCGTCTGCGAAGCACCTGCGTCATGCAGTGTGCGGCACCGTAGCCTTTGCAAAGGTTGTCAAGCCCGACCCAGGTGACCTTCACCCCTCGGTGTTTCAGTTCGGTCCGCAGGGCTTCGGACTGGCCCGCTACCCCGATGATACGGCGCGACCCGACCGTCAGGAAATTACCCGCCAGCCGGTCGGCATCCTCTTCGGAAATGGGGATGATGGCGGCACCGATACGGCTCCTCAACAATTCGACGAATCCGACATCTTCTTCGGTTTTGGTATAGACGCCGTTTGCACCTCGGAGATAAATATCGGCCAGCAACAGATCCGGAGAATCCGGATCGGTGGTCATACGCCGAGCTGTGAGCGTCACCAGATTGCGGTCTATAATGTTGAAATAGGTGTCCAAGTGCATTTCCGCCTGGCTGAACAATCGGTCCTTGACTACGACCAGACGGTTGCAGCCCAGCAGGTCGTGCTCCATAAGCTGATCGATGGCCGGTTGCGTGGTGCGCATCCCGCAGCCGATGAAAGCCGTATCGCCGAACGGATAGAAATCCCCGCCTTCGAGATGAGCTCCCTCCCCTTCGATGCGGTGTAACGGTTTCATGCCGATTTTTTCGAGGCAGAATTGCAGAATGTCGCATCCTTTCTCCCGCTGCGGGGAGTTCATGCGTCCGATTACGATGCCTTTGGCTGTGGTTATCAACTGGTCCCGCGTATAGAAGAGATTCATCACGGGGTTTTCCGAATATTCGGCCTTGAGCCCCGTGTTGATCTGCGTTTCCGACAGTCGGATGATCGGTTGTCGCAGAATAATCCGCACCAGATCCCGGGGCGATGTCTTGGCGAGGATGGATTGTCGGTACTCCTTTTGCTGCTCGGCTGTTTCCGGAGAGAGGTTTTGGGTGTCGAAGGTAAGAAAACCGGCCGCGAAGCGGCGCAGGTTCTCCAGCTTCGTCCGGTCGGCGGGTTTCCCGTCCGCGCCGGTTCCGTCGAGCAGGATCTGACGTACCGTGAGTACCCTCGCTCCGGCCTCCTCGAGCACTTTGCGATAAGTAGCATGTTCGGCGATGAGTTCGGGGATATCGATATGTTCCCGGAAAAGAGCCGCAGCCGGATGAAGGGCCCCCAGAAACAGCTCTTCGCCCGGGTCGTGGGTCAGGATGAGTCTGGCCTTGCGGTACTCGCACGTTTGGCCGCAGCGGACGGAGCGTCGCCCGCGCATGATAGATCCAATCAGTGAAGAAAGAAACGTCGAGATGGAGATGGAAGATCGGGAGTTAAACATAACGATTCGGGGTTAAATCTGGTTATAGGGATCGTATGTCGGTTATTCAAGCCACCCCTGTTTCGAGAACAGAACAAAAATCGCAGCAAATACGAATTTTGACGGATGGATCGATATATTAAAAACGAGAAAAACCGTAAAATTGTTTTGCGGCTCGTGCAAATCGGTGCAATAATGGTTGCTAAAGCGTTCGGCCGCCATGAGCGAACGGAGCCGCCAAGCAGCTCCGTTCGGTTTATACCCGGAAAATATCATGACTTTCCGAAAGCGATATTTTCAAAAAAGTTCCGTATGCCGTCAATCCGGATGAGCGACAACGATATTCCCTGTCCGGCGAAGCAAGGAGCCGCCGGAGCTTCCGGCAGACCGTCAGAAGCTGATCTTCGCACCGACGAACCAGCTGCGGGGTAGCGACGGGCCATAGATGTAACCCGAATCGCGGTTGGCCCCCCGGTCGAAGTCTTTCTGGTAGGCGTTGAAGATATTTTGGATGCCGGCATGGAGTTGCAGGGCGATCTCCTTATAGAGAATGACGTCGTACGACACTTTGAGGTTCAGGTCGAAGAAACGAGGTGTCGTGACGGCCCGATCGACGGGCGTGCCCGAACCCGCCATGTGCTGCACGAGCATTTTGCCCGTGTAAGTTCCGGTAATGGCTGCCTGCAAATTGCGTACGGGGGTCAATTCAGCCGTAAGGTAGCCGTAGGTGTTCGGCGTGCGGAACATCTTGCGGGTCGGTGCGACCTCCGGATCTTCGCTCCACTGTTCCGGTTCCTTGTAGCGGCTCTGCTGAAGGGTGATTCCGGCCTGCAGGTCGAACCAGCGGGTGAAGGCGGCCTTGCCTTCGATATTGATGCCCATGACGCGGGCGCCCGAGCCGTTGTAACGCTCCTTGATCGTACTCCCGTCCGTATCCGGATCGGGCAGCGGACGCAAGGCGAAAACGTGGTCGAGCGTCGTGTAAAAACCTTCGACGAGCAAGTTGGTCTGGACTTTTCCGAAACGGTGATAAAGATCTGCCGAGAGGCTGAGGCTGTGCGATCGCTCCTCGCGCAGATCGTCCGCCAGGCGAATGCGTACCCGCTCGCCGCCCACGATGGCGATGTGCATATCCTCGTCGAAGGCCTGCGGAGCACGGAAGCCGCTCGAATAGCTTAGGCGCAGGCTCGCCCCCTCTCCGGGATTGTAGCGCAGGTTGGCACGCGGACTGAAGATTACGTGATCGACGAGGCTGTGCTTATCCAGACGGCCGCCGATAAGCAGCGACCAATGCTCGTTTTTCCACTCGTTTTGCAGGTAGGCGCCGATGATGTGCACCTTTTGCTTCGTTCGATAATCATAGCCGATCGATTCGTCGTCCAGATCGTTGTAGTTATATTCCACGCCCAGGGTCAGGTCGGCGGGAAGGAACCACAACCGGTCGAACGAATGGATGTACTGGGCGCCGGTCGCCACGGTGAGGTCGTGCGTGCGACCGTAAGCGTCGGGATCCTGCTTGGAGCCGTAGTAGCTCTTGCGGGCGATGTGCTGGAACGAAGCATAGACATTCACACGGTTGGAGAAGTCGGCGGACGAGAGGTCGAACGAGAGGCTGCCGCCGTTGATGTTGTGGTCGGTCTGCTCGGCGATCATCGCTTCGTGCGGCGGCAGGTCGAGCCGGTCGCCGCCCCGGCGGTACTCCATGACGGTATTGTACTGGAGCGTAATACGCGAATAAGCGCTGGTCTTGAAGAATGAGCGCAGTCCGAGGGATTGGGATTGCAGTTGCGGAATTTCGGTGAAGCCGTCCCCGTCGTGGTCGTACCCCGAGCGGTGGCGGTTCTGTCCATAGACATAAAGTCCCGCCTTACGGCTGTCGGTGACGAGCGAGGCATTGGCCGAGGTGACGTTGTCGTAACTGCTGCTGTTGCCGATCGCCGTGATCGTGTGACCGACTTCGGCGCTGTTGCGGTCGGGGTCCTTGGTGATGATGTTGATCGTACCGCCGATGGCCGAGGAGCCGAAGAGTGCCGAGCCGCCTCCGCGCATCACCTCGACGCGGTCGATCATGCTGGCCGGAATCTGCTCCAGTCCATAAACGCCCGAGAGTGCCGAGAAGACGGGATGCGAATCGACGAGGATCTGTGAATAGTGTCCGTCGAGCCCGTTGATGCGCACCTGCATGAAACCGCAGTTCTGGCAGTCGTCCTCGACGCGTACGCCGGGCTGGAACCCGAGTCCCTGGGCCAGACAGGCCGAATTGGTGTTGTCGAAAATTTTGCGGTCGAGGACGTTCACCAAGGCCGGGGCTTTGCGACGCGTGGTTTCGCTGCGGCTGGCCGAGACGACTACGTCGTCCATGGTAATTCCGTTTTCCGTGATTTCGAAGTTGAGTTCGAGGGACTGTCCTTTTTTTAGCGTTACTTCGTGGCGCACGGGATCGTAACTCATCATGCGGGCCTCGACGGTGATAGTGCCCGTCGGCAGATTCTTCAGGAAATAGTGCCCGCTCGCATCGGTCATGGTGCCGATGGTCGTGCCGGGAATGGTGACGGTGGCATAGGGCAGGTGTTCGCCTGTTTTGCTGTCGATGACATGGCCGTAGAGATGAGCGTCGCTTTTAGGAGTCGGGGTCGTTTCGTCTGCAAAAAGTGTATGATAAACCAGGCACATTACGGCCAAGAGGATCAATTTTTTCATATTATAATAATTAGGCGATTATATCTTCAATGTCCCATTATCCGACGGTCGCGGAATCGAGTTCGAGGGCGTTTATTCGCGGCCGGTGGCTGCGTCTGTAATGGAGTCCACCTAAATCTCCTCCTCGGAATGGACTCGGGGCGCTATGCTCCCAAATGGATACACAATATAATCCTATGTTTTAAGATGTAAAATGGGTCTGTTTTCGCCAGGTAGGGGCAACGGCCCGTAATACGGCCGATGAGAGAGAATACCCTGTGAAAACGATGTTTTGCCGCGCCGATCGGCACGTGCGGTCGAATAGTCCCGGAAACGAATGGTTCCGGAACGAATTTATCTACCCGATTGCAGGCGGCGCACGGAGCTGCGAGCCCGATATCGCAACGATTGCCGGATCGTAACACTCCGGCCGGAAAAAGGTTTCCAGCAAACGGAACTCACTGTCGAGGACCCAGTCGGTAGAATGGATATACGAGAAGAAATGGAAATGGCAAATCGCACAGTCGTCCACAAGAGCCGGCGACGTGGTATTTGCATCGTTCTCCGTGAGGTAACGATAGTACTCATCGGGATGAGTATGCAGGCTTTTGCCCGCATAGGCCGCGAGCAGGATCAGCAGCAGCGCCCCCGCATTGAATACCCGTATGAGTTTTTGTCCGCTCATTTCAGGTGCAAAAATAATGAAAAAAGGTTACTCGGCAAGGTGCACTCTCCCAAATACCTATATATTGGGATGCTTCTGCAGGGAATCAAATATCAATATCTCGAATCCCAAACATACCCTTTTCCTCGGGTATAAACGGACACAGGCTCCGAATTTATTCGAATGGTCAATATAATATGACAACAGCATCATACCCCAAGTTACTATGACCGGTTTCTTTACTTCCGGCAGTTCCGAGAATACGAATACAAAGTTACCTCTTCATAAGACATCGATCCAATTTCAAAAAACTTAAATTTAACATCCTAAAAAATCATCCGTTTTTTGTTTTCTCACTACTTTTATTTATTTTAGTAGTGAATTAATCACTAAAAAAATGCAATAAAATTTGCCTTTGCACCCACCTATGTATATTCACGACACATCTAATAAATATAATTATGAAAAATCTTTATTTTGTAGTATTGTATTGCCTGTTGGGGTTTGTGACAGGTTGTAGCGATGACGACACTGCGACTGCATTGTTGCAGATCGCCCCTTCGACCGATCTGGTTTTCGAGGCTGTCGGCGGTACTAAGGCAATTGAGGTCAAAACCGACCAGACGACATGGTCGGTGGAATCGAATCAGACATGGTGTAAAGTCGAAAAGTCGGACGGCACTCATTTCACGGTGACGGCCGAGGAGAATACGGCTTCGGAACCGATGCCCCAGGCAGCGGTGACGGTGACGGCCGGTACGGCTCAGGTGGTATTGAAGGTCGATCAGAAAGGGGCGGCTATCCCCCCCCCATCCTACCGACTTAGTCATACAGATAGACGTAACTGATATCACCGCCCACAACGCACAACTGCTCCTCACTCCTTCCAATAATAATGAAACGTATGTTGCTGTCTGTGTCCTTGAGGATCAAATTAATGCTGATGGAGATGAGAATGAAACGATGAGCACAGTCATTAACAGTTTTCAGCCACCTGTTTTGACAGGTGTGTGGAGCGAAGCGCTTACACCACTTATGGCTTCGACCAAGTATTTAATACTGGCTTTTGGTATAGATGAGGAAAAACAAACGCCTACAACCAAACTTTTCCGCTATGATTTCACTACACCAGAGGCCGTGGACGGCAATATTACCATCGAAGGCTTCGAATATAAATTCTTCGATGCAGAAGAAATTATCACAAAAGATCCATCCTATAGCGAGGAATTGGCAGAGTGTGAGTGTGTCGCTGTTGTCACGATGAAGACTTCGATGCCAACCGATAAGGTAAAAATGTGGTGGTATGAGGCATGGATGAAAGATTTGGGTGATGAAATGGATGATGCGATATTGGAGGATCTATTGTTATATGACTATAGTAATAATCCTGAGTTTATGGGTATGTACTACTCGATGGACGAGACGGATACTTTTTGCTTTGCTGGTGTTGCTGAGGATGATAATGGTAATCTATCACCAATTTGCTACACCGACTTTTTCATGCTCGAAAAGTCTAATTGCGCTCCCGTTGAAGAGTTTTTCACCTTATTAAATTCCAAAGCAAAAACCTCTATTTTTAAAACCAAAAGGACTTCGGTAGTCTTTGAGAACAAATTTTCTCGATTTCTCCCGGTTTTCACCATTTTTGAAAAATAGACTAAGAGTCCGTAGATAGTTTGGACTGTGTTGGCAAAAGGAATGAATAAATTATTTCTTTTGCCAACACAGTTTATTTTTCTCAGAATCGAAGAATTTATGCTGCAACAAACCATCCGGAGTTGGATCGACCAACTGCTCGTTTACATTGGAATCTCTGCGGACAGCGCCCGCAACATCGACCAATGGGTCATCCGCCCATCATCGTTGCCATCGATCAAAAAGGAGTCCCTGTCGCTCCCTTCATCATCAGTGAAACATATACGGTAGAAGAGAATACCGCTGCGCTTGCCGAAGTAAGCATCGACAGCTACGCATGGTACGATGGCGCAGAACTCGCCCAATTGGATCCCATCAACTTCGCAGGCTTCGAAGAATATGCCGTTCTGTTGTTGAAAGTATCCCACAACGACAAGGCAGCTCATTGGTGGACAGGATGTTTCATGGGCGATTTGAGTAATCCGGACGAATATTCGGACCGCAGCATAATCAACAATCTGGTTACTTACGGAATACCTGAATTTAAGGATGCGGTAGATCAGTTGCTGGCAGTCTATTGGGATGAAAACACCATCTGTGGCGTAGCAGCGGATGCAGAAGGCAACTATGGACCCGTTATCCGCCAAGTGGTAAATCTGACCAAAGAGGGTGCAAGCCCCGCCGGAGAACTCATCGGTGGCGGCCTGTCGAATATCAATCTTATGGATATGCGACAGGCAAAATTCGCACATCGTTAAAATAGCTCCTCCAAAACGAGAAAACAGAGAACGTCCGACCTTAAGGTCGGACGTTCCGTTTATTGCGCGATCATGGCACCGAACTCCCCTTGCATGCAGTCCGCCGTACATAGCAGCAATCGCCGGTATCGACTGACAAGGCACCGGAATCATACAGATACGAACAAAAAAAGGAACGCCCGAAAGCATTCCTTACCAAAAAATAATCAACAACAGTTTCTACATCCTAAAAAGATTGCCTCACCCCGATCTCCCTATTTCAGATGTTGATATCCAGAATTTCGAAATGGATCGTCCCGGCAGGCACGGTCACGTCCACCCGGTCCCCTTTCTTATGTCCCAGCAGGGCTTTGGCAATGGGAGTGCCGATGGCCAGCTTGCCTTCGCGCAGGTTGGCTTCGTGCTCGGCGACGATAGTATAGATCACCTCCTTGCCGGTATTGTGGTTCAGAAGAGTTACCCGACTCAAGATCTGCACCTTGCTCTTATCGACTTTCGATTCGTCGATGATACGCGCATTGGCAATGGTATCTTCCATTTTGGCGATACGCATTTCGAGCAGTCCCTGTGCTTCCCGGGCCGCGTCGTATTCGGCGTTTTCCGACAGGTCTCCCTTGTCGCGTGCTTCGGCAATGGCCGCCGATATAGCCGGACGCTCCACCGAGCGCATATGGTCGAGTTCGTCCTTGAGCTTCTTGTAACCCTCTGCCGTCAGATAAATAATCTCTTTTGCCATGGTTTTATCAAAAAAATAAGAATCCCGACCCGTGAAGGTCAGAACCCTGATACGTTTGTTTTACAAAGATAGAAAGTTAAATCGGATTCTCCAAATATTTTTTACAGGCTCCGGGCTTTCCGTGGTGTGGCTATGTTTTTTGCGAATCGGACGACAACGGAAACCCCGATCGCCGTCATCGCCTCCTCCGGCCTTACAACAGCGGGGAAAAGAGCCGCATGAACGACTCGCTCAATCGCTGCGGAAGAGGTCGCCGCAACCATTCCGAAGGAATAAGCCGCCGGCACGAGCGCAGGTCTTCGTCGAAAACACGACGCATTGCCGTATTGAAATCCTGTCCGTAAACGAACGCGTTGATTTCGAAGTTGTGCTCGAAACTGCGGAAATCCATGTTCGCAGAACCCACAACCGTCAGCAGATCATCGACGATAAGCATTTTGGCATGCAGGAAGCCTTTGGTATAAAAGTAAACCTTCACCCCGGCTCGGAGCATATCGTCGATGAACGAATGCACGGCTTTATCGATAATCCGGGAATCGGAACGCTCGGGCAGCATCAATTGTACGTCAATACCGCCCAATGCCGCCGTTTGCAACAAGGAGTTCAGCCCCTCGGTCGGCAGGAAATAGGGCGTCTGGATGCAGATACTCCGTCGCGCACCGGCGATAGCCGTCATAATACCCTGCAACAACGTTCGCCAAGGCCCCAACGGACCGCTAGTAGCGAATTGCATGGTCGATGAGGTATAGTTGTCGGCTTCGGGAAAGAACTTCGAGGTATCCAGATGTACGCGTTCGACGGTCGACCAATCCACCAGAAATGCGGATTGCAGGCCATACACCCCCTTTCCTTCTACCTTGAAGTGGCTGTCCCGCCATACCCCCCAACCCGGTCCTTTCACATAGCGGTCGGCGATATTCATACCGCCGAAAAAACCTACCCGGCCGTCGATGACCACGATCTTGCGGTGGTTGCGGTAATTGACCCGGTCGGTCAGCATCGGAAAGCGTACATGCAGCAGGGCATGAACCTCCGCACCCGCATCGCGCATCTGCTGGAAAAATTCTTTCTTGACCCCGTTGCAGCCTACGTCGTCATAGAGTACGCGGACTTTGACACCCTCCTTTGCCTTGCGGATCAGCGCCTGCTGAAGACGGGCACCCGTTTCATCGTCACAAAAAATATAATAGAGAATGTGAATATGGTCGCGGGCCTTTTCGATCTCTTCGAGCAGGGCGGTCATCTTGGAAGCCCCGTCGCCGTAATGGGTCAGGCGGCTGCCGTAAAAGGAAACCGCCTGCGAAGTATTGGTAAGCAGAGTGGACAGGGATTGACATGCGGCCGGAACGGGGGCATCGCTTCGACGCACATGGGCCGGAAGAGCATAGACCATGAGCCGCTTGTAGGTACGGCGCGAAATAATCCGCTTGCGCCGCAGATCCTGCCCGAAGAAGAAATAGAAAACCAATCCCACGACCGGAGCGAAAATCAGCACGACGACCCACGGGATCGTCTTGAGCGGGTTGCGGTTGCCCAAAATGACAACCAGGATGATGCCGATAACCGTCGCCGTATAGATGGCGATGAACAGATATGTCAGGAATTGCAACACCGGGGCGGCGGATTATCAGGATTCCGACGAGATTGCTTCGGGTTTCGGATTTGCGTCCCGGGATGCCGGAGCATCTGATTTTGCCGCCTCCCGCCTGCCAGCGGTGACAGTCGCAGATGCGGAACCGGTCGCTGCGGGGAATTTCACCAGATGAAGCAAGTGTTCCACTTCGCGCATATAATTGCGTTTGGGAAGTTTCGGAGAATAAACATAACAATCCAGCGTGAAAACCCGGTCGGTCGCCGTATCGACGGTCGTATAGCTTACGAACGGACCTCCCATGAAATCCCCTTCGACATCCCAGAATCCGCGCATTTCGACCCAGGCTCTGCCTTCGAGCCGGAAAAACCGATACCGGGGCGTAAAGACTTTCGATGTGGTCATATAGGAGCCGTCGCTCGGCCCCGGAATGCGGGCGGCGAAACGGTTGCGGGCAGCCAGCAACGCCTCCTCCGAAAGGGACTGCTTCCCTTCGTAAGGATAGGAATAGAGCATGAAGCCCTGGCTCGCAGCCGGGAATTCGTACCGGAACCAGAGGAAATCATCGCTTTGTTGGGCCAGGATGTAGCCTTTGGGAATCTTCATCTCCACGCCGAACTTTTCTCGAACGAGCTTGCCGGATTCCGTCTGATTGAACTTGTTGGCGAAAGCGATCGAGCGGTCGCGCTCGGCCCCTTCGAAGGTTTGCACCAACTCCGCACGATGCTCCGCGACATATTGCGTAAGTGCCTCCCGGGTCGGTCCCTGAAGCGTCACCACGACCTGCGGAGAAGCCGTGACATCGTATTGCACACCGGCCGAAGCCGCCGCAAGGGAGGGATCGACGAGCACTTTGAGGATATTGCGGTAATCGACGACCGTACCTTTGAATCCCGATTCCGGGAACTGCATCACGTTGAACAGAGGTTCCCGTTCGTTCAGATAGGGAATCGGAGCCAACAGCACCGAACGCAGCGTATCCCCCAACTCGCTCTCCCACAACTGTTGGTTGCACACGACAATCAATTCGTACGGTGCCCCCTGAGCGGTTTTGAGTTTCGAATCCATCAGAGTATGGAACGCTTTACAGCCCGTCATGAGGGTAACGAGCAGCAGCAATGTCAGCAGATACGATAATTTTTTCATAGTCCGGTCCGGTTAATCTGTTTACTACAAATGTAGGGATATTTTTCGAGAATGCAAACGGCTTCGGCAGAGTTTCCTGCAAAAACCCGGCCGGGAAATATTCCCCGGCCGGGTTTCGTGCCTGCAAACAAGTCGCTCCCGTATGGTTATACTGTTCCTTCATCGGCCCGCGAGCTACGGCCGCATCGTAGTCGGCGTTGGTGAAGGTGTAGGTCCAACGAACATAGGGGATATAACCGTCAATATTCGACCGTTCCACCGTATAATTACATTCAAAACAAGGATTGAACGCCTCAACCTTATCTGTCCTGAAAAATACACCCCCGTACGAGCCATCGTCGAACACGACCGTCACTCCGTTTCCTGTGTATTCCTCAAGGCTGAGAGGAATAATAAAACCGACCTCCTCCTGCAACAGGCTTTCTCCGGGAAGGATCTCTTTCTTCTCGAATCGATCGGTTACCGTCATCGTTATCCGGTGATCACTCTCATTCGACCAAATAAAAAGGCTATATCCGGGAGGATCGCCATGCAGCCCCATATCCTGACCCTCTTCGTTGTCACCACAGCCTGCAAGCATAATCGCCGCCAATATCCATATCAAATTTTTCATAGGCATAAAATTTTACAGACAGCCTGCGGTGGCTTATCTATTTCAAATATAAAAAACACAATCGAAGATTACAAATATTTTCACACAAAAGTTCCCGCCGAAACAGCCGTTTCGACGGGAAGCGAATCGCAACCGTTCGACTGTTCTTCCGAAAACCGTTTTAATTCCGCGATCTCCTCCGCCCAACGCAATTCGTCGGCTGTTTCGAGAATCAGCGGCATATTCCGCAAAGGAGGAATTCATATTTTTCATTTTGCCTATAAAACGAACGCACCGGAAGATCGTCTGTTGAAAATCGGCGATTTTGTACTATCTTTGTCGATGCCGTACTCCGCCGGAGTATTTTTTCTCGCTATGAAACTCAAGCCGCCCAAAATAATCCGTCATCTGTTCCCGTCGCTGATCTGGGAGATCGACGACCCGGAGGGGGTTTTCCTGACCTTCGACGACGGCCCCACGCCGGGCATCACGGAGTGGATTCTGGCGATGCTGGAGAAGTACGACGCCAAGGCGACGTTTTTCGTTCTGGGCAAAAACGTGGAGGCTTATCCCGATCTTTTCCGCCGCATCGTGGACGCGGGCCACAAGGTCGGTAACCATACCTACTCCCACCAGAAAGGCTGGGGGATGAGCCTGGAACGCTACATCGAGGATGTCGATTTCGCCAACGATTTGATTCACAGCGAACTGTTCCGACCACCCTACGCCCGGATCACGCCGGCGCAGGCCCGGGCGTTGTCGCAGCGCTACAAGCTGGTGATGTGGGACGTGCTTTCGCGCGATTACAGCCGGTCGCTCTCGCCCCGCAAATGCCTGAAGAACGTAACCAAACACCTCGAACCGGGAGCTATCGTGGTTTTCCACGACAGCGAAAAATCGTTCCGGAACATGCGTTATGCCTTGCCCCGCACGTTGGACAAGATCCGGAAGTTGGGGCTCAAATGCAAAACCATCGAATTGTAACTCTATGAAAATCGTCGTCGCCGTCACAGCCGCCAGCGGCGCTCTGTATGCCCGCCTTTGCCTCGAGCAACTGCTCCGGGCCGAAGAGGTTTCCGAAATCGCGCTCGTTTACAGCGCTCATGCCCGTGAAGTGGCTGATTTCGAAGGAGTGACCCTGCCCGAAGATCCTCGCATCCGCATTTTCGACAACGACGATTTGTTCGCTCCTCCGGCCAGCGGTTCGGCCGATTACGACGCGATGGCGGTCGTTCCCTGTTCGGTCGGAACCCTGGGACGCATCGCCTGCGGCATTTCGCAAAGCTTGATCGAACGGGCTGCGGACGTGATGCTCAAGGAGCGCCGCCGCCTGGTGCTGGTCGTGCGGGAAACGCCCCTCTCGCTGATTCACCTGCGCAATATGACCGCTCTTACCGAAGCCGGCGCCGTCGTGTTGCCCGCTTCCCCCGGATTTTACGCCCGCCCCTCGTCCATAGAGGAGTTGTGCCGGTCGGTGACCGAGCGGGTCACGGCTCTTTTAGGTATTTCCGGACCGCGCTACCGATGGACCGGCGAGGGACGATCGGCGGGACGAAACGATTCGGATTCGGAAAAATAAGCCGACGTTGCCCGATTTACGCAGATTTTTCGTAACTTTGCCTCCGCGAAAAATCGTAAATAAAAATATTCCTATGGCAACTACAGCAGACATCAAGATCGGCATGTGCATCGAATTGGACGGCAAGACCTTCCAGATCGTAGATTTTCAGCACGTGAAACCGGGCAAAGGTCCCGCTTTCGTGCGTACCAAACTCAAAAACCTGGAAAACGGCCGCGTGCTGGAGAATACCTTCTCCGCCGGTGCGAAGATCGAGCCGGTGCGTGTGGAGCGCCGTCCCTATCAGTTCACCTACGAAGACGATCTGGGTGCGCACTTCATGCATACGGAAACTTTCGAGGAGATCAACATCGACAAGAACCTGATCGACAATTACGACCTGATGGCCGACGGTCAGATCGTCGAGGTGATGTTCCACACCGAGAAGGAGAGCGTTCTTTCCGCCGAGCTGCCCCCGATCGTCGATATGGAAGTGACCTATACCGAACCGGGCATCAAAGGCGATACCGCCTCGACCAACTCGCTCAAACCCGCAACGGTGAATACGGGTGCGACGATCAAGGTTCCCCTGTTCATCAATACCGGCGACAAGATCCGCGTCGATACGCGTACCCGCGAATATTACGAGCGCATCAAATAAAGACATCCGTTCGAACCGGGCTTCTTCTGCCCGGGTGGAAAGAGCGAATATTACGCCGTCGCACATAGATTGCGGCGGCGTTTTTTGTCGTCTTCCTTTCGGAGCTGTCTTTGCTTCCTGCGGAGGATTGTCCGGCCCGACAGCTGCGGCGTAGTACCCGGCTTCGATGCCTACGGAGCGATTTTATCCGGCATGTACAGAATTATCGTAAATTTTCGGGGAAAAACACGAGGAATCTCGGAAGAGGTATTATATTTGTAAAAATACTGTTTCACTTAATCTAAATATTTTCGGACTATGAAAAAGTATCGTTGCACAGTTTGTGACTACATCTATGACCCTGCAGTCGGTGATCCGGACAGCGGCATCGCCCCCGGCACCGCTTTCGAAGATCTGCCCGACGATTGGAGCTGCCCGCTTTGCGGCGTAGGCAAAGATATGTTCGAGCCTGCGTGATGCGGAGCAGAGCTTGTGAAAAAGGCCGGAGTGAAAACTCCGGCCTTCGTTTTTTATTTCGGCAGCCTGTTCCTTTCGAGGGCGAGCAGGAACTCTTTGCGCGGCAGACCGCCGGCGTAACCGGTTAGCTTGCCGCCCGCACCGATGACCCGATGACAGGGAATGACGATCGGAATCGGATTGTGATGGTTGGCACCGCCTACGGCCCGCGAAGCCTGCGGATTACCTGTCCGACGAGCGATTTCGCCGTAAGTCATGGTTTGTCCGTAAGGAATTTCCGTGAGGACCTGCCAAATTTTCTTCCGATAAGGGGTTCCCTCCGGTTCAAGCGGCAGATCGAAAGAGGTGCGTTTTCCGGCGAAATATTCATCCAACTGTTTCGCCGCCCGCTCGAGCAAGAGGGTCGTATGCCGGACGGCATGCCCGGGGAGTTGTTCTTCGAAGAGAATGTCGGTGATGGCCCGACCGTTCTCGACGATTCCGACCGTTCCGATCGGCGTGGGATGCAGCAGCAGATTTTTCACGGTTTTTTGCCGGTTACAAATTTTCCAACGTATAGCGGAGCATCTTCTCGCGGACGTGTATCATATCGTCGGGCATCATCGAATGGTTCTGGTCGGGATAGACCATCATGTCGTACTGCTTCCCGAGCTTGTTCAATGCACGGGCCATCTCCATCGTGTTCTGGAAATGGACGTTATCGTCCGCCGTACCGTGAACGATCAGCAGACGCGTGCTGTCGTCGCGGAACAGGTGCGCGAGATTGACGGGCGAATTGTCGTCGTATCCCTTCGGATAGTCGTCGGGAAGACCATTGAAATTTTCCGTATAGATCGAATCGTAGTAGCGCCACGAAGTGACGGGAGCTACGGCGATCGCCATTTTGAAAAGACCTTCGCCCCTGAAAGCGCATCCCAAGGCCATGAAACCTCCGTACGACCAGCCGTAAATGCCGATTCGCGCGGGATCGACGTAGCTCTGACGGGCCATGTAGCGGGCAGTCGAAATCTGGTCTTCGACCTCCAGTCGGCCGAGGTTGCCGTAAGTGAGCTTCTTAAACTCTTCGCCCCGATATCCGGTGCCCCGGGGATCGACGCACACGACGATATAACCATGCGTGACGAGCGCGTCCTCCCAGTCGGGCCCCCACCCTTCGGCAACCTGCTGCGATCCCGGACCGGAATACTGGGTCAGCAGCACGGGGTAGCGTTTTGCCGGGTCGAAGTCGAGCGGCTTGAGCATGTAACCGTTCAGCTCGTCGCCCCGCTCGGTGGTGAAGGTGAAGAACTCCCGGACGGGAAGCCCCGCCTCCGCGAGCGCTTCCTTCAACGGTGCGTTGTCATAGAGCGTGCGCACCCGTTTGCCGGCGGCGTTGAAAACGTCGGTACGGCCGGGGGCGGAGCTGTCGCCGCCTTCGCAGATGTAGTAGGACAGGTCGGCGCTGGGATAGATCGAATAGTAACCGTCGCCGGGAGTGAGGCGCTCCTTGTGCTTGCCGTCGAGTCCAACTCGGTAGAGGTCGCGTTTCAGGGGCGAACTTTCGGTCGAGATGTAATAAACCTTATCGCCGCGCAATCCGACGAAATCGGTAACTTCCCACTCACCCTGCGTAATGGGGTGAAGCACACCTTGTCCGATACCGTACAGGTAGAGGTGCATATAACCCGTCGAGGTCTCCTCCCGAACGATGAAACGGCGTCCGTCCTCCAGGAAATAAAAAGTCTTGTTGAGGTGATCGACGTATTTGGGCGAGCGTTCGTCATAGATCACCTGCTGCGTGCCATCCGGATTGCACAGTACCGCTTCGAAATGGTTCTGACGACGGTTCATCCGCTGGAAACAGAGCCGTCCGTCGGGCGTCCATTCCGGTTGAAGGATGTACTGTCCCCGGTCGGGACCGACATCGACACGCTCCGTTTCGCCCGTTTTAAGATCGTAAACGTAGAGATCGACCACCGAATTGGCATCGCCCGCCTTGGGGTATTTGAACGAATAGGCTTCGTTATAGAGCTTGCCGTCGTAACGCATCATCTCGAAAACGGGTACGAGGGATTCGTCGAAACGCAGGTAGGCGATCTTCTGTCCGTCGGGCGAAAAAGCGTAAGCCTTCGTGAAGGCGCACTCCTCTTCATATACCCAGTCGGTCGTACCGTTGATAATCCGGTTCCATGCACCGTCTGTCGTGATCGGACGCACGGAATCCCCGACGATGTCGTAGAGGTAGAGGTTGTTGCCGCTCGAGAAGGCGATCGTCCGTCCGTCGGGCGAGAACGAAGCGTCGCGCGTGTCGGACAGATCGGTCAGAATGGGGCGCAGGCCGTCGGCGTCTTTCAGGTAGTAATCGGTGGTATAGGAGTGCCGGTAGATCGGTTCGGAGCCGATCGAGAGCAGCAGCAGTTTTCCGTCGGGTGAAAACTGATAGTCGGCGATATCGCGGTTTTCTTTGTCGTTCTTCCATTCGAACAGCAGCTCGCCGGGAGCGTCCTTCGTGTAGCTGTTACGCTCGATGGCGTTGCCGCGAAGAGTCGTATAGGATTTTCCGTCGGCTGCGGGACGGATGCCCTGCGCCCGCTGGTTCATCGCACGAAGCCGGGCGATGTCGCGGTAAGTGGAGGGAGCGGCGGCTTCCGCTTGTGCGGCGAAAGCAGTGCCGAGAAGGGTCAGCAAGAGTAATTTTTTCAGCATGGTTCTCTATATCTGTTTCTGATTCTAAATGTCGTCCACATCGAAATCGTATCCCAGGCGCTTGCCGGTTACGAATTTCGAATTATCGAGTTTGGTATTGAACTGATCGACCGTCACGCGCTTGTTGTCGTCGTAGGAGGGCAGCAGCAGGTCGAAATTGAGGGCATAATAGATCGCCGATTCGAGAATGCGAACCAGCGCCTCGGAATCGATCTCCGCTTTGCCAAACTGCATGGGGCGCATCGAGGTCTGCTGTTTCCCTTCGACGAAGTAGCACTTTTCACGGTTGATGAAAATGCGGCCGATGAGATAGCCTTCGTCGGCATTGCGGTTGAACTTGAACGAGTCCGAAAGGAAGTTGTAGATGTTGATCACGCCGCAGTAGGAGTTGTCCCGGTCCGTCTGCACGTAGGGATTCTGCCAGATGACGTGGTTCGGCTCGAACTCGAAGACGTCGGTGTGCATCTGGAAGATCAGCAGGTCGTTGGCCACCTGTATCTGGGCTTCGAACTTGCCCCGGTCACGGTATTCGAGCCGCACGCGCCGGTCGAGGAGTCCGTCCAACTGGTCGTCCATTTCGGAAGCCATCTCCAGCAGGGTTTCTTTCAGGTCGTTGAATGTGGCGAACGTGTTGTCGAAAACCTTCTGTTTGAGCGTCGATTTGCTTACGATGGTTTCGAGGATTTTCTTTCGCAGGGGTATGCTTTCCATGCTATATCGAAGGATTGATTATCGTATCTTGATCGTTGTACCGGGAGTCAGCGCATCGCCTTCCTTGAGTTTGTTCAGACGTGCCAGCGATTTGGTGCGGATGCCGTAGGACTGTCCGAGCGACCAGAGGGTTTCGCCCTCGCGCACGGTGTGCAGCAGAACGTTGCCGTCCCAGCGCTTCTTCTTGCGGCCGATGTAGATCACTTCGTTGGCAACGGGCTGGGCATTTTTGCTTACATCGTTGAATTTACGCAGGTTGCGGGCCGAAATGCGGAAGTCGCGGGAAATTTTCTCGAAGGTATCTCCGTCGTGAGCCAGGATGTAGTTCACGCCGTTGGTACGATAGACGTTGTAACCCTTATGGGCATTGACCGTCACGCGGTAGTCGTCGGGATCGACTGCCCCCGAAGCGATCGCTGCGGCTTGATCGACGTTGCTTTGGCCCGAGAACCAGTCGTCGGTGAGGTGTCCGGTTTGCGCTCCGTAAATGGTAAGTCCGTCCTCGCGGTCGAGCAGGTAGAGTTTACTCTCTTCGATGATGCGGATGAGTCGCTGCGCATAGTCCGGAGCCGTAGCGTAACCGGCGGCCTTCAGCCCCCGGGCCCAGCTTTTATAATCGTTGGGAGCATAGGAAAAGAGCGAGTCGTAGCGCGGCTGGCTGTCGAGAAATTCGGCATGATCCTGATAGGACGCCTCGACCGAAGGATAGCTGCGGAAACATTCGCCCTTTTCATCGTCGTCGTAATAGACCACGTCGCCCGTCCAGTTACGCTTGCACTTGATTCCGAAATGGTTGTTCGAAGCCTGTGACAGCCAACTGTTGCCGCAATCGGATTCCAGGATGCCCTGGGCCATGGTAATGCTGGCGGGAATCCCGTAGCGTTCCATGTGGGCGACGGCTATTTTTTTGTACTTGTTTATGTATTCTTCCCGCGTTTGCCGCACTTGAGCCTGCGCAGGGAGGACGGTCAGTAATACAAAACCCGCCAGGGATATTGCTTTGTGATAAAAATTCATTACCTTTGTTTGATCTTTGTATGCAAAGACAGTGAAAGCCGATCGGCAAGCCGAACTTGTTCGAACCGGCTTTGGATATATCCTATCTTCTGCAAAGATAATCGTTTCCTCGGATAATTACAAAATAAAAAGGATAGACTATGTTTACTCAAAATGCGAATAAAATATTCGCCCAGGCGATCGACGATTACCATCGTTACGACGACGTGGATCATCAGCTTTCGAATCCCTATGCGGAGGGAACGATCGACCACCTGCTCTATATGAAGAACTGGGTGGATACGGTGCAGTGGCACCTGGAAGACATTATCCGTGATCCCCGGATCGATCCGGTCGAGGCGCTGAAGATCAAACGCCGCATCGACAAGTCGAACCAGGTTCGCACCGACATGGTGGAGTACATCGACTCCTACCTGCTCGATAAGTATAAGAATATAGACGTGCAGCCGGGGGCGCGTATCAATACCGAAACCCCGGCCTGGGCCATCGACCGCCTCTCGATCCTGGCCCTGAAGATTTACCACATGCGTCAGGAGGTGCTCCGCAAGGATGTGGACGAGGCGCATCGCGCTGCCTGCCAGCAAAAACTCGATGTGCTGCTGTCGCAGCAGGTTGATCTTTCGACTGCGATCGAGGAGTTGATCGAGGATATTGAAGCCGGACGTAAATACATGAAGACCTACAAACAGATGAAGATGTATAACGATCCGGCGCTCAATCCCGTGCTTTATGCCGCGAAAAAATAAAAAGCTGCCCCGGCACCTGCTCGTGATCCGTACTTCGGCGATGGGCGATGTGGCGATGTTGCCCCATGCGCTCCGCGCCCTGAAGGAGGCGTATCCCGAGGTGAAGGTGACCGTTGCGACCAAATCGCTGTTCCATCCCTTTTTCGAAGGGGTGGATGTCGATTTTTTGGATATCGAAACCCGCCGCACGCACCGGGGTATCCGGGGCGCCATTCGGTTCGCCCGCGAAGCGGCCGAGTTGAAGATCGACGCGGTGGCCGACATGCACAATGTACTGCGTTCGAAGATGGTGCGTGCGGCACTCCACCTGCGGGGGATTCCCGTTTCGGTAATTCACAAGGGGCGGATCGAAAAATACATGCGGCTGGGACGCGGTTCGGAAGGTGTGAAACCTTTGAAACACACCGTCATCCGTTATTGCGACGTCTTCCGTCGCTTGGGATTCGACTTTCCCGATCCCCGGCCGGCCGAGAAACGCCCCCGACCCAATCCCATGGGAGAAAAACAGGGTATATGGATCGGTTTCGCGCCGTTCTCCGCCCAGCCGGGCAAGACTTATCCCGAAAAGTTGAGCGCCGAAGCCGTCCGTCTGTTGAGCGGGCGTTTCGACCGGGTTTTCGTCCACAGCGGCGGCGGAGAGGAAGCCGAATTCGCCCGCCGCATGGAGGCGCTCTATCCGAACGTCACGGCATTGTATGGCAAGATAAAGCTGGGGGATGAGATGAACCTCATTTCCAACCTGGATTGCGTGGTGTCGATGGATTCGCTGGTGATGCATCTGGCTTCGCTCATGGCTACGCCCACCGTGTCGGTGTGGGGAGCGACCCATCCCGGGCTCGGCTTTCTGGGTTACGGGTTCGGACAGGAAGGTGTCTTGCAGACCGATTTCGCTTGCCGACCTTGCTCCGTATATGGAAAGAAACCCTGTAAATATGGCGATTACCGCTGTATCTGGAGCATAGAACCGCAGATGATCCTCGACCGGGTCGAGCGGTTGGTCGGTAAAACGGAGTAATTTCGGCTTATCGTTTCGTCGATTCCCTTTGCTCCCATTTTTTACCTGTTTCCGCACTCCTTCCCGACGAAGTTCCGTTGTTTGGTTCCGAATCCCGATTTCCGGCACCCGATAAAAAAACTCACGCTTGAAAAGCGTGAGTTTTTTTATCGAACCAAGCCGTATATGAAACGGCATCCAATTTAGATCAGATCTTTTTTGGTCAGAACGACCGCATCGATCTTGAGGGCCGGCTTGCCGTCCATCTCGATAATTTCAGCCGTTTGCTCGAAAGGATACGGCCCGCCGCTTCCTTCCGATACGCCGCTCAAGATAATTCGATCTCCTTCGGGCGCCAATTCCCAAGCTTCGTAGCGCAGAGTCAGCATATTGATCGAAGCGGCGACGCCGTTTACTCGAATTTCAATGCCTTGTTCCTGCTCGGGGTCGATCGGATTGGGCTCCACCCAGCGGCCGATGGCCGTAACATAGGCGGGATCGGTCACCACCTTCAAAGCCGGAGTCGTCTCGCCGAGCTTCCCCCGGTAGGTAACGGTCGCCGTATTGCCCAGCAGCAGGCCGTAAGCCTCCTGCATATCGGCATCCTCCGTGGTGAAAGTCACCCTTCTTCCGTCGGCCGGGGACTCTACCGTGACGGTATTCATCGTTCCATCGACGATCTTACCCGTGAATTGCTCCGGAGCTTTGGGTGTACAAGCCGTCGTCCCGATGAGCACAGCAGCGAATGCGGCGAAACAAAATTTCCTCATATCTTGCAAGCGTTTAATGCTTTTTTTGACGGATGTATTCGTCGATGGACTTGGCGGCTTTACGGCCGGCGCCCATGGCCAGGATGACCGTCGCGGCTCCGGTTACGGCATCGCCGCCGGCGAAGATCCCTTCACGGGTAGTCGCACCCTTTTCATCGGCCACCAGACACCCCTTGCGGTTGGTTTCCAACCCTTCGGTGGTCATCTTGAGCAGCGGGTTCGGCGAAGTGCCGAGCGCCATAATCACCACGTCGCACGGAATTTCGAAATCCGAACCGGCCTTTTCGATCGGAGAGCGGCGTCCGCTTTCGTCGGGCTCGCCCAACTCCATCTCGACGCAACTGATACCTACGACCCAGCCCTTCTCGTCGCCGATGATCGAAGTCGGATTGGTCAGCATGCGGAATTCGATCCCCTCCTCCTTGGCGTGGTGGACCTCCTCCACGCGGGCGGGCAGCTCCTTCTCGCTGCGGCGATATACGATGGTCGCTTCGGCCCCCAGGCGCTTAGCCGTACGTACGGCATCCATCGCCACGTTACCGCCGCCGACCACCACTACGCGCTGACCGACATAGATCGGTGTATCGTAATGCGTATCGTAAGCCTTCATCAGGTTGGTACGCGTGAGGAACTCGTTGGCCGAAACCACGCCGTTCAGGTTTTCGCCCGGGATGCCCATGAAACGGGGCAGGCCGGCACCCGAACCGATGAAGACGGCCTCGTAACCCTCTTCGTTCATCAGTTCGTCGATGGTCACGGTGCGGCCGACGATCACGTCGGTTTCGATCTCTACACCCAGCTTCTTCACGGCCTCGACCTCCCTGGCTACGATCTTCTCCTTGGGAAGACGGAATTCGGGAATACCGTACACCAATACGCCGCCGACCTTGTGCAGCGCTTCGAAAATCTTCACTTCATACCCCATGCGGGCCAGGTCGCTCGCGCAGGCCAGTCCCGAAGGACCGCTGCCGATGACCGCTACCTTGTGTCCGTTGCGCTTGATGTCGGGAGCGGGCATCTTGTCGGCATTCTCGATTTTCCAGTCGCCGACGAAGCGCTCCAGCTTGCCGATAGCCACCGGCTCGCCCTTGACTCCCAAAACGCAGGAGCCTTCGCACTGGCTCTCCTGCGGGCAGACGCGGCCGCAAACGCTCGGCAGCGAGCTGTCCTCGGAGATAACGGCGGCAGCCGCAGCGAAATTACCCTCCACGACCTGATGGATGAAATCCGGAATACGGATATTCACCGGACACGCCGCCACGCAGCGGGGATTCTTGCAATTCAGGCAGCGGGACGCTTCGAGCGTGGCTTCCTCGACATTATAACCGTAGCACACCTCCTCGAAGTTGGTGGCCCGGACTTTCGGATCTTGTTCGCGCACGGGAACGCGCGGAATTTTATTTGCCATAGTTGTTTGCTTTCATTGTTCTGTGGACGCCTTCGGCATTCGGACGCAGAGCATCGCTCCATACTCGTCTGCCGGAAACGTCCGGTTGTGTGTGGATCGGTAGTTATTTGTCGAGCCCGACACGGCATTTGTGACCGTTCTCGCGCTCCTGCTCGATGGCGCGGGCACGCTCTTCCTGCGTGCGGTACATACCCTGACGGCGCATCGCTTCGTCGAAATCGACCTGGAACCCGTCGAATTCGGGGCCATCGACACAGGTGAAGACGGTCTTGCCGCCCACCGTGACGCGGCAGGCGCCGCACATGCCCGTACCATCGACCATCAGCGTATTGAGCGATACGACCGTCGGCAGGGAGTACTCCTTGGTCGTGAGCGTCACGAACTTCATCATAATCATCGGACCGATGGCCACGCAGACGTCGTACTGCTTGCCCCGGTTGTCGATCAGGTCTTTGATCAGGGCCGTTACCATACCTTTGAAGCCTTCGCTGCCGTCGTCGGTAGCGATGTAGAGATTGTCCGCTACGCGGGCCATCTCCTCGGTATAGATCAGCATCGACTTGGTCTTGGCACCGATGATGACATCGGCTTTCACCCCGTGTTCGTGCAGCCATTTTACCTGCGGATAGACCGGAGCCGTACCCACGCCGCCCGCTACGAACAGGAAGCGTTTCTTGCGCAGGGTGTCGAGATCTTCGTGAATGAACTCCGAGGGGTGCCCCAGCGGACCGACGAAATCGGCCAGCGCATCGCCCTGCTCCAAGGCGCAGAGCTTGCGGGTCGAGGCTCCGATAGCCTGCGTGACGATCGTTACCGAGCCTTGCTCGGCGTCGTAATCGGAGATGGTCAGGGGTACTCGTTCGCCGAATTCGTCGATGCGGACGATGATAAACTGTCCGGGTTTTGCCGCTCGTGCTACGCGGGGCGCATGAATGCGCATCAAATAGATGTTCTCCGCGAGCACTCTTTTTTCAAGGATTGTGTACATTACTTTTTTATAAAAGGTTCTATTTGTTTCCGTTCTCTCCGCTCGGCTCCGTCCGTACAGGTCGGTACCGCGCCTGTCTGCCGGAAAATGTCGGAGTTCCCGCCTTTTTCCGTCCGGCATCCTGTTTCGGCCGGGTCTCTTCGTACCTTACTCTTCGACAGCGGCCGTCAGGCGGATGCTCTGCATCGGACGCGCGGGGTCGTTGGCGATAAGTATCAATCGCTCCGACCAAAGACCGTAATCCCGCCGCGACGCATCGAATGTCACCACGATTTCGCACGCCTGGCCGGGTTCGATCCGCTCTCCGCCGCGAAGCGAACATCCGACACCTTTCGGAGTTTCTACGGCCCGGATTATCAGGGTCGATTTGCCGTAATTACCAAGTGTCAGAGATCGCTCTGCCGGAGCTCCTGTCCGTTTCACGGGGCCAAAATTAATAATATTTTTGTTCACTTGCCACTTTGGGGCGTTTTCTTGTTCCTCCCGGCGGGGATCGTCCACGGCAAAGCCGTGCAGAAAGATGTCGGTCCGTGTAGGACGACCGTCGATACAGACCGTGAGCAACTCTTTCAGTGTGCCGTAACGGGGTTTGTCCGCCGACAGGTCGTAGCTGAAGGTAAGGACTCCTCGTTCGTTCGGAGCGATCCGGCGGGGATAGTCCGCCTGAAGAAGTCCGCTCGCCTCTTCGGGTCGCAGCTCCAGGGTCAGGGGTTTGTCCGAAAGGTTGGCATATCCGATGGTAGCGACCGAAGTTCGCCCGTTATAAATATAGGTGAAAGCGTGGAAATTGTCTTCGAGTCGCAGTCCGTCGCCGCAGTCGATGGGGTAGAGCTCTTCGAGGGTCTTCGGGCGACCGATGACGGAACCCGTAATGCGCAGTTTGGCGGCGATGCGGCGGTCGGCCGTAAAGACGGCCAATTCCCGCGAAAAGTTGCCGGGGCGGTTGGCAGGATCGTAAGTTACCGTGATTTCGGTCTCCTCGCCCGGGAGAATCGGTTTGCGCGTATATCGGGGAGTGGTGCAACCGCAGGTCGTAGTGACTTGGAGGATTACTTCGGGGTGTTCCCCTTCGTTGCGGCAGACGAAACGATGCGTAACCGGGCCGTCGGTTTCGCGGATGGTGCCGAAATCCCATGTGGGCCGGTCGAATACCAGTCCGGATTGAGCCAGACTCGGCAATGTGTTCATAATCAGGGCGAAAGTCAGTAGGCGGATTTTTCGGAACATTTCGTAATACGATTATTTTTCCGTAAAGATACGAGGTTTTGTGAAAAAAAGTGGGACAAATTTTGCAGGAATAAAAAAATGCTATATATTTGCACTCCGAAAACAGGGGTAAACCCGAGTTTTCGAAAAAGCCTGAATAGCTCAGTTGGTTAGAGCACATGACTGTTAATCATGGGGTCCTAGGTTCAAGTCCTTGTTCAGGCGCTTAAGAAGGCTTCTTGCCTTTCGGGAGCTTAGCTCAGCTGGTTCAGAGCGTCTGCCTTACAAGCAGAGGGTCGGGGGTTCGAATCCCTCAGCTCCCACCAAGTTCTGCAAACGGAGCTACCTGGAAAATTGAAAATCGTGTATCAGCAAGATACACGGTTTTTTCATTTTATCCGTGCACCGGCGGCAATAAGCGCAAACTCCTTAACAGTCGCCGAAATATGATTGAAAGAGTTTTTTCTGCGCCCACCCAATCACCCCGACATTCCGGACGATCGATACGGCGACACCTAAAACAAACGGCGCCCGTCCTGACTCAAATAAATTTGGCGCAGCCCCCGGCTTACACTATATTTGCAAAAATATTTCGTTGCAAAAGTGCCAGCTTTTCCGGCAAAAAGAACAACGACCGCATATTTCACACATGACGAACGATTGGAAAGCGAGATTGGGAATGGTCTATTCGACCGACCCGAATTTCAAATACGACACCGAGGAGGCTCCGCAGACCGAAACCCTCGCTCCCGAACGACAAGACCTGCGCGTCTGGCTCGACCGCAAACAGCGGGGCGGCAAGACCGTCACGCTCGTCAAAGGTTTCGTCGGCTCGGATACCGACCTGGGGGAACTGGCTCGCCTGCTCAAGACCCGCTGCGGCGTGGGCGGGGCAGCCAAGGACGGCGAAATCATCATCCAGGGCGACCACCGCGACCGGGTGGTCGAAATCCTCACCAAAGCGGGTTACAAATGCAAAAAGGCCGGCGGATGACCCGGCCTGCTCCCATGCGCCGTTTCGCAGCGATTCTGTTCCTGCTAGGATTCCTCTTCATCGGAGGAAAATCCGTTCGCGCCCAATACTATTCGTGGGGTGCGGATGCGGCTGCGCTGCGTTGGAAACACCTGCGCACCGAGGACGTACGGGTCGTCTTTCCCGACACAGCATCGGCGCTGGCGCACCGAACCCTGTATTATATTCAGGCGGTACGCCCCACGATTACACACGGTTTCAGCCACCCGCCGCTGAAAATCCCTTTCGTGCTGCATACCGAAAATTTCCAGTCCAACGGTCTGGTGATGTGGATGCCCAAACGCATCGAATTTCTCACCACGCCCTCCGTCGATAGCTACTCGATGCCCTGGGTCAAGCAGCTCGTGGCTCACGAATACCGCCACGCCGTGCAGTACAACAACCTCAACCGGGGGTTGATCCGCATCCTGAGCTACCTGATCGGGCAACAGGGATCGACCGTCGGCCTGCTTTTCATGCCCCTCTGGGCGCTCGAAGGCGATGCGGTGATGAACGAAACCGAGATGTCCTCCTACGGCCGGGGCCGCCAGCCGCGCTTCACCATCGAATATCGCGCCCTGGGTTACGAGGTGCTCCGCAGGCGCAACTGCGACAAGTGGTTTTGCGGCTCCTTCCGCGATTTCGTTCCCGACCACTACCAAATGGGCTATCAGATGGTCGCCTACGGCTACGACCGCTATGGGGACGAAATCTGGGACAAGACCCTGCGCTACGGCGTTCGCAACGCCTACATGCTGACCTTCAGCACCAGCGTCGCCCTGCGCAAATTCTACGGCACGGGCGAGGGCATCCTCTTCCGGGACGCCTTCGCCGACCTGAACCGTTTCTGGGATTCGCTGCCGAAGGTCACGGATTCGGGCCGTACCCTCACGTCGCTGCCGGAGAAAAACTACACCACCTATACTCATCCCGTGTCCCTGAACGACACGACGCTCGTAGCGCTGAAAACGGACTTCGACCGCCCTTCGCGGCTCGTTGCGGTCGATTCCCGAACGGGACGCGAGAGGCGGCGCACGTGGACAGGACTCGTCTCGAGCCGCCCCACAACCGACGGACAACAGATCTGGTGGACCGAATACCGCCGTTCGCTACTCTTCCCCGAGCGGGTCAATTCCCGGCTCGTCGTCCTCGCCCCCGGGAAAAAACGCCCCCGCACCGCACCGAAACTGCGCAATGTCCTCTACCCGACCCCGATCGGGCGAAGCGGCGCCCTGGCCTGGGTGGAATATACGCCCGACGGACACTACACGATCGTCGCCGAAGATTCGCTGCGGCAGCGCACCGCCTGGCCCATGCCGGGCTTCTCCGAAGTGCACGGACTGGCCTGGGACAATGCGACCGAACGGCTCTACACGCTCGTCACCGACGATTCGGGCATGTGGATCGGCCGGATCGAACCCGGCGAGGGCTTGCAGGCTGTCACCCGAGGCGCCTACATCACGCTGAGCGACCTGCGGGCCGCCGACGGCAAGCTCTACTACGGCTCGATCGCCTCGGGCCGTGACGAAGCCCACTGCTTCGACCTCGGCGAAGGGCGCGAATACCGTCTTTCGACTTCGACCTACGGCAGCTTCGCCCCGGCTCCCGCCGACAGCGGAGCCGTCTGGACGACCACCTACGACCGAAAGGGCTACCGCATCACCCGTCAGGAAAACATCGAACCGATTCCGGTCGCCCCGTCGCAACTGCCCGTCGATCTGGTCAATCCGCCCCGCCGCCGCTGGAACGTGGTCAATCTCGATACGGTACGCTATACCCCCGCCGACTCGGCCTCCTTGCACCGCAAATATCCGGCACGCCGCTACCGCAAGGGATTGCACCTGCTCCGGGCCCACAGTTGGGCCCCCGTATCGTTCGACCCGTTCAAGACCATCGAAGAGTTCAACCCCCGGCTCATGTGGGGCGCCACCGTTCTCTCCCAAAATCTGCTGTCGAGCACCGAAGCCTTCGCATCGTGGGGCTGGAGCCGGTCCGACGGCCATGTGCTGAAAGGTACGATCCGGTATAGCGGCCTCGGCGTACGACTGGAAGCCCGGGCCACCTACGGCGGCGACCGCATGACCTACGGCATCGCCCAGCGGGGTGCCGACGGCAAGGCCGAGCGCCAACCGGCCCCGGCTCATGCCAAATATTGGTCGGCGGCGGCCGGGGCCACACTGCCCCTCTATTTCGACCGGGGACATCATATCCGACAGCTCTCGATCTCGGCGGGCTGGGAGTATTCGAACGGAATGGTGGCCGACGTGGATGCGATCCGTTACGACGCAGAGGGACGCATCGCCAACCTGCAAACGCTCGGCTACCGCGAAGGACTCCACAAACTCTCGCTGGGAATCGGCTTCTCGGACGTGGTGCGCGCCGCCTACCGCGACGTCGGGACCCCTTGGGGTTATACGCTCTGGGCCGGGTACGACCTCAACCCCGAAAACCGCAACTTCAGCGACCTCGTATCGGCCTACGCCCGGATCTACACCCCTGGGTTCTTCCGCCACAACTCCCTCTCCGTAGCGGCGGCCTACCAAACCTCCGTCGGCGGCTACCGCTTCCCGTCGGGGCTGCGATTCCTCGGCTACAAATCGACCCGGCTGTTGCCCAGGGGCTTCTCCTCGTCCGACATTTCGAGCAATAATTACCTGGCCGGCTCCGTTGATTATCAGTTCCCGCTCTGTTATCCCGAAGGTGGAATTTCGGGCGTGATCTACTTCAAACGCATCCGGCTGAACGTCGGGGCCGACTACGCTCGGTTCCAGGAGTTCGGCAGCCGGGGCAAAACATGGCGCGACATTTACTCGTACGGCGGCGACCTGCTTCTGGACCTCAACATCCTGCGTATGTCGGCAGCCGCCACAGCGACCGTAAAGCTCTCGCTCTACAAGCCCAGCGAGGGGAGCTGCTGGTTCGGCTTCGGCCTGGAGCTGCCGTTCTGATCCGTCCGGGCGGCAGAACCGATAAAATCAGCAAGCAACCCGCAGAAAACCGGAACGTATAATCCGAGATTTTTCATACCTTTGCGAAAGCGAATGCTTTCATTCAGACAGGCTTCGCCGAGGCATAACCGAATAAATTTGTCCTTGCCCTCGGCTTTCACTATCTTTGCAGAAGATAGGAGGCGGTTCGGCAATTTTCGAGAACAAGTTCTCACAATTGCCCTCACCTTTCACTATCTTTGCGGCATATTGAATTAAACCGATGAAAAAACAGACCCCGCATAAACCGCTGCCCAAATCCGTCAAATGGCTCTGGGGCATCGTCTTCGCCCCTTTCGCACTCCTGCTGCTCCTGCTGCTGCTAACGGCCGCCGGCCTGTTCGGGCGGCTGCCGTCGTTCGAGGAGCTGGAGAACCCCAAGAGCAACCTGGCCACCGAGATTCTCTCTTCGGACGGCAAGGTGCTGGGCACGTTCTTCGTGCAGAACCGCTCCTACGTCCAGTACGACGAACTCTTCCCGCTCGACTCCGCCCAGTTGCTCCGGCTCGACGGATACGACGTGCCGCCGATCATCGCGGCCCTGATTTCGACGGAGGATGTCCGTTACCGGGGGCACTCGGGCATCGACCTGATGTCGCTGGTACGCGTAGGCGTCAAGACCGTCCTGATGCAGAACACCTCGCAGGGCGGCGGCAGTACGATCACCCAGCAATTAGCCAAAAACCTCTTTCCCCGCGACATCAACGAGAACCGGGGCAAGATCGCCCGCACGACCAAACTGGTCGTATCCAAACTCAAGGAGTGGATCACGGCCCTGAAACTCGAATACAACTACACCAAGGAGGAGATCGCCGCCATGTACCTGAATACCGTAGAGTTCGGCTCGAACGCATACGGCATCAAATCGGCGGCCCACACCTTCTTCAACAAGGAACCTCACGAACTGAACATCCAGGAAGCCGCCCTGCTGGCGGGACTGGTCAAGGGCCCCACGATGTATTCCCCCCGCCGTAACCCGGAAAATGCCCTCGCACGCCGTAACCTGGTGCTCGACCGCATGGCATCGGCAGGCGCCATCACACGCCACCAGCGGGATTCGATCGCGGCCCTGCCGATCCTGCTCAACTACAAGCCGGTCTCGCACAACGAAGGCCCGGCGACCTATTTCCGCGAAATGCTCCGCCTGACGATGAACGCCGAACGGCCCAAGCGCCGCCAATTCCAGAACGACTGGGACTACGAGCAGGCGATCAAGGAGTACGACGAAAATCCGATCTACGGCTGGTGCCTGAAGAACACCAAAGCCGACGGCACGCCCTACGACATCTACCGCGATGGTCTGAAGATCTACACCACAATCGACTCCCGGATGCAGGAGTACGCCGAGCAGTCCATCCAAAAGCAGATGGAGTCGGTGATCCAACCCCAGATGGACGCACAGTTCAAGCGCACCAAAACGCTCTTCATCGACGCAAACAGACAGGAGCGGGAGCGCATCATGCGCAACGCGATCCGTTACTCGGACCGCTACTACCAGATGCAAAAGGCAGGCGTGGACGAAAAGACCATCCTGGCGAGCTTCGACAAGCCCTGTCCGATGAAGGTCTTCACCTACAAGGGAGAACGCGACACGGTACTCACACCCCGGGACTCGATCCTCCACCACAAGCGGATCATGCGTGCCTCGTTCGTGGCGATGGATCCCCGCTCGGGACACGTGAAGGCTTACGTGGGCGGCCCCAATTTCCGCTACTTCAAATACGACATGGCCAAGCAGGGCAAGCGGCAGATCGGATCGACGATCAAACCCTTCGTCTATACCTTCGCCATCGACCACCTGGGATTGAGCCCCTGCACGCCCGTACCGAACCTGCCGGTAACGATCGAAACCGCCAACGGGGTACCCTGGTCGCCCAAGGAGGCCGGCAAGGTCGAACAGAACGGCGAGATGCACCCCCTGAGCTGGGGCCTGGCCCGCAGCCGCAACAACTATTCGGCGTGGATCATGAAACAGGCCAAGCAGCCGCAGGCCGTGGCCAACTTCATCCACAACATGGGCATCCACAGCTACATCGATCCTGTGCCGGCGCTCTGCCTGGGAACCTCGGAATCCAACGTCTATGAAATGGTGAGCGCCTTCTCGACCTTCGCCAACGAAGGCGTCTATACCACCCCGATCTTCGTCACCCGCATCGAAGACCGTCAGGGCAACCTGATCGCCAGCTTCGCCCCCCGGACGCAGGATGCGATCAGCGAACGCACGGCCTACACGATGCTCACGATGCTCGAAGGAGTGATCCGTTCGGGTACGGGCGGACGCCTGGGATGGGCCTACAACATGCAGAATGTCGAAGTCGGCGGCAAGACGGGGACCTCGCAGAAGAACCGCGACGCATGGTTCATGTGCGTCCTTCCCAAACTGGTAGCCGGCTGCTGGGTCGGCGGCGAGGATCAGGCAGTGCGCCTGGTATCGCGCGGCGAAGGCAGCGTAATCGCCCTGCCGATCGTGGGCGAATTCCTCAACCGGATTTACGCCGATCCTTCGACGGGTATCAGCAAGCAGGATCTCTTCACGCGTCCGGCCGTCATGCCGGTTTACGATTGCGACGAAACCGAGAAAACGGACGACAGTGCAACCCGGTACGAAGAAGACGAATTTTTTGAGTAATACAACCTATAACACCTTTGAGAAAGCCATGAAATTAGCCATTGTCGGGGCCAGCGGAGCCGTTGGCCAGGAATTTATGAACATTCTGGAAGAGAGCCGTCTGCCCATCGACGAATTGCTGCTTTTCGGTTCGGAGCGGAGCGCCGGACGCAAATACCCCTTCCGGGGCAAGGAACTCACCGTACGGCTGCTCGCCCACAACGACGACTTCTGCGGCGTGGACATCGCGCTGGTATCGGCGGGCGGCTCCACCTCGAAGGAGTTCGCCGAAACGATCACCAAGCACGGCACGCTGATGATCGACAATTCGAGCGCTTTCCGCATGGACGAAGACGTTCCCCTGATGGTTCCCGAAGTAAACCCCGAAGACGCCCTGAACGCCCCCCGGCGTATTATCGCCAACCCCAACTGCACGACGATTCAGATGGTCGTGGCACTCAACGCGCTCGAAAAACTCTCGCACATCCGCCGCGTGCACGTAGCCACCTACCAGTCGGCCAGCGGCGCCGGCGCACAGGGGATGGCCGAACTGGAAGAGCAGCACGCGACTCTGGCAAAAGGCGGCGAACCCCGTGTGGAAAAATTTGCGTATCAACTGGCTTACAACCTGATACCTCATATCGACGTCTTCACCGACAACGACTACACCAAGGAGGAGATGAAAATGTATCACGAAACCCGCAAGATCATGCACTCGGACATCGCGGTTTCCGCGACCTGCGTGCGCGTACCCGTGATGCGGGCCCACTCGGAGAGCATCTGGGTGGAAACGGAGCGCCCGATTTCGCCCGAAGAGGCACGCGACGCCTTCGCGTCGGCCCCGGGCGTCGTGCTGCAGGACGCTCCGGGCGACAAGGTCTATCCGATGCCGCTGTTCGCGGCCGGTCGGAACCCGGTGTACGTGGGCCGCATCCGACGCGACCTCACCTCGCCCAACGGCCTCACGTTCTGGTGCGTCGGCGATCAGATCCGCAAGGGTGCCGCCCTGAACGCGGTGCAGATCGCCGAATGGCTCATCGCACACCGCGCCTGACGGAACAACCGGAAAATCACGGCGGGACCCCGATTCGTCCCGCCGTTGTTTTTTCGCAAAAAACCGTCGGCATAGCATCGATTCCGCAGCGCCCGCACTAAAAAATTTGGGATTTCGTTAAATAAAGAGTAACTTTGTGCGATTATCGCCGGATAATTGCGGAAAAACCTGATCCCGATGAGAAAAGAAAGGCTATATGTCTTGTGCACAGTGTGCTTTGCGATCCTCGCTGCGGGCTGCAACAGCGTACAGCAGGTTCTGAAAAGCGGTCGGCCCGACCACATGTACCAAACCGCTCTGAAACATTACCAGAACCAGAAGTGGTCGAAAGCCGCGATGCTGTTCGAAGCGGCCGCACCGTACTACTCCGGAACGATGCAGGAGGACAGTATCGCCTTCATGACCGCTTTCTGCAAGTTCAAGACCCGCGACTACGAGGTGGCCACGTCGATGCTCGACGACTTCCGCCGCAAATTCGGACGCAGCGTCTTCCTCGAAGATGCCGAAGGAATTCTCGCCTTGAGTTACTTCTACCTGGCACCGGGCCCCACCCGCGACCAAACGATGACCACGCAGGCTATCGTGGCGGTCAATGAATACCTGGCCCACTACCCCAACAGCTCCCGCAGCGACGAATTCCGCGAGATGGACAAGATCCTGACCCAGCGGCTGCACGACAAAACTTACCTGAACGCTTACACATACTATAAAATCGGACGTTACAAATCGGCGATCGTAGCTCTCAAGAACGCGCTGAAGCTCTATCCCACCAGCTCCCACCGCGAAGAGATCATGTACCTGATCGTCAAATCCGGCAGCAAGCTGGCCGACAACTCCGTGCAGGACAAGCAGGCAGACCGCTACCTCTCGACGCTCGACTCCTATTACTCGTTCGTGGCCGAATTTCCCGAATCGCACTACCTCAAGGAGCTCGACCGGCTGGCCCAGAACGCCAAAGACTTTTTAGACCGAAACAACAAAGAAAAACAATAATTCCATGGAGATCAAGAAAAGCACTCCCACCAACACCGTAACCCGTAAACTGGTCGATCTGGATAAGGAAACCGGCAACATTTACGAAACGGTCAATATCATCGCACGCCGCGCCAACCAGATTTCGACCGAACTGAAAGCCGAACTCACGCGCAAGCTGGCGGATTTTTCGTCGCCGACGGACACGATGGAGGAAACTTTCGAAAACCGCGAGCAGATCGAGATCTCGCGTTACTACGAACGTCTGCCCAAACCGGTGCTGATCGCCACCGAGGAGTTCCTCGACGGCGAACTCTTCTACAAGGAGAACAAACCGCAAGCCTAAACATCGCGGTATGAGCCTCGAAGGACGACATATCCTGCTCGGCATCACAGGCAGCATCGCCGCCTACAAAGCGGCCATACTCTGCCGCCTGCTCAAAGGCGCAGGCGCCGAGGTGAAAGTCGTAATGACTCCGCTGGCCAAGCAGTTCATCACTCCGCTGACCATGGCGACGCTCTCGAAGCATCCCATCCTGGTCGAATTCTTCAATCCGGAAAACGGGGAGTGGAACTCCCACGTCTCGCTCGGCGAGTGGGCGGACTGCCTGCTCATCGCCCCCGCGACGGCCAATACGCTGGGCAAGATGGCGCACGGCATCGCCGACAACCTGCTGCTGACGACCTACCTTTCGGCCCGCTGCCCGGTAGCGGTCGCCCCGGCGATGGACCTGGACATGTTCGCGCATTCGGCCACACAGGAGAATCTGCGGATTCTGCGCAGCCGAGGCGTACGGATCGTCGAACCGGCCGAAGGGGAGCTGGCAAGCGGACTTTCGGGCAAGGGACGCATGGCCGAACCGGCCGACATCGTCGCATTCGTCGAAGACCTTCTTTCCGAAAAAAAAAAGAGCCTGCGAGGTAAACGGCTGATCGTTACCGCAGGCGCAACCATCGAAGCCATCGATCCGGTGCGGTTCATCTCGAACCACTCGACGGGCAAGATGGGGTATGCCATCGCCGAAGCGCTCGCCCGGCGGGGCGCCGAAGTCGTACTCATCAGCGGCCGCACGTCGCTGCCCACCCCGACCGGAGTTCGACGTATCGATGTCCTCTCGGCACAGGAGATGTACGAGGCTTCGGTGAGGGAGTTCGCCACAGCCGACGGAGCCGTTATGTGCGCCGCCGTCGCGGACTATACCCCCGAAGAGGTCGCCCCGACCAAACTCAAGAAAGGGGACGGCGAGCTGACGATCCGCCTCAAACGCACGCACGACATCGCAGCCGAGCTGGGAGCGCACAAAGCGGGTCGGATCCTGGTCGGCTTCGCCCTCGAAACCGATCACGAAGAGGCCAATGCCGAAGGGAAACTCCAACGCAAAAACTTCGATTTCATCGTTCTGAACTCACTGCGCGACGCCGGGGCCGGATTCGGCGTCGATACCAACAAGGTGACGCTCATCGACCGCGCAGGACGCGAGGAGCTTCCTCTGCTCTCGAAAGCCGAAACGGCCGAGAAGATCGCCGACAAAATCGAATCCATTCTGAAATAGCCATGCTACGTCGTCTGAAAGTCGAAAACTACGCCCTGATCGACCGGCTCGAACTGGAGCTGGACGACCGGCTGAACATCATCACGGGCGAAACCGGCGCCGGAAAGTCGATCCTGCTCGGCGCGCTGGGCCTCCTGCTGGGGAACAAGAACGACAACGCCACCCTGAAAGACGACAAACGTAATTGCCTGATCGAAGGCGTTTTCGATCTCGGAACAAGGGACCTGCAGGCATTCTTCGACCGAAACGACCTGGATTACAGCCGCGAAACGACACTCACGCGCCAGATCACCCCGGCCGGCAAGAGCCGCTCGTTCATCAACGACACTCCCGTTCCCCTTGCGTTGCTGCGCGAACTGGGATCGCAACTGATCGACATCCACTCCCAACACCAGAATCTGATCCTGGGATCAGAGGCTTTCCGCACGCAGGCCGTCGATACGGTCGCCGAAAACCACGACCTGCGGATGCAATATACGACCCTCTACGAACGGCTCTGCCACCTGCGCCGTGAACTCGCACGGCTGCGCGAAGAGGCCGAAGCCGGACGCAAGGACGAAGAGTGGCTCCGCTACCAGGTCGAAGAACTCGCAGCGGCCCACCTGAAGGAGGGTGAACAAACCGAACTGGAACAGGAGCTGGAGGTTCTTTCGAACGCCGACCGTATCAGCGAAACCCTCACGGCGCTGCGCAACGCCCTGGACGACGAACAAATCGGGGTGTTGGTACAACTCAAGGCCAGCGAAACGGCCTGCCGCCACCTCGAAGCCGGCTATCCCTTCGCAGCGGAAGCCGCCGGACGGCTCCGCTCCGTGCTCGAAGAGCTGAAGGATCTCGGCGCCTCGGCCGCCGCACAGAGCGAACGGCTCGACGCCGATCCCGAACGGCTGCAAAAAATCGGCGACCGACTCAACACCATCTACTCGCTCTGCCAGAAACACCGTGCCGCAGATCTCGGCGAACTCCTCGCCAAACAGACCGATTACGAAGCACGCCTGCAAGCGATCACGCACGGCGACGAAGCCATCGCCGCCGTTGCGACCGAACTGACCGCCACCGAAGAGAAGGCCGAAGAGCTGGCCCGGAACATCCACGCCACCCGCGAAAAGGCCGCACCGACGTTCAACGATGCGATTCAGACGACCCTCGCACGGCTCGGCATGCCCGAAGCCCGTTTCGTCGTACAGCTCACCCCCGCACCGGCCTTGACCCCCACGGGTGACGACGAAATAGATTTTCTGTTCACAGCCAACGGAAATTTCGCTCCTCAAAAAGTGGAACGCATCGCCTCAGGCGGTGAAATTTCACGCGTAATGCTGGCTCTCAAAGCGTTGCTCGCTCACCGCATGGAGCTGCCGACGATCATCTTCGACGAGATAGACACGGGCGTTTCAGGCCGCATCGCCGACGCCATGGGCGAGATCATCGCCGACCTCTCGCAGACCATGCAGGTCGTGGACATCACCCACCTGCCGCAGGTCGCTTCGAAAGGCGACACTCACTTCGTGGTTTACAAAGACGCCGAAGGATCCCATATCCGCCGCCTCGACCCGGAGGAGCGGATTACCGAAATCGCCAAAATGCTATCGGGCAGCCAAATCACGGAAGCCGCACTCGCACAAGCCCGTATCCTACTGGACAAATAACAGATACGTCGGCACACGATCATTTTCACGAATCGAACGATCCGACCGCCGCTATTCCCGATCTGTCAATACCTTTACAAAGCTGATTGCTCTCTCACGCAAGAGAGTACGAACTTTACCGACCTGCAGAGCCGGGCAATGGATTTCCCGTCGAAACCTACAGTGCAGGCATTTCGCCATCGGAAATCCTTCCGTAACGGGTTGCCATATCCTTTATGGAAATTCCCGTTCCGCAAAATCCGCAGCAAACCTTTCCATCCGACACCGACAAACAAAAATATATCGGCATACGCCGTTTTTTTACGCTTCGGTTAAATCTTTTTCGCAGCGGGTACGTCTTATGAATAGACGCGTCGTTAAAACAGACAGAATATGCAAGAAACGAAACTGAAACTCCTCGAGCGGATCGTCGATCGGCGACAGGATTCCCTTTACCGCTTCGCCTATTTCCGCACGGGATCGCAGGCCGATGCGGAAGACATCGTGCAGGACGTCCTGCTGCGACTCTTCCACTCGGATTGCAACCTCAATCGCATCGACGACGTGGAGCGCTACCTCTGGCGGGCGATCGCCAACCGCTGCTGCGACTACCACCGCCACCGGCGCAATGCGACGCTGCCGACCGAACGGGCCGCCGCACTTGCGGACGAACCCGGCGAGCAGGAACTCCGCGAAGAATACGAGCGAATCGCCGGGCTGCTCGCACTCCTCCCGGAGGAACAGGCCGAAGTGATCCGCCTGAAAACCTCCGACTCCCTGACTTTCGCCCGGATCGCCGAGATCACCGGCAGCACCGAGGCGACCGTCAAATCCCGTTTCCGTTACGGGATCGGCAAGCTCCGCAAACTCATCAACCACTAAAAATCATCCGCCATGAAATGCACCGATTTTGAAAACCGAATCGAACTGCTGTTCGATGACAATATCCCTTCAGAGGTTCGCCGCGAAATGTTGGAACATCTCGAAACGTGTCCCGCCTGCGCCGAATTCTACCGCCAAACGAAAGCAGCCTTCAACACCGTCGCTCCCCGCGTCGAAGTGCAGGCTCCGGCCGGTCTGAAAGCCCGCATTCTGAAAACCGCCGCACAAGCCGAAAATACGCCGGCAACCGCACGAACGACCGCTCCGGCACGGCCTCGGCGATTGTGGCTCCGGCCGCTGTCCGCGACGTTGAGCGCCGCAGCCCTCATCGCCCTCGTACTACTCGTCTTCGATCCCGTCGGCCGCTACCGGGCCCACGCCGCAGGACGTATCTTCCGCGATGCAGCCGCTCAACTCGACAAAAGCCGTTCGTTCCGCCTCGAAATGAATGTCCGCACTCTTCCCCAGGAAAATTTCAGTTACATCGATGCCGAAGTCCCCTTTGTCTCCCACCGTATGTGGGTGGAACCGGGTTCAGGCCGCTGGCGGCTGGAAAAAGCAGGACGGATCGCCCTGAGCGACGGGGAACGGATCCTGATGTGGAGTCCTGAGATAAACTCGGGCTTCATCATGCGTCCCGGTAGCGGCGCAATCGAAGATTTCGCCACCCTGCTCGACCCCTACACCCTGCTGCTGCGGGAAGAGCTCAACTTCGCCGAGCGCCGGAACGCAAGTTACAGCAAGCAAGTCGGACCGGAAACGATCACGCTGACCGTCGAAGCACCAGCCGAAGGGGATTTCAGCAACGACTACCTGTCGGGAACCTCGATCGACGAATCCGACACCCGGCGCGAATACCGCTTCGATCGGACGACCGGACGGCTTATCGGGCTGAAAATCGAGCAGACCGACGGCAAAACACCCGTAACCATCGCCGAATTGCAACGCATCGTTTACGACATACCGCTGTCCGACACCCTCTTTCGGGCTTACGACGGCATCGAATGGATCGACCTCACCAAACCGGTCGGCGGCGTACACTTCGCAGCCATTGCACCGGAAGAGGCGGCCCGCAAGCTCTTCGCCGCCATGCAGACGTGGGATACGGAAATACTCGCCGAAGGACTCGTTTATTATCCGCTCGACCTTATGAAGGAACGATATGCAGGCTGCCGCCTCCTCGAAACACAGCCGGCCTTCCGTTCGGGACAGTACGCGGGAGTATTCGTTCCCTGCCGAGTGAAAATGTCCGATGGCCGCATCGAAAAAATAATGCTCGCTCTGCGCAATGACAACCCCACCGGTTCGTGGGTGGCCGACGGCGGCCTCTGACGCTCCCGGAAATAAAAAGTTCCACATTCCCTCCGTTTTCCGGCAGACAAGTTACGGATCACGACCGCATCAGTCGTGTATAAAAGCCACCGGAATTTCCCCGAGCCCTTTCCGTATGTCTTTCCAACAGCAGGCAGCGTCGTATTCGTATGAACCGCAGAACGCCCGCCGCCCTGAAAACGGCTCTCCGGACTTCATGCACGACAGCCCGGAATAAAAAAGTTCCCGGAATCGCAAATGCGATTCCGGGAGCTTTTCATAAGAGAAGCGATGGACTACATCATACCGCCCATGCCGCCGCCCGGCATTGCAGGCATTGCGGGAGCGTCCGACTTCTTCTCGGCCAATACACACTCCGTGGTAAGGAACATCGAAGCGATCGAAGCCGCATTCTCCAACGCCACACGCGAAACCTTGGTCGGGTCGATGATACCCGCTTTGAGCAGGTCCTCATAACGGTCGTCGCGGGCGTTGTAACCGAAGGCGCCTTTGCCCTCCTTCACCTTATTGACAACCACCGAACCCTCGCCGCCGGCATTCGTCACGATCTGACGCAGCGGCTCTTCGATAGCGCGTTTTACGATCTGGATACCGGTCGTCTGGTCTTCGTTGTCGCCCTTGAGCGTCTCCAAAGCCTCCACCGCACGGATGTAAGCGACACCGCCGCCCGGCACGATACCTTCCTCGACGGCAGCACGGGTCGCAGCCAACGCATCGTCCACACGGTCTTTCTTCTCTTTCATCTCGACCTCGGTCGCAGCGCCGACGTACAGCACAGCCACACCGCCGGCCAGTTTAGCCAAACGTTCCTGAAGTTTCTCCTTGTCGTAATCCGACGTAGCGGCTTCGATACCGGCGCGGATCTGCGCCACACGGGCAGCGATAGCGTCCTTCGAACCGGCGCCATCGACAATCGTCGTATTCTCCTTGTTGAGCGTAACCTTCTCCGCCGTACCCAGCACCGAGAGGTTCGCGTCCTCGATCTTCATACCCTTGTCGGTCGAAATGACCGTGGCACCCGTCAGCACGGCGATATCTTCGAGCATCTCCTTGCGGCGGTCGCCGAAGCCCGGAGCCTTGCAAGCGGCGATCTTCAACGTACCGCGCAGCTTATTGACAACCAGTGCGGAAAGTGCCTCGCCATCCACATCTTCGGCGATAATCAGCAGCGAGCGTCCGCTCTGAGCCACCGGCTCGAGCACACCCATCAGCTCCTTCATCGTCGAGATCTTCTTATCGGTAATCAAGATATAGGGTTTGTCCAACTGCGCCTCCATCTTCTCGGTATCGGTGATGAAGTAGGCCGAGATATAGCCACGGTCGAACTGCATACCCTCGACCACATCCACATGGGTTTCGGTACCCTTGGCCTCCTCGACGGTGATGACACCCTCCTTATTGACCTTGCCCATCGCCTCGGCGATCAGCTTGCCGATGGTACCGTCGTTATTGGCGGAAATCGTAGCGACCTGCTCGATCTTCGCGAAATCGGTGCCTACGGTCTGGCTCTGCTTCTTGAGTGAATCCACGACCACACCGACAGCCTTGTCGATACCGCGTTTGAGGTCCATCGGATTGGCTCCGGCGGTCACGTTCTTCAGTCCCACGCCGATCATCGCCTGCGCCAGCACGGTTGCGGTCGTCGTGCCGTCGCCGGCATCGTCGTTGGTCTTCGAAGCGACCTCCTTGACCATCTGGGCGCCCATGTTGGGAATCGCGTCCTCCAGCTCCACCTCCTTGGCGACGGTCACACCGTCCTTGGTCACCTGGGGAGCACCGAACTTCTTGTCGATGATTACGTTGCGTCCTTTGGGACCGAGCGTTACCTTCACAGCGTTCGACAAAGCGTCCACGCCCTCCTTGAGAAGCTCACGGGCTTCCACGTTGTATTTTATCTCTTTTGCCATAATCGTAATTTTTTTAATCCAACCGAACTAATTAAATGATAGCCAGAATATCCTGCTGCTTCATAATCAGGTAATCCGTGCCATCGACGTTGATCTCCTGACCGGCATACTTGCCGTAAAGCACCTGATCGCCGACTTTGACTTCCATCTTGATTTCCGAAGTACCGGGACCAACGGCGATTACTTTGCCTGCCAGCGGTTTCTCCTTCGCCGTATCGGGAATGATCAAACCTCCGGCCGTTTTCTCTTCCGCCGGGTTGGGCAGGATCAACACGCGGTCTGATAATGGTTTTACGTTCATAGTGGTATGATTTTAATTGTTATAAGTTATATTTAACAGTTTTTCAACTTCGCATTTGCGACGATAACTCCAACAAGAGATATGCCAAACGATTTTTGACAGAAAAGTCTGACAAATCGGGCAACAAGACTGTCATTTTGACAAAACGGCAGATACATCATCCTGACACCGTACGTTTCCGCCTCGTCGATACCGCCAGAGAGGGCCGTACGCACAGAATCCGAAAAGAATTTCGCCGTTTTTTTGCACGGACGAAAAAAACCTATTATCTTTGCACTCCGGTTGATCTTCGGTATCGACCGATATGGTGGATGTAGCTCAGTCGGTTAGAGCGTCGGATTGTGGTTCCGAAAGTCGTGGGTTCGAGCCCCATCTTCCACCCGAAAAGGCCTTCTTCGGAAGGCTTTTTTTATAATACACAAATTACCACGCACTTATCATTCAGAGTACATCCCGAAAAGGGAAATATACCGGAGTTCTGCCAAGACATCAAGCCCCGAAACAGGGATCTACAATCCCCGAATAAACCCCATACCTTCGCGATAACCGTCTTTGAAAATAAAGAATACGACAAATATCGCCCGCTTTGAAAACTGGCCCCGATAAAAAGCCGGAATCGTCATTTTATTGAATTTTGGCAGACTTCTCGATTGGCTTTTCGCGTCCCCAGCGCCCCCTACTTCCGCTCGGAGCACATAAACGAAAAAGGCTCGGCAATCATCAGATTACCAAGCCTTTTCATCAGTCGGGGTGACAAGATTCGAACTTGCGACCACACGCCCCCCAGACGCGTACTCTAAACCGGGCTGAGCTACACCCCGAACTCTTTCGGAGTGCAAATATACGAACTTTTGCCTTACAAAAAAATGAAAAGCAAATATTTTTTCACTCTTCGGCAAAAAACCGGCTTAAAATCTCCCGTTATTCCATTCTTACAATGTCAAAGTACGCTCCTTTCGGCCTAAAAAAGTTCTCAACATCAATCTTACCTTGCGTGATTATCCCTCTTTGGAAGCGCAGGCCCCCAACCTTCCGAGGGAAAGGGATTATAAACGTGGAAACAGGTCGCAAGTAAACACCTTCGGATTAGATCCCGCGATCGTCGGATAATGGTGTCATATAGTCGTATATTATCTTACCTTATTATATAATAATTCATAGACGGCCGGCATATTCCTGTTTTTTTCATATCGCGTATCGAAAAAAAGCAGATATTCCCATATTTTTTTTGCATAGAAAACTTTTTTGTTTACCTTTGCACCGCTAAAGGTTTCCCGATCGAGGGAAAACGGATAGCACAGGAGGCCCATTCGTCTATCGGTTAGGACGCAAGATTTTCATTCTTGAAAGAGCAGTTCGACTCTGCTATGGGCTACACGACAGCGTTTTAAGCGCATAACGACGGCCGGTAAGGCCGTATGTTGTGTTTTCAGGGCGCTGACGGGGAAACTACAACGAAGGAAGCGGGTTTCGGCCTATTCCGCAGGCGGCCAAGGCCGTCACGAACAAGGCGTCATTTCAACATATGTCGCCGTAAAACTAAAGAACGAAAAAAATTAAAAATAAAAATTAACGATTATGGCAAACCATAAGTCATCCGAGAAGAGAATTCGTCAGACTGTAGCCAAGCGCGCACACAACCGTCTTTTCCACAAGACGGCACGAAACGCTGTGAAAGCACTCCGCAACACGACGGACAAGAGTGCGGCCGAGGCACTTCTCCCGAAGGTTACTTCGATGCTGGACAAGCTGGCCAAGCACAATATCGTGCACAAGAACAAAGCCGGCAACCTGAAAAGTTCGTTGCAGATGCATGTAAACGCCTTGTAAGGGACTGTTATCCAATGCTTAAATTTAAGAGCCGTCAAAATTTGACGGCTCTTCGTTATTTGTATCGCTTTACGGAAATCCTACTTTTTGAATAGCTTTACTGCATTTTGGGCCTTGCTCCGGCGATGCTTTACCCCGAACTTTGACGTATGTTTCAAAATCCGAAAATCGTCCTGTCGCCGACATACGCATACTTGCAGCAAGAGATCCGAAAAATCCCTGCGGGCGACTATCGCATCCTGGAAACTTACTGCGACCGGCGTAATATGGTCCGCAAAATCGAGCTGGCAGGAGGTCGGATTTTCGTCCTGAAACAGTATAAACGCCCGACCCGCCTCAACCAATTCGCCTACACTCTTTTCCGCAAAAGCAAAGCCTGTCGGGCCTACGAATACGCCTTGCGGTTACAACAGTTGGGATTCGAAACCGCCGCCCCGGTCGCTTACCTGGAAATCTCACGTCACGGTCTGTTCCACACGGGGTATTTTCTTTCGGAATTCATCGCCCACCCGTTGCTGAATACCCTGCAGGAAGGAGATGAAGAATCCCGCAAAATTCTGGAGGATTTCGCGGCTTTCATCGTCGAAATGCACGAAAAGGGAGTGTTCAACCTCGACATGAACCCAGGCAACGTATTCTTTTACAAATCCGGCGAAAAATACCGATTCGCACTGATCGACATCAACCGCATCCGGTTTTGCCACCACCTGACACGCAACGACTGTGTAGAGGTTTTCAAACATCTGGACAACCTTCCGCCTCCGGCCCTCTCGGTCGTACTGGTCCGCTATGCCGAACTGCGCCAATGGAATCCCCAAATTCTGTGCGGAGCCGTCATGCTGCGGCAGGGCGTCAATCTGCCTCGCCGCATCAAAACGGGCTTCCGGTCCCTGTTGTCGCATCTGGGCCTGCGGAAATAGCCCTACTCCTTATCCCGAAATCCCTGGGCTTTGAGCCGGATCTCGCCGCCGTCGGGCGTTACGAGATAGGCTCCCGTATTTTCCGCCGTAATATGTCCGATCACATCGACCCCGCCCATGCGCATCACCCGCTCTTGCAGGGCCAGCGGCACGGTGAACAGCAACTCGTAATCTTCGCCGCCGTTGAGCGCCGCCACGACGGGATCGGTATGAATCTCCTCAGCGAAAGCCGTCGTCTGACGGGCGATAGGGATCCGGTCGAGGTAAATGCGGGCTCCGCATTTCGAGGCTTTACAAATCTGAAGCAGGTCGCTCGCCAAACCGTCCGAAAGGTCGATCATCGACGTAGGGACGATCTTCTCCTCGGCCAACAGCTCGACGATATCCTTGCGGGCGGCAGGCTTGAGGTAGCGTTGCAACAGATATTCGTTTCCTTTGAACTCGGGTTCGGGATCTTTCACCCCCCGCAACACCCGCTTCTCGCGTTCGAGCAGTTGCAGTCCCATGTAGGCTGCCCCCAGGTTGCCCGTAATACAGATCAGGTCGTGAAGCTTGGCGCCGCCGCGATAAACTACCTCCTCCTTGCGGGCCCGTCCGAGCGCCGTCACGTGAATAGCCAGCCCGGTCACCGAAGCCTTCGTATCGCCGCCGACCAGATCGACCTCCATCTCCTCGCAAGCGAATCGAATCCCCGCATAGAGGTCGTCCAGCGCCTCCACCGAAATCTTGGACGACACACCGAGCGACACGAGCAACTGCTCGGGACGCCCATTCATCGCCAGCAGGTCGCTGACGGCCACGACGACAGCCTTGTAGCCCAGATGCTTGAGGGGGAAATAGGTCAGGTCGAAATCGACCCCTTCGAGCAGCAGATCGGTGGTGCAGAGCGTCACCTCGTCCGCCCCCGCCGCAATCACGGCGGCATCGTCGCCCACTCCCCGAAGCGTCGAGGCATTGCGCACGGAAAAAGAATCCGTCAGGTGGTCGATCAGCCCGAATTCGCCGAGCGAGGCGATCTCGGTAGGTTTTTTATCAGCCATAGGAATATTGTTTATAATCGTATGTACCTCCCGCATACGGATTCTCTTCCCGTGCGGGTTATCGTCGCAGCGAAATTCGAAAAATCTGCGCTATATCTTACAAAAATACCGAAACTTTGTCGTTTTGACAAAAAAAGATTATATTTGTTAGCGTTAAAAAATTCTTAACCGATGCTGAACATTGTTTTATTCGGGGCCCCGGGATGCGGCAAGGGAACGCAGGCGGCGCGGCTCAAAGAGAAATACGGAATCGATCACGTATCGACCGGCAACGTAATTCGGGAAGAAATCGCCCGGGGAACGAAACTCGGCAAAGAGATGGAGTCCTATATCACCACGGGCAGACTCGCCCCCGACCAGGTGGTGATCGACATGATCGCCGACTACATCGCGGCGCACAAACACGCGAAAGGCAACATTTTCGACGGCTTTCCCCGCACGACGCACCAGGCCGAGGAGTTCGACCGCATGCTGTCCGAACAGGGGTTGAAGGTCGATGTCATGATCTACATGGACGTTCCCGAAGAGGAGCTGGTAAAACGCATCCTGCTCCGGGGCAAAGAGTCCGGGCGAGCGGACGACGCTTCGGAGGAGGTGATCCGCGACCGTATCAAAGTATATCACGAACAGACGGCCGTCGTCGCGGACTTTTACGCCAAACAGGGAAAATTCGCCGACATCAACGGTTTGGGCACCATGGATGAAGTCTTCGACCGCATCTGTCAGGTCATCGATTCCATTCGGAAGTAACTCCGACCGCATACACACCTATTTCACGGGATTCCTGTCGAAGGAATCCCGTTGTTTTGTCCCCTTCCGGAAGAAAAATTTTCCCCGGAGTCCGCGCAAAACTCGGCTCGCACCGGACACACCAGACAAACGGCACGCTCCGCCCTCCTTCCGACCGAACGCCCCGGCCCCGACAGTCCCAGTCGGCAAACAGCCAGGCGGCAGCGGCACCGAAAATATACCAATATATATAAATAAATCCTGCCGGCGATAAATAAAAAAGAGGCCTCGCAAGACGATTTTTACATTATTTTTTGTACCTTTGCATCCGCTAAATGCATATTAATCTAATTAACAAACGATTATGAACAATTACGAAACCGTTTTCATTGTCACGCCGGTCCTTTCCGATGCACAGGTCAAGGAGGTCGCTGACAAATTCCAGGGTGTAATTACCGAAAACGGCGGTCAGATTGTGAACAGCGAGGCCTGGGGCTTGAAGAAGCTCGCCTACCCGATTCAGAAGAAGACCACCGGATTCTACTTCCTGATTGAGTTCACCGGTGAAGGCTCGATCGTCAACACCCTCGAAACGCAGTATCGCCGCGACGAGCGGATCATCCGTTTCTTAACTTTCAAGCAGGACAAATTCGCCGTAGAGTACTCGGAGAAACGTCGTGCGAAACTTTCTAACAAGCAGGAGGAGTAAACCATGGCACAGGAAAACAACAACCAGTCTGAAATCAGATACCTCAACCCCGTTTCGGTTGACGTCAAGAAAAAGAAGTACTGCCGTTTCAAGAAACTCGGCATCAAGTACGTGGATTACAAGGACGGCGAGTTCCTCAAGAAGTTCCTCAACGAGCAGGGCAAGATTCTGCCCCGCCGCCTGACGGGTACTTCGCAGAAGTTCCAGAAGAAGGTAGCGCAGGCCGTGAAACGTGCCCGCCACCTCGCGATCCTGCCCTTCGTAACCGATTGTATGAAATAATAAAGAGGAGGAGAGAACATGGAAGTAATTCTTATCAAGGATATCGAGAATCTGGGTTACGCCAACGACATCGTGAACGTAAAACCCGGTTACGCAAATAACTACCTGATCCCCCAGGGTTACGCGAAGGCAGCTACCGCAGCCGCGAAGAAGATCCTCGCGGAGAACCTCAAGCAGCGTGCCCACAAGGATGCCAAGATCCTGGCCGACGCACAGGCTCTGGCCGAGAAGATCGCCAACCTGCCGCTGGTAATCGCTGCCAAGGCAGAGGAGGGACGCATCTTCGGTGCGATCACCGCTGCCGACCTCGCCGAGGCTTTGGCTGCCAAAGGAATCGAAATCGACCGTAAGACCATCGCCGTGGAGAACATCAAGACCCTCGGCGAATACGAGGCCGTCGCCAAGATCCACCGCGATGTCAAAGCGACGATCAAATTTACGGTAACCGCAGAGGAGTAATCCCCAGCCTCCGTTTCAATCGAAAAGGCCGATCGTACAGATCGGCCTTTTTCGTCGGATCGCCCGAAAGAAAGACCGCCCCCGCATGCCCCCCTCCTTCGCGGAATCCGGAAATATCGATCGGCAAAAACAAAAAAATCGCTACCTTTGCAAATGGCTGCGGCCCCGAACGACGAAGGTGGCCGCGTCAAACTGACGCAAGGAGAATCCGATCACGGAGAAATTCACGCTTCGGAGCAATGCACGGTCGGGAACATAGCGTACCAACTCCGCAGAAAGACCCTGCACGACTCGCCTCGCATATGAGGTATTGTCCGGACCGAAACCCAAATGTACGAACACCGCACGCATAAACACGAAATCGTCCCCGCTCATACCGGCATCGACGAAAAAACGCACTCATGTACCTGAAAAAACTGTCGCTCATCAATTTCAAGAACATCCGGGAAGAGAATCTCGAATTCCGGCCCGGCATCAACTGCTTCGTGGGCGACAACGGAGCGGGCAAAACCAACGTGATCGACGCGGTCTATTTCCTTTCGATGTGCAAGTCGTCGCTGGCGATGACCGACGGGCAGAGCATGCGCCACGGCAGCGATTTCTTTCTGCTCGACGGCCAGTACCTCACCGACGGAGGCCGCAACGAGAGCGTCGTGTGCGCCTTCGCCCGCAAAGGAGGCAAAACCCTCAAGCGCAACGGCAAGGAGTACGAACGACTCTCGGACCACGTGGGATTGATCCCGGTGGTGATCGTCTCCCCGGCCGACACGATGCTCATCAGCGACGCCGCCGACGAACGCCGCCGCTACCTGAACGGTTTTATCTCCCAGTTGGACCGTGCTTATCTGCAGGCTCTGGTACGCTACAACGCCGTATTGGGCGAACGCAACCGCCTGCTCAAAATCTCGCGGGACGAACAGATGCTCTGCATATACGACCGTCAGCTGGTCGAACAGGGAGGCATCATCCACCGCAAACGCAGCGAAATCGCAGCTCTGCTCGAACCCGAAGTCGCCCGATACTACCGCCACCTCTCCAGCGACCGCGAACAGGTGACGCTCGAATACCGCTCGGAGCTGAACGACACCCCCTTTGAAGAGTTGCTGCTCAAGTCCCGGGAAAAGGATTTCGTCAACGGATTCACCACTGCGGGCATCCACCGCGACGACCTGGTACTCCGCATCGGCGGCTATCCCCTGCGCAAATACGGTTCGCAGGGACAGCAAAAATCGTTTCTGATCGCTCTCAAACTCGCCCAATATGCTTTGGTCGCCCAAGCCAAAGGTGAAAAACCGATCCTGCTGCTGGACGACCTCTTCGACAAACTCGACGCCGGGCGGGTCGAACAGCTCATCCGGCTGGTCGGGGACGACGGTTTCGGACAGATCTTCATCACCGACTGCAACCCGACGCGTCTGCGCACCATTCTGGACAAAACAGGCGACGACTACTCGCTCTTCACGGTCGAAAACGGAGGAATCGTGCGATGAAACGAAGCAAGACGGTCACCGTCGGCGAACTGCTCGACGAATTTTTCCAGCGTCCTTACGTCGCCGCCAAAGTCGCCGAAGGACGGCTGCGCGACACCTGGCGCGAGATCGTCGGTCCGGCAGCCGACGCCGAAACCACCGAGCTACGGCTCGAAAATCACATTCTGCACGTCCGCATCCGCTCGAGCATTCTGCGCAACGAACTTTTCTACCAGCGCGAAGCCTTGGGCGCCGAAATCAACCGCCGCTCGAAAATCCGACTGGTCAATGCGGTCATCATCCGGTGAAATTCATCTTTTTTCTTCGCGGCGGCTCTACAATTCTCGGCAGATATTGGCATTATTCAAAGAAAAAATGTATTTTTGCACGTTAGAAGCGAAAATTCAAACTAAAACTGCATATTTCTATGACAAAGCAAAACGAGCAGGAAGCACTCGGCACAGCGATGAATAAAACCGAGATGTTTTTCGAGAAAAACAGCAAATCGATGATCATCGCGCTGCTGGCCCTCTTCGTACTCGCCGCAGCCATCTTCGGCTATCGACAGTTGATCTCGCAGCCCCGCGAGCGTAAGGCGGCCGAGATGATCGCTCAGGCCCAGTACCGGTTCGAATCGACCACGCCCGAATACCAGCTGGCTCTCGAAGGCGATGCCAACGGCCCCGGCTTCCTCGATGTCATCGACCAGTACGGTTCCACGCGTGCGGGCAACCTGGCCAAGCACTATGCCGGCATCTGCTACCTGCGTTTGGGCGACCTGGACAACGCGGCCGCCTACCTGGCAAAATACAAACCGGCCAAAGGCATTCCCGCAGAGATCGTCAATGCCCAGAACATAGGTCTGCAGGGCGATATCGCCGTCGAGAAGGGCGATTATGCCGCAGCGATCAAACTGTTCGAGAAGGCAGCCAAGGTTTCGGACAACAACCTGACGGCCCCGATGTACCTGCGTAAAGCGGCTCTGGCAGCCAATGCCATGGGCAACAAAGAGCAAGCGCTCGGATTCGCCCAGCGGATTCAAAACGAATTCCCTGCATCGGCCGAAGCACAGAATGCAGAAAAACTGATGGGCACGATCCAGCAATAACGCGAAACACCCGAATCCAAGCATGTCAACCAAGCATCACAACCTTTCGCAGCTGGACGCCCCGCTGCCGTCGGCAGCCGATATGAAGTTCGGCATCGTCGTAGCGGAGTGGAACCGGGAAATCACGGAAGCCCTGCTCGAAGGAGCGGTCCAAACCCTCCGCAGCGCCGGATGCAGCGACCTGAATATTCAGATCAAATATGTCCCCGGCACTTTCGAGCTGACTCTCGGGACCCAGTTTTTCGCCGAATATACGGACGTGGATGCGGTGATCGCTCTGGGCTGCGTCGTTCAGGGTGAAACCCGCCATTTCGATTTCATCTGCCAGGGCGTGACACAGGGTATCACCCAGTTGCAGATACAGTGGAATATGCCTGTAGCATTCGGCATCCTGACGGTGAACGACCAGCAACAGGCATTCGACCGGGCGGGCGGAAAATACGGGAACAAGGGCAATGAAGCGGCAGCGGCGGCCATTCAGATGGTCAAGCTGCAAACCGACATGGAAGCTGCATCGCCCAATACGGTTCCCGACCGTAAAAACATCAATTAAGCGAATTTTTCTTGTATAAAAGTATTTTTCCGATTCAGCCGGACTTGTAAAGAAGTCCGGCTGAATTTTTATATGCGCATTCACTTACCGATAAGACAAAGGCAGATATTTCGCTCCGGGCCCTTCTCGGAAAAGAAGAGGCAGAGGAAAAAATCCGCACCCATTGGCTCTGCCTCCCCGTCCACAAGATAGAATCGGATATACAGCTCCGATCGCAAACCGCAACGGTAAATTTGCAAAGACTCGACATCGCAGGCTACCGAGCATAAATCGTCCTAACACCGATAAGCTGCGATCCTTACAAAGAATCCCCTCTTTGCTGACGCAGATATTCCTTGTATTGTTCCATATATTCCTCCCAGATTTTCTGGTCCACCACCTTGCAATCCACGAACCGGCCTTCTTTGTATTTAGCCCGGATGAACGCCCCTTCTCCTTTATTGACCTTCGCGAGTTCATCTTCACTCTCCACTTTAAAAGTCAAGGTGTCGAAAAAGTGATCTTCTCCCCGCAACTCGATATAATAATAGTAGTGAGTAACAGTCACCCAGTCGATAAGCATCCACTTCCAATCCCGCTCCTCGTCCCTCACCAGATTAGCGACAATCCCCAAAATCAGCATCTCCTGACCGTCATAGGTGTTATCGAAAACCACAGGATTCTTACTATGCTCTTCAATAAGGTTATCGGCCGAATAGGTAATTCCCTTCATATAGGACTCGAAATTTTCCCCAAACAGCTCGTTCGCATAATCGACATCTTCATTCTCTATCAACCTGTGAGCATCATAAGATTTCTGGGATAACTCGTCATACACATAATTTTCAATGCAATCCCCATTCATATCGAATACTTTTACCCATTTCAAAGGCCCGAAATAATCACTGTAAACAAACGGGAAATATTCTGAACGGCACCATATTCTCTCTTCCGTCATTTGTATATCCGAACTCGGAAATCCGCCAAGATAATGCCATCGGTTTTCATCTACATTATATAAAGCGAGTTCATCATAAGAATACCGACCAAACAAGTGGGCATATCTGATCGTGGAAGCAATCAAAATAAAATTGCTGTTAGCTTCAAAATGGTCGATTACAGCGAATTCGGCGGCATCCTCCAAACCTGCAGTCAATTCCGTATTATCGTTCCGTAATATTCTTGAATACTCTTTTGTTTTAAGATCATACTTTATAATATTATGGTATTTATCCCCTCCGGCATCACCTTCTACCAAAAAGGTTTTTCCCTCATCGAACTCAGCCTCTTCAATGTAAAAAATACAATGCCGATCCACATCCGTAAATGTAGCTATGACCCTTTCGGAAGGAATATCTTTCAAAAACTCTTCAGCCAACTGCCTGTATTTTTGTTCGCTGTTACACGACAACAGCAACCAGGCCAAGCAAATAATAGGTAGTATTTTTTTCATAAATTCATCTTTTCTACGATTCCTGTAATTTAATTTCCGCTTCGATCAATTATAGGCAGATAAATTATTCCTCGTCTTCTTTCCTTTTATTTTTAACCATTACCATCGCAATAGCACCGCCTAAAAAACCGACAAAACCGCATGGAATACATACAAGAACAAATCCCCAAATGTCTATTGATGAAAATCCATCATCCCCCCAAAGCGCAATAAATGTGACGACAAAAAAGAAAATGAATCCCCAGGCAAAAGCTTTTTGTTTCATAAAAATAAGATTTGTACCGTATCGACTCCTACTACGATGGGTTACGGATAAAAAGAAAGTGTGGAGTCGTTCGTTTATCTGGCAGGAGGCTCTGGTAAGCCCAAGTACAAATAAACAATACCCCACACCGAATAGTCTATATCTGGATAATGATATATAACTATGCACGGTGATGAGTGTCGTATTGCCTATCCTTGTACTTTGAAATTTACCAGATTTACAAAGTATGGGTGTTAAATGAAAACAAGAACTAAACAAGTGCAAACAAATGCACTAATTTACAGTGTATTATATGGGGGTTGATGTTTTCTATTGTTTTCATTCTTTTCAGTTGATTGGTTCTTTTTCGGTGCATTTTTGTTTCTTATTTGTTCCTCAAACTCGGCTTTTATTTGTAGTTTTGCAGCAGATATAACGAGCAAAAGAGGAGGGAATATGCCACGAGTAAAAAAGCCTGCAAAAGTCAAAGAACCTGTCCGTCTGCGGATGAAAGAACTGGCCAATGGAAATAAGAGCTTGTATCTGGATATATACCGGAATGGCAAACGGACATACGAGTATCTGAAGATGTACCTTATTCCCGAAACAGATTATAATGCCCGTAGGCAGAATCAAGCGACAATGGCTGCCGCCAATGCCATCAAATCGAAGCGCATCATCCAACTTACCAATGGTGAGGCCGGAATCGAACACAGGGAAAAAGTTTTTCTTTTGGACTGGATGGAGACCTACAAAGAGAATCAGGCGAAGCGTGGTAAAAAGGACGGGAACCAAATCATGGTAACTATCCGCATACTGAAAGATTTTGCGGGTGAAAGCATGACAATGGATCAGGTCGACAAGGCATTCTGCCAAGAGTATATCGACTATCTGCTGACGGAGTATCGCCCCAAAGGAAAACGGGTGTCAAACTTTACGCTTCACACTTATTACCGTATTCTGAACGGAGCTTTGAATGCCGCCGTTCGTGCGGATATTATCAAATCCAACCCATTTACAAAGATCAACAACTCGGATAAGATACGCTTGCCGGAGAGCAAACGCTCGTATATGACCATTGAAGAGGTCCGGACACTGATTGCTACTCCGATGAAGAATAAGGCCGTAAAACAGGCTTATTTGTTCTCTTGCTTCTGTGGATTGCGAATAAGCGACATTATCGGTTTGAGATGGAAAGATGTTTTTGTGGATAGAGGTCAATATCGCCTTGCTGTGTCCATGCAGAAAACCAAAGAGCCGATTTATTTGCCGCTTTCACCAGAAGCGTTAAAGTGGATGCCGGAGCGAGGAGACAAGGTGGCAGAAGACCACGTCTTCGACTTGCCGAGTCCAACGATGATAAACCTGCTGCTCAAACCATGGGCGAAAGCGGCCGGCATAGACAAACGCTTCTCATTTCACACCGCCCGTCACACGTTTGCGACGATGATGCTGACGCTTGGCGCCGACCTCTATACCACCTCGAAGTTGCTCGGTCATGCCGACGTGAAGATGACACAGGTATACGCCAAAATCATCAATCAGAAAAAGGACGATGCAGTCAATCTAGTGAACGGGTTGTTCGACTGAAACACGAACGGTCCTTTGTACCGGAGCGGCCATATATATTTTAGTTTACTTTAGTATCTATATATAAGGGAGAAAAACTAAACTAAACCATTTTCAAGTAAACAATCGAAAGGAAATCGGCGGCGAAAGTTTGATCCAAATAAGGGCTTTTACCGCCTTATATAAAAGGAACAAGTCGTCTATAGTATTGACCTTCCGCCAATGAAAAATATCTCTGAATAGGCTGCTGGAATATGCTGCCCGACTCGGATAACGGTTCCCGTTTCTTCTTTCTGTTCCCCTTATATTGCTTGATAGACGTGCGTGATGCCGGAGGAACTCAGATGGTAATTCTGCGTCGGAATATACCAACCTGTTTGCCACTTTATAATCAGGCCAATATTGGACAACGAGACTGCCCCTGCTTGCAGATTGTGTGGCAGCCCTCCCGCCGCCGAACGGTGGTAGGGGTATTAGGCTCCCCAAAAAGAAATTTCGTGGCAGACGGGCAAGCCCGTTGGAGAATGGTTGTGGCAAGAACATAACACAATTATTGAAGCGAATTATCGCTAAACTTCCACTTGATTATTCAGGATTTCAACTACCCTTTATCCAAAAAACACAAAAAAATACAGCCGAATGGCGCTGTATTTTTTAGCCAAAAAAGGTAATTTAATTTAGCCACATATGGAAATTCTAAAATATAGTATTATCTTTGCCTTATAATCAGTATATAGATATGAAGACATATAAACCGAGAATTGCGGATAAGGAGTTACAACGAAAGCTGGCAGGTATCGGTGCCGTTTTGATTGAAGGACCTAAATGGTGCGGTAAAACTACAACTGCGGAGCAGCAGGCGTCCACAATCATCTACATGGACGATCCTTTGTACAAAGAGCAGAATCTCCGTATGGCTGATATAAATCCGAAAGCGTTGTTGGTCGGAGAATGTCCCATATTGGTAGATGAATGGCAACTTGCTCCCAAATTATGGGATACAATCCGCTTTGAAGTCGATCACAGAGAAGGCGAAGGTCTTTTTATTTTAACTGGTTCGGCTGTTCCTGCAAAAACAGAAGAAATTCATCATTCAGGAGCAGGTAGATTTGCATGGCTAACTATGCGTCCCATGAGTTTATACGAGTCGGGGGAATCTTCTGGAGAAGTGAGTTTGGAGGGGATGTTTGAAACTCCAGATAATATAATGGGAATCAACAAATTGTCGCTTGATGATATTGCTTTTTTAATTTGTCGAGGTGGGTGGCCTCGTGCATCATTGCAAACAGGAGATATTGCGCTGGATCAAGTGAAATACTATTATGACGCTGTGACGCGTTCGGATATTTCTCGAGTAGATGGCGTTCGACGCAATCAAGAACGGGCAAAACGATTGATGCGTTCATATGCTCGACATCAAGGTTCTCAGGCTCCAATCAGTACTATTGTAGAAGATATGCGAGTGAATGATGAGGAATCAACGGATGTAAAAACAGTTACTTCTTATATTGACGCTCTGAAAAAAATTTTTGTCATAGAAGATTCTGTTGCATGGAATCCTAATCTGCGCTCAAAGACAGCTATTCGGACATCTGATACCAGGTACTTTGTTGATCCGTCAATTGCTGTTGCTGCTTTGGGTCTTGGCCCCAAGGACCTGATTAATGATCTGAATACAATGGGGTTGTTGTTTGAGACGCTTTGCACCCGGGATTTACGCGTATTTGCGAGCGCTTTAGATGGACAAGTTTATCATTTTCGAGACAAGTACGGCCTCGAATGTGACGCAGTTGTTCATCTGCGCAATGGTAAATTTGGCCTTATCGAAATAAAACTTGGCGGAGACCAACTTATAGAGCAAGGCGCAACTACCTTAAAAACATTGGCTGCAAAGATAGATACGGATAAAATGAAAGCCCCGTCTTTCTTAATGGTGTTGACGGCTACAGGAAAATTTGCCTATCGACGTGCAGACGGAGTTTATGTGGTTCCTATTGGATGCTTAAAAGACTAATAAACGATATGACACAGATACAACATAACCAACTGGTCTCATTTATATGGAATATTGCTAACGATGTTCTTGTAAACGTATATAACAAGGGGGATTACCGTAAAGTGATTCTCCCGATGATTGTATTGAGACGCTTCGATGCCGTTTTAGAGGATACGAAAAAAGAGGTTTTAGCGATGAAAGAACGCTTAACCGCAGCCAATATCATTCAACAAGACGAAGCATTGTGTGCTGTTGCTGGACAAGCATTCTGCAACAGTTCTCCATTTACGCTCAAAGATTTGAAATCAAGGACCAATTCCCAACAATTAAAATTGGATTTCATTGCTTATTTGGATGGCTTTAGTGCCAATGTTCAGGACATTATTACAAAATTCAAATTTCGCAATGAGATAGATACATTGGTCGAAGGCGGCGTATTGGGGTTGCTCATCGAAAAATTTGTCGACAATAGAATCAATTTAAGTAATCGTCCCGTCTTATTTGATGATGGCTCTGTGCGTCTGCCAGCTCTTGACAATCATTCTATCGGTACCGTCTTTGAGGAGTTGTTACGTCGATTCAACGAAGAAAACAATGTAACCGAAGCAGGAGAGCACTTTACGCCTCGTGATATTGTCACATTGATGGCCGAAATTGCATTTGTTCCCATCATGGATAAAATTACTGACAGTTCTTATTTGATTTATGACGGGGCTTGTGGTACCGGAGGTATTCTATCCGTAAGCGAAGAGCGCCTTCAGCAACTTGCCGAAGCTCGCGGCAAACGCATCAATACGCATATTTTTGGTCAAGAATTACAGCCGGAGACATATGCGACATGCAAATCAGACCTCCTTATAAAAGGAGACGGAGAAGAAGCAAATAATATCTCGTTTGGTTCGACCATTTCCGAAGACGGTAAAGCTGGTATGAAGTTCGATTTCTGTATTTCCAATCCACCATTCGGGACTCCTTGGAAACGAGATTTGGAGAATTGGGGATTGAAAGATAAAAAGGATATTACCGATGGCAGATTCCTGATAGCATACGATGGAAATCCGGCCTATTCATTGGTTCCTAATATTGGTGATCTCCAAATGTTATTTTTGGCGAACAATATTAGTCGAATGAAGGATACCACCGAGTTGGGAACTCGTATTGTTGAAGTCCATAATGGTTCGTCGCTTTTTACTGGTAATGCGGGAGGCGGTGAAAGTAACTTACGGAGATATATTATTGAAAATGATCTTTTGGAGGCCATTATTGCTGTTCCCGAGAAGATGTTCTACAATACAGGCATTGGAACTTTCATTTGGATTGTCACGAACCGTAAGGAATCCCGAAGGAAAGGAAAAATTCAATTGATTGATGCTACCGGTCTGAAATCACCTCTTCGTAAGAACCTCGGTGAGAAAAATTGTGAATTTACGCCGGAAATCAATGAACAGATACTTCGTGCTTATATGGATTTTGAAGAGACGCCTATCAGCAAGATTTTCGATAATTCCGAATTTGGGTACTGGGAAATCACGGTTGATCGTCCTAAACGCGACGAACAAGGCGTTATCGTCAAGAACAAACGAGGTAAAATCGAAATCGACAAGACGTTACGTGATAAAGAACAAGTTCCCCTAACATATGAAGGAGGTATCGAAACTTTTGTTCGGAACGAGATTCTTCCATATACGCCCGATGCCATTGTTAATACGGACGATTATGTAATTGGTTATGAATTGAGTTTCACCAAATATTTCTATAAGCCCAAGCAGTTGCGAACGCTCGATGAGATTCGTGCCGACATTCGGGCAATAGAGGAATCGACAAAAGGATTGTTGAACCAAATATTAAATTAATTATGGAGATCAATCTAAAACAAGCTATTTCAATGTTTTTTTCACAGTCTTCATTTGATATGGTTTATCTGGAGGCTGTCGCTAATGCATTGGACGCAGGAGCCTCAAAAATACATATTCATTTTTCTGCATCTACGCTTTCGAATATAAAGTCTTTCCATTTGACAATTTCCGATAATGGTATTGGTTTTACTGATGAGCGATACACAAAGTTTTGTCGCCTTTTGGAAGTTGACAAAGACGACAAAACACATCGTGGCCTTGGGCGATTGGTTTACCTGTTCTATTTTGATAACGTTAAGGTAATCAGCCACTATAATGGAAATCAATATCGTGAGTTTAATTTTGATAAGGAATTTGGGGCTGATGCTCCGAACAATAGTTCTACTTTAGATAGTGAGCACGAGAGCGGCAGTACTCTGGAAATGACAGGATATAATTTATCTAAATTAAAAGAGAAAAATTTTGCTGATGCCGAATGGATAAAAAGACGAATTTTAAAGAAATTTTATTCTCTACTATACAAAGCAAAAAAGAATGGTAATGATATAAATATCAATATCCAATCTACCATAGGTAAAACAAACGTAGTACGCACAATTAGTGCAGCTTCAATTCCCGAGTTGAATGAGAAAACAATTGTGTCTAAATATTCCCTTGACGGGGAGATGACACTGTATTACTCTGTTAAAGAGTGCGATATAAAAGATTCATCGGTAATTACTGCTATCTCTATTGATAATCGAAATGAATCAATAGATGTCTTTGCTGATGAGAGTATCCCCAAAGGATATGATATGGTATTTATTTTATACTCAGATTCTTTTCAAGGACAAACGGATGCTACTCGACAGGTCATAACGATTAAACCATCTGACATGAGAATGCTCCAAAAAATATTTAGAGACGAAATAATAACCATACTTTCTGATTTGGCACCCAAAATAATAGAACAGACACAGCGTACATCCGAACAATTAAACAATCAATTTCCCCATTTGAGAGGCTATTTTGAAGAAGATACTATTGGAATAAGTTCGAAAAATGAAGTTATCAAAGAAGCACAGACGCGTTTTATCAAAGATCAGCGAGATATTCTTTGTAAGTCGACCGATTTAACTGAGCCTGAATTCGAAAAGTCAATGAATTTGGCTGGTAGGGCATTAACGGAATATGTGCTATTCCGCCAGAAAACGATTGATCGATTAAAAAAGATTGATAAAAAGGATCAAGAATCTGAAATTCACAACATATTGGTTCCGATGAAAAGGATTCTTCGTTCTGGAGATTTCAGCCAAGATATTTATATAAACAACACATGGATATTGGATGACAAGTTTATGACATATTCCACAATCTTGAGTGATATGGAAATGACAGACTTGCTTCGAGAATTAACAAAAGACGAGGTTATAAAAAAAGATGATAATAGACCGGATATAGCAATTATCTTTTCGGACGATCCAAAAACTAAAGATAAATTTGATGTCGTAATTGTTGAATTAAAGCGCAAAGGATTAAAGCCTGAGGACAATGTTCGGGTAGAAGTTCAACTCGAGAAAAGAGCGCGAGGACTATATGGATTGTACCCCGGTAAAGTGCAATCATTGTGGCTATACGGAGTAGTTGAACTTGACAATGATTACAAATCACATTTATCATCAGCAGGATATCATCCTCTATATTCTAAAGGTAATGTTTTTGTAAATACGAATGATATCACTGTAGATTGGGAGTCGGGTATAAAGATTCCGGCGGTACGTTATATTCTGGATCTCGATGCAGTTGTTAATGATGCAGATGCAAGGAATCTAACCTTCTTGAATCTGATTAAAAGTAAATTTGAAGCACAATAGAAATGACAGTATATCCAACATATAAGGACAGCGGTATCGAATGGCTTGGTCAAATTCCAACTCATTGGGAATTGACAAGGATTTCATCAGTATTAACCGAGGTCAAGGATTTGAATACTTCATTACGTTTTTCACATCCATCCCAATTCAAGTTTGGAGACATAATTCTAAAGCCAGATGTTAATATTGAAGATGTAAGCAGTCTATCAAAATGTATAATATTTAGAAAAGATGACATCCTAATTAATGGGCTAAATCTCAACTATGACTTTGTTACCCAACGCATAGCAAGAGCTAATTATACAGGAATTATTACTTCGGCATATATTGCTGTTAGAGTTAGGAATAATCTATCATCAAAGTATGTAACTTATTTATTCAAAGCACTTGATAGTAGAAAAGTTTTCAACGGTTTAGGAACAGGAATCCGTTTGACATTAACCTATAAAGAATTAAAAAAATATTATATTTTATTACCTCCTCAAGAGGAACAACGGCAAATTGTTGCCTATCTGGATTATAAGTCAAACAAGATAAATGAACGTATATGTCAGAGAGAGAGAGAGTTACAAACTCTATCTGAATTAAAGCAGGCGGAAATTGCCGCCGTTGTTACCCGTGGCCTCGATCCCAATGTCCCGATGAAAGAGAGCGGAATCGAATGGCTGGGAAAAATTCCGGCTCATTGGGAAGTTCGTAAAATAAAGAATTGTTTACAAGAAAGGAGTGAAAAGGGATATCCTAATGAACCAATTTTATGTGCTACACAGTCAAGGGGAGTAATACCTCAAGATATGTATGATAATAGAGTTGTAGTTGTAAACAAAGATTTTGATAAACTTAAATTGGTAAAGTGTGGTGATTTTGTGATTAGCCTTCGTTCGTTTCAAGGAGGTATAGAGTACGCATACTATCAAGGAATAATTAGTGCCGCATATACAATATTGACCCCAAAGGATAAACGTAATAGTGAATATTTCAAGCATTTATTTAAATCGCATGATTTTATTCAGTTGTTACAAACGTGTGTTACAGGTATTCGAGAAGGACAGAATATCAATTATGCAATGTTAGCAAAGCATTTTATTCCTATTCCTCCTATTGAAGAACAGCAAAAGATTGTCCTGTATATTAAAAATCGACTATATGTTATAGACGAATATATCTCAAAGCTTAAGGCCGAAATCAATTACCTGCAAGAGTATAAGCAACGCCTAATTTCTGATGTCGTAACAGGGAAAGTCGATGTCAGAGGAGTAGAAATACCAAACGAAGAATAAAAAGGAGAAACGCCATGGCAACAGATATCAGCGAAGCCGGTTTGGAGAAGATAATCTCCGACTATCTGGTCGAAGTGAATGGTTACGAGCTCGGCAAGGCTGCCGAGTTCAGTAAGGAGTATGCGCTCGATGAAGGGCGGGTATTACGGTTCCTGCAAGCCACACAGCCCGAAAAGGTAAAAGCCGCACATATTCCGGATAGTGAATATGAGCGGAACAAATTTTTTGTCAGTCTGCGCAAGAAATTGGGCGAGGCTGGGATTGTCGACCTTCTTCGCAACGGTTTCAGATATCTGGCTTATAAATTCGACCTTTACTATTCTACACCCTCGGAACAGAATCCGATGGCAAAAGCGTTGTATGCCCGAAACATTTTCAGTGTCACGAGGCAGGTGACCTATTCCAAGGAATTTCCCCGATTGGCTTTGGATTTGGCAATTTTTATAAACGGCTTGCCAATCGCCACATTCGAACTGAAAAACAGACTGACCAAACAAAATGTCGATGATGCGGTCAATCAATACATGAACGACCGCGACCCGAAGGAGTTGATCTTTAACTTCAAGCGATGTGCAGTACATTTTGCGGTCGATGACAACGAGGTGAAAATGTGTACACGGTTGTGCGGTAAGGCGTCCTGGTTTCTGCCGTTCAACAAGGGGAACAATGACGGTGCAGGCAATCCGCCCAATCCGGATGGCATCAGGACCGATTATCTCTGGAAAGAGATTCTGACCAAGGAATCGTTGTCGAATATTTTGGAGAATTATTCGCAGGTGGTCGAGAAAATCGATCGAAAGACGAACAAGGTTATCGGCGAAACCATGATTTTCCCACGTTATCATCAATTGACGGTGGTTCGCAAACTGTTGGCCGATACCCTTCGGAATGAAGTGGGGAAACGCTATTTGATTCAACACAGCGCAGGGAGCGGCAAATCGAATTCGATTGCATGGCTGGCATATCAGTTGGTCAAACTGGAGAAAAGCGGAAAAAACTTTTTCGATTCAATTATCGTGGTTACAGACCGTGTGAATCTTGACCGGCAGATTCGGGACACAATAAGACAATTCATGCAGGAGCGGAGCGTTGTTGGCTGGGCCGACGACTCTTCCACACTCGGTTCGCTGCTTAATGCGGGAAAGAAGATAATTATTACAACCATTCACAAATTCCCGTTCATTTTGTCGAGTATAGGCACGGAAAATAAGGACAAACAGTTTGCCATCATTATTGACGAGGCTCATTCGAGCCAGACGGGAAGCCTGTTTGCCAAGATGAATATGGCCGTTTCGGGAAATGTATGCGATGACGAGGAAGATATCGAAGATAAAATCAACAAACTCATAGAAGGGCATCGGATGGTCCGAAATGCCAATTATTACGCATTCACCGCAACACCCAAAAACAAGACTTTGGAGATGTTTGGAGATGCGATACCACAGCCTGACGGGCAAGTACGACATGTGGCTTTTCATACCTATTCAATGCGTCAAGCGATTCAGGAACGATTTATTCTGGATGTGCTGGAACATTATACCCCGGTATCAAGTTTCTATAAACTTGTGAAAAAATCGGAAGATGACCCATTATTCGACAATGAAAAGGCACAAGCCAAACTCCGTGCCTATGTTGAAGGCGATCGAACTACAATCCACCACAAAGCGGCTATTATGGTTGAGCACTTCCATACGAATGTCATCAGCAAAGGGAAAATAGGAGGACAAGCTCGTGCAATGGTCGTGACCAGCAGTATCGAACGAGCTATAGATTACTATTTTGAATTTTGCCGATTGCTGGAAGAACGAGGAAGCCAGTATAAAGCCATAATCGCATTCTCCGGAGAAAAGGAGTTGCCAAACAAATACAGGGAGTACGGAAAGATGACCGAAGCCTCGTTGAATGGATTTCCGAGTGCAGAGATTGAAGATCGCTTCAAGAAAGACCCCTATCGTTTTCTTATTGTTGCCAATAAGTTCCAGACGGGCTATGATGAGCCGCTGCTTCATACGATGTATGTAGATAAGATTCTGACGGATATCAAAGCCGTACAAACTTTGTCTCGACTCAATCGGGCCCATCCCAAAAAACGAGACACATTTGTTCTTGATTTTGCTAATGATCCGGAAGACATTAAAAAATCGTTCCAGCGCTATTACAAAACGACTGAATTAGCCTCGGAAACCGATCCAAATAAGCTCAATGACCTTATTACTGAGTTGGAAAAACATCAAGTATATACGGCCGAAGATGTTGAACGTTTAGTGGGATTATTTCTTGGCGCATCGGATCGTGAAATGATTGATTCGATTTTGGACACATGTGCCGAGAATTACAAGACTCTGAATACCGATTCACAGGTAAAGTTCAAGAGCAGTGCCAAAAGTTTTATCAGAACCTATGCTTTTTTGGCTGCCATATTGCCTTTTGGGAGTGCAGAGTGGGAAAAGTTGAGTATTTTTCTCAATTTGCTTATTCACAAGTTGCCGACTCCGGAAGGAGATGATTATACAGAAGGGTTACTTGATGCTGTGGATTTCAATAGCTACAAAAATACGATTCAGGGAGAACAACGTATTATTTTGGACAATGAAAAAGCGGAAGTCCAAGCCATTCCCGTAGGACGGAGCGGAGGCATTACATCCCCGAATCTTCAGTCGCTGACAACGATTTTGGAAGAGTTCAACACTCGATTCGGTAATATTCCTTGGACGGATTCAGATCGTATCCGGCAACAAATCGCTGCTATTCCTGAAGAAGTTGCTAAAAATGAAGCTTATCAGAATGCAATTCGCAATTCTGATAGAGAGGTTGCGAGAATTGAAAGTGACAAAGCATTGATGTCGATTATCCTTAGGTCCATGACGTCTGGATTGGAGCTCTACAAAGAATACCAAGATAATCCATCATTTCAACGGTGGCTACAGGAGTTTGTTTTTGAAAGGACATATAATCAGAATCGTTAATATTGAGTAGAGACTATGTAAGTATAATACAGCGAAAAGAGAAAAAGACGAGCTTTACTTTATTCCCATCTTATATATATTCATTAAAGTAAAGTCAAACAAAGGGAAAAAGATGGCTGCGCCAAAACTGATTGGTTACAGCCATTTTTCTTTTGGCTGCATTGTTGAACAAGCTGAAAAAATTCAGTTTACTTTAGTCTATTAGCTCTATATATAAGCTAAACCAAAGTAAACTATATTTAGATAGGCATATTTGCTTGTCAGTATGTCTATGGCTATTACGGTAAAAGCGGTTTTGGTTGCCAATAAAAGGGAAGCATAGGCTGAAGAGAGATCGGGAGTTTTTCTTTTTTGGCTGCAAGTATGTTTATCAATAAATATCCCTTGGAGCAGAGAGAATAACTGCTCACAGTAAAGCTCGGACTCCTTGTGCAAACAAGTGAAAGGAATGAAACCTAATGAAAATAGAAAAGGTCTGAATCTGCTTTAATCGATGGTTTTGTTTCTGTGTTGTTCCTTAATTAAAGGTGTAAAAATAGTAATAAATTGATTATAAATGAATTGTGTAGATAAAACTTGCGTTAATTTCAAATTTACCAGATTTCCTGCCAAGGATTAGCGAAACACTTTCACTAAACTAATATGTCGCCGCCCATACGGGCAGGCAGGACAAAGTTAGAAAATGTTTTTCAAATACGAACACCACGCGGGGTATTGTACGGACAAATTTCGCACGAAAGTTCCGGAAAATCAAGATTGACCCGACGAAAAGTTTATCGTTATTTGGGAACATATACCTCCATCTCTTCACCTGAATTCAGAAACGGGACAAGCGATAAAAAACACGGGACGATGCCCATAAAGAAGAACTCAAAAAGACGACCGAAGAACAGCGCAGGAAATCTATACTAAAGAAATACATGAAACCACGAAAACAACGACCGGGAAAACGGGATGCCTGGACAAATACAATACCGCTTATCCGGTGACAAACAGTAAGTATTTATACTACTTTTCACGAAAAGAATCCGGGAGGTTTGAACATCCCGACAATTATTTTTACTTTTGTGGAGTACTGAAACGCATAATCTTAAAATCAAATAACGAACTCGTATGGTAGATATTTTTGAACGCCTCGAAAAGAATGCCGGAGGCCCTATCGGTATGTACATGGGCTATGCTCACGGGTACTTCGCATTCCCCAAACTCGAAGGAGAAATCGGTCCCCACATGACCTTCCGGGGACAGAAGATGCTGAACTGGAGCCTGAACAACTACCTGGGCCTGGCCAATCACCCCGAAGTGCGCGAAGCCGACGCCAAAGGTGCCGCCGAATTCGGCATGGCAGCCCCGATGGGCGCCCGCATGATGAGTGGTCAGACCAAATACCACGAACAGTTGGAGCGCGAACTGGCAGAGTTCGTCGGCAAACCCGACGCCTTCCTGCTGAACTTCGGCTACCAGGGCATGATCTCGATCATCGACTGCCTGCTCACCCCGCGCGACGTGGTGGTCTATGACGCCGAGGCACACGCTTGCATCATCGACGGCCTGCGCATGCACAAGGGCAAGCGTTTCGTATACGGCCATAACGACATGGCGTCGCTGCGCCTGCAACTCAAACACGCCACGGAACTGGCGGAGCAGCAGAACGGCGGCGTACTCGTCATCACCGAAGGCGTATTCGGCATGAAGGGCGACCTGGGCAAACTGGACGAGATCGTGGCGATGAAGAAAGATTTCAACTTCCGTCTGCTGGTCGATGACGCCCACGGCTTCGGCACGATGGGGCCCCATGGACGGGGTACGGCCGCTCACTTCGGCGTCGTGGACGGTGTGGATGTGCTGTTCAACACCTTCGCCAAATCGATGGCCGGCATCGGAGCTTTCGTCTGCGGTCCCCGCTGGCTTATCAACCTGCTGCGCTACAACATGCGTTCACAGCTCTACGCCAAGTCGCTCCCGATGCCGATGGTCATCGGCGCGCTGAAGCGTCTGGATCTGATCCGCAAGCACCCCGAATACCAGGAGAAGCTCTGGGAAATCACCCGTGCCCTGCAAGGCGGACTGAAGGAGAACGGATTCGAGATCGGTGTAACCCAGTCGCCCGTAACTCCCGTCTATATGAAAGGCGGCATCCCCGAAGCGACCAACCTGATCGTCGATCTGCGCGAGAAACACAATCTCTTCTGCTCGGTAGTGGTCTATCCGGTGATCCCGAAGGGCGAAATCATCCTGCGCCTGATCCCGACGGCAGCCCACACGCTCGACGACGTGAAGTTCACGATCGAGGCGTTCAAAGCCATCCGCGACAAGCTCGAAAGCGGCTTCTACCGCGACAAACCGGTGCCGATGAAAGCCGACGAAGGATTTTCGGTGCGTTAAACCGACTTGTCCCATAAAAAAATCCCCGCTGTAAAAACAGCGGGGATTTTTCACGAATACGAGTATCTCTACCCGACAAAAGCGCTTCGCCTTTAGTTTTTGAAGGTCAGGCCATCGGCGTCGGCATCGATGACGATCGGATGCTCGCGATTGACATCGCCCGCCAAAATCCGCTTCGACAGATCGTTCACCACGTAACGCTGAATCGTACGCTTGACGGGACGTGCACCGTACAACGGATCGTAACCTATGCGGGCGATCCACTCTTTCGCCTTCTTCGTATAGTCGAGCTCGATGTTGTTTTCCTTCAGCAGCTTGCGGACTATATTCATCTGAATATCGACGATCCGCCCGATGTCTTCGTGCGTCAGCGGCTCGAACATCACGATCTCGTCGATACGGTTCAGGAACTCGGGCTTGAGCTGCATCTTCAACTGCTCGATCACCTCCAGACGCGTCTTTTCAACCACTTCCGGCGAAATTTTATTGCCGTCGAAAGCCGGAGCGAAATTCTCCTGGATAACCTGTGCCCCCATGTTGGAGGTCATGATGATAATCGTATTGCGGAAATCGACCGTACGCCCCTTGTTATCGGTAAGCCGTCCGTCGTCGAGCACCTGCAACAGGATGTTGAACACGTCGGGATGCGCCTTCTCGATCTCATCGAGCAGCACGACCGAATAAGGCTTGCGCCGCACGGCCTCGGTCAGTTGTCCGCCCTCGTCGTAACCGACATATCCCGGAGGCGCACCGACCAGACGCGACACGCTGTGACGCTCCTGGTACTCGCTCATGTCGATACGAGTCAGCATGTTGTCGTCGTTGAAGAGGAACTCGGCCAGCGCCTTCGCCAGCTCGGTCTTACCTACACCCGTCGTACCCAGGAAGATGAACGAGCCGATCGGCTTGCGGGGATCGTTCAGTCCGGCCCGCGAACGGCGCACGGCATCCGACACGGCGGCAATGGCCAAATCCTGACCGACTACGCGGCGATGCAACTCCTCCTCCATGTGGAGCAGCTTCTCACGCTCGGAAGCCAGCATACGCGAAACGGGAATCCCCGTCCAGCGGGATACCACCTCGGCCACATCCTCGGCATCGACCTCCTCCTTGATCATCGCCCCGCTGGCCGAAGCCGCACGGAATTCGTCCTGAAGAGCCGCGATCTGCTTCTCGGCCTCCTGAATCTTGCCGTAACGAATCTCGGCCACACGTCCGTAATCGCCCTGCCGTTCGGCCTGCTGAGCCTCGATCTTCAGGTGTTCGATCCGGTCCTTGTTCTCCTGGATCTTCTTCAGCACGTCCCGTTCGCCTTCCCACTTGGCACGAAGCTCGGCGCGTTTGGCCCCCAGCTCCTCGATCTCATGGGTCAGTTGCTCGACACGCTCCTTGTCGTTCTCGCGGCGGATCGCCTCGCGCTCGATCTCGAGCTGACGTACCCGGCGATCCAGCACATCGATCTCCTCCGGCACGGAGTTCATCTCCAGGCGGAGTTTCGAAGCCGCCTCGTCGATCAGGTCGATCGCCTTATCGGGCAGGAAACGGGAGGTGATGTAGCGCTGCGAAAGCTCGACGGCCGCAACGATCGCCTCGTCCTTGATCCGCACCTGATGGTGGTTCTCGTAACGATCCTTCAGTCCGCGCAGGATCGAAATCGCATCCTCGGCCGTCGGTTCATCGACCATGACTTTCTGAAAACGACGCTCGAGCGCCTTGTCCTGCTCGAAATATTTCTGGAACTCGTCGAGAGTCGTAGCACCGATCGTACGCAGTTCACCGCGTGCCAAGGCCGGCTTGAGGATATTGGCGGCATCCATCGCACCCGACGACTTGCCGGCTCCGACCAGCGTATGAATTTCGTCGATGAAGAGCAATATCTCGCCCTCGCTGGCGGTTACCTCCTGCACGACGGCCTTCAGACGCTCCTCGAACTCACCCTGGTACTTGGCCCCGGCGATCAGCGCGCCCATGTCGAGCGAATAGATCACCTTCGAGCGCAGGTTCTCCGGCACGTCCCCGTTCACGATCCGGTGAGCGATACCCTCTGCAATGGCCGTCTTACCCACACCGGGTTCTCCGACCAGCATCGGATTGTTTTTGGTACGGCGCGAAAGAATCTGCAATACACGGCGAATCTCCTCGTCGCGGCCGATGACCGGATCGAGCTTGCCGCTGCGGGCCATCTCGTTCAGATTGATCGCATACTTGCCCAGGGCATCGAACTCCTGCGACGCCGTCTGCGAATCGACGGTCGCCCCCTTGCGGAACACCCGAATCGCCTCGAGCAACTCCTTTTCAGTCGCCCCGGCGCCTTTCAGCAGATCGGCGGCAGTACCCCGCTCGGCGATCAGTCCCAGCAGCAGATGCTCTACCGAAGCGTACTTGTCCCCGAAATTCTTGGTAAAATCGACGGCACGCTGGATTACTTTGGTCGTATCCTGCGAAAAGAACTGTTCGCCGCCTCCCGAAACATGGGGCAGCCCCCGCACGGCCCGCTCCACTTCGCCGCGCAGTCCCCGCACGTTTACGCCGACACGCCCCAGCAAAAATACCGACAGCGAATCGTCCTCGCGCACGAGCACATTGAGCAGATGCAGCGGTTCGACGGCCTGATTGCCCTGCTCCCTGGCAAGAGACACCGCAGCCTGCAGCGCCTCTTGCGCCTTAATAGTTAAAGAATTAATGTTCATAGTGCATTATATTACTTTTAATTCATTTCTTTGCCTTACCTATCGCAAAATATCTGCCAAGTCTGCAACTTCTGCCGTCCTGTCCGATTTTGTCATATCCCGGACGATATCGTAATGACAAAATGGCTACCTTTGCAGGACAAAACCAAATTATCTAATCAGACAGAATGAAAAAACTTATCCTCGCCATTACGGCATCGCTCTGCATCGCGACTCTGATCTCTTCATGCAACAACCTGGGCATCAGCGCTCCGAAAATGGATTCCGACGAAGCGACGCAACTCATCGTCGAAACTCTCGAAAAGAATATCAACTTCGACGAGTGGAAAATATATGAAATCCGCTGGATGGAGGCGGACGAGCTGGAGAATAACCTGACAGTTTTATTCGTCGAAATGGTAAACAAGGCCGGCGACTGTTTCTCGCAGACCTTCACGCTCTCCGGTCCTGGCAAAGGCAACATCTCCGACCTGGACGAAGCAGGCGGGCTGAGCGGGAAACTCGATTTCGAAAAAGTCAAAGGCCTGACTCCGGCCTCGATCAACGTCGAAGCCATCCGCAAACAGTACGAAGAGGCCAAAGCCATGATCCCCGAAAACTATACGTTCAAGAGCATCGGCGACTACCTGATTCAGGAAACGGTTCCTTCGGGCAACGAATTCCTCGACCGAAATAAAACGTTCGGCGAAGTGAAAGCAGAGTTCAGTATGAACATAACCGAAAACGGCAAGGAGATCGTCGAAAGCGCCGGCAAGAAATCGGTCCAGTATTACGAAGTCACCTTCAATGTGCTGCCCGACGGATCGGTTCAGATGGAAGAGTAAGGCGACCTGCGGCGACACACTGCGAAAGACGGGAGTTTCGGCTTCCGTCTTTCTTTATTCTTGAGGCATACTCGCACCGAAGCGAGTCACCTGCGAAAATTACCGAACAGATCGCCGGTGCGGGGAACGGATTTTCGAAAACGATACACCGCGCTTCATTCCGCATATTCCACCCGACAAAGTGCAAATAAATTTGGCGCAGCACCCGGCTTTCACTATCTTTGCAGAAGATAGGAAGCGCCTCGGAAATCTTCGAAAATAAATTTTCCCGATTTCGCCCGGCTTTCACTATCTTTGTTCCGCCATGAGTGATTTTATCGTCAGCGCACGCAAATACCGCCCCGCCACTTTCTCTTCGGTCGTGGGGCAGAAGCACATTACCTCGACCCTGAAGAACGCGATCGAACGCGGCCAACTGGCCCACGCCTACCTCTTCTGCGGGCCGCGCGGCGTGGGCAAGACGACCTGCGCCCGTATCTTCGCCAAGGCGATCAACTGTCTGCATCCCGAAGGGGCCGAAGCCTGCAACACGTGCGAATCGTGCCGCAGCTTCAACGACGGGCGCTCGCTCAACATCCACGAGCTAGACGCCGCGTCGAACAACTCGGTCGAGGACATCCGCTCGCTCATCGAACAGGTGCGCATCATCCCGCAGGTGGGACGCTACTCGGTCTTCATCATCGACGAGGTCCACATGCTCTCGGCGGCCGCCTTCAACGCCTTCCTCAAGACGCTCGAGGAGCCGCCCGCACACGCCATCTTCATCCTGGCGACCACCGAAAAACACAAGATCATCCCTACGATCCTCTCCCGCTGCCAGATCTACGACTTCAACCGCATCCGCGTCGAGGACTCCGTGGAATACCTCAAATACATCGCCTCGCAGGAGGGAATCACCGCCGACGACGAGTCGCTCAACCTGATCGCACAGAAAGCCGACGGCGGCATGCGCGACGCCCTGTCGATGTTCGACAAGGCCGTTTCGTTCTGCGGGCAGGAACTCCGCTATCAGGAGGTGGCCCAGACGCTCAACGTATTGGACTACGACACCTACTTCAGCATGACCGAAACGCTCCTGTCGGGCAACTATGTCGAGGCGCTGCTCTCTTTCGACAACGTGCTCGCGCGGGGATTCTCCGGCCAGACTTTCATGGCAGGACTCAACCGCCACCTGCGCGACCTGCTGGTGGCCCGCAACGAGCCTTCGCTCCGGCTGCTGGAATTTACCGGTACGCTGATGGAACGATACCGGACGCAGGCGGCCGCCTGCCCTCCCGAATTTCTTTTCGGCGCCATATCGCTGCTCACGGACCTCGACGGCAAAATCAGGCAATCGTCCAACCAACGGCTGCTCGTCGAACTGGGACTGATGAAGATCGCCGGTCTCGGTCAAAAAAAAAATAACCCCGTCGATCCCGTAAATCTTCCGTTGCCGGAACTGGTTCGGACCGCCCCCGCGCAATCCGCACCGGCCCGTCCGCAATCGACACAACAGACGGCTCCCGCGCCCGCTCCTCAACCGGCTACGGTCCAACGGCCGACGGCTGCGGCGGCAGAATCTTCGCCCGGAATCGCGGCATCCGCTCCGGCTGCAACGCCTGCGGCAAAAGCCGCAGCCGATCCCGCACCTCCGGCGACATCGGCCGCTGCCCGTACATCCGCAATGCCGACGCCGTCCATTCAGCCGGCCCCGGAACGAACGCAGGCCGCAGCAACGCCGGTTTCGACACAACCGCAAACGGCGCGTCCCCGTCCCGTACAGTCCAGACTCGCATCGGGAATTTCCATTTCGGCGCTGATAAACGACGCAGCCCCGGAACCGGATACGGAAACCGCCGTGCATGCCGCAGCACCCCAGCCGGTCATCGACCCGCTCAGTGCCGAAAAACTCGAAACGACCCGTGAAAAAATCCTCACGCTCGTCCGCGAGATGCGTCCGCGCTTCGTCGCGGCGTTCGAACGGATGCAATTTCAGGGACACGTGATCCGTATCGCAGTTCCGTCGGAAGCCCTGCGCGAAGAGATCCTGCGCAACAAAACCGAACTGCTGCTCCGCATCGCCGAAACGTCCGGCGTGCAGGGTATGCTGGAGCTCGACGTTACGGTCAATGAAGAGATCCGGGCCGCCCGCCCGATCAAACTCGAAGACCGGGTCAAGTATATGACCGAAAAAAATCCTCTGCTGGCCGAGTTGCGCCGGGCGCTCGACCTGGAGGTAGAATAAAGCATAAAATAAAGTAAAACCAAATACACAAATGGCAATTAAGAACTTTGTCGAAGAATTGGAATGGCGCGGTATGATTCACTCGATCATGCCGGGCACACAGGAACAACTTCAGAAAGAGATGTCCACAGCTTACGTGGGCATCGACCCAACGGCGGATTCGCTGCACATCGGACACCTGGTGAGTGTAATGATCCTCAAGCACTTCCAGATGTGCGGACACCGTCCGATCGCCCTGGTGGGCGGCGCGACGGGCATGATCGGCGACCCCAGCGGCAAATCGCAGGAGCGCAACCTGCTCGATGAAAAGACCCTCCGCCACAACCAGGAGGCGATCAAGAAACAGCTCGCCAAGCTGCTCGATTTCGAATCGGACGCTCCCAACGCGGCGATGCTGGTGAACAACTACGACTGGATGAAGGGAATCACCTTCCTGGATTTCATCCGCGACATCGGCAAGCTGATTACCGTGAACTACATGATGGCCAAAGATTCGGTAAAGAAACGCTTCAACGGCGAAGGCGAAGGGATGTCGTTCACCGAATTCACCTACCAGCTCGTGCAGGCCTACGACTTCCTGCACCTGTACGAAACCGTAGGTTGTAAACTGCAGCTCGGCGGCGCCGACCAGTGGGGCAACATCACCACCGGCACGGAGCTGATCCGCCGCAAGGCCGGCGGCGAGGCTTTCGCCCTCACCTGCCCGCTGATTACCAAAGCCGACGGCACCAAGTTCGGCAAGACCGAGAGCGGCAACGTATGGCTCGACCCGCGTTATACGTCGCCTTACAAGTTCTACCAGTTCTGGCTCAACACCAGCGACGAGGACGCCAAGCGCTACATCAAGATCTTCACGCTGCTCGATAAACAGACCATCGACGACCTGATCGCCGAACACGACGCAGCCCCTCACCTGCGAATCCTGCAAAAACGGCTGGCGCAGGAGGTTACCGTGATGATCCACTCTCAGGAGGAGTACGAAAAAGCGGTCGAGGCATCGAACATTCTCTTCGGCGGGGCTACCTCCGAAGCGCTTCGCAAACTCGACGAACAGACCCTGCTGCAGGTTTTCGAAGGAGTCCCGCAATACAAAATCGCCCGTGCGGAACTGATCGGGCTGCCCTTCATCGAGCTGTGCGCCGAGCGGAGCGATATCTTCCCCTCGAAGGGCGAATGCCGCAAGATGGTACAGGCCGGCGGCGTGAGCCTCAACAAGGAGAAGGTGGCCGACCCCATGCGTGCAATCGCCGAAAGCGACCTGATCGACGGGAAATACCTGCTCGTACAGAAAGGCAAGAAAAACTACTACCTGGTAATCGCCGAATAAGATGGAATACCGTATCGTTTTGAACCGGATGGAGTTCCGGGCTTTCCACGGCTGTTACGACCTGGAACAGCAAGTGGGCAACCGCTTCACGGTCGATCTGGAGATCACGGCCGAGCTGGGGGAAGTGGCGAGCGAGGACTGCGTGGAAAAAGCGGTCAATTACCTGTTGGTTTACGAAACCGTACGCGAACAGATGCGCGTCACCCAGCGCACGATCGAACGCGTGTCGATGAACATCATGGATGCCCTCTATGCCCGGTTTCCGCAAATCCGCCATATCCGCTGTACGGTTTCGAAGCTGGCGCCCCCGCTGGGCGGGAAGCTCGAAAAAGTGAGCGTCGTGCTGGAGAAATAAACCACACTGCGACAACGAATAAAGCGAGAGGAATCGATTCCTCTCGCTTTATTTTTCTTCCCGACGGAATAATCACAACCGCTCGAAAACGATCCGTCCGTAATACTTTACCGAGCCTGCTTCTGTTGCGAGAACCTTCCACACCATTCGCCGCTCGCAAATTTCCGACACCGTAAGCCGTGCCGGAATAAATCCGTAATCCACAGTTATCCGTCTTCCTGTCAGACTCCAGGCAAAATGCTCCCCGTTATCGGCCACACCCCGTCCATCGTGTTCGAAAGTCATAATCCCCAAATACATGGGCACATCACAGGCTCCATCGTCGTCCGAATCATCCCAATCGTAATCCGGCTCCTCGACCGCACGCCACCTACCCAAGATATTTTCGGCATCGATCGCTTCCTCCCGGATGCCCTTGTCACATGCGAAAAGTGCCAACGAGAGCAAAGCAAACAATGTAACAAGACACAGATAAAATCTTCGCCCCCTCTATATAATACAGACAATAAATAACGTCCGATCGACAAATTCTCCGAAGGGGCCTGAAATTCCCCCGTCGCTCTTCTTTGCGTTACGCCACCGAGCAGGGGATTCCCAGCGCCTCGACCCGGGCAGCGATCGCCTGCAAATCTTCGCGGGGGACTTTCTGCAAGGTTTTGCACGGAGTGTCGCGGTCGAGCGAATAGACCATCACCTGACGGGGCCGGATCTCTTCGACCAGCTTCAACCAGGCCGCGACCTCCCGCTCGGTCGTGTTGTCCACCGTACGGCCCTCGCACTCGCCCCGCAGGAACATCGTCTGCAGGATCATCTGCCCGTCGAACAGTTTCATGTTCTTCACCACCTCGGCCACCGAATAGGTCCCGCACGGGTTATTGATGAGCCGAACCGTATCGTCGAAAGCGGAATCGAGTTTCAGGATGTTGTTATCGACCCGGCGCAAGGCCCGGCGCACGCTCTCGCGGCCGATCTGCGTCGCATTGCTCAACACCGAAATCCGCGCCGAAGGGCAAATTTCGTCCCGCAAGACGATCGTATCGTCGATGATCGCCTCGAAATCGGGGTGCATCGTCGGCTCGCCGTTACCGGCGAAAGTAATCACGTCGGGAGGCGTACCTTCGGAAACCATCTGACGCAAGGTCGCTCCGAGCATGGTACGCACGTCCTCGCGCGAATTGAACCGGCGGGCGCCCGGATGTTCGGCATTCCAGCCGCATTCGCAATAAATGCAATCGAAGCTACACAACTTCGATTGAGTGGGTAACAGATTGACACCCAATGACAGACCCAATCTGCGGGAATGGATCGGGCCGAAAATAATATCGCTATACAGTGCAGTCATATTGACAAAATTAGAAAATATTCTCTTCTTTGCACAAATATTGCTCCCTTTTTATACGTTAATAGAAAAACGGCATGCAACGGGACCTCCGAAAAACGAATTCGGTCCGAATCGGGAACACGATCGGCCCAAGGCCCCGACGCATGAATCGTCCAACCGAAAACCAATGAAACGACACCTTATGAAGCATAAATTCGGCTTACTTCCCAAAGTGCTCCTGGCTATCGCGCTGGGCATCGTATTCGGCCTCTTCGTTCCCGAGTGGTTCACCCGAATCGCATTGACCTTCAACAACATTTTCGGCAATTTTCTGAACTTCGTCATCCCGCTGCTGATCCTGGGCCTCGTGGCTCCGGGCATCGCCGACCTGGGCAGCAAGGCAGGACGGCTGCTGGTAATCACCGCAGCCCTGGCCTATGCCTTTACCCTGTTTTCGGGATTCGGAACTTTCTTCACAAGTTTCGGGATATTACCCCGGCTATTGGGCGGTACGGAGATGAGCGCCCCGGGAGAAACCGCCGCAACACCCATGCAACCGTTCTTCACGGTCGAAATGCCCCCGTTGATGGGCGTGATGACCGCCCTCATTCTCGCCTTCGTGCTGGGACTGGGCATGGCTTATATCCACAGCGACAAGCTCAAGGGCATGATGGATGATTTCAAACTCATCATCGAGCGTGTCATCTCGAAGGTCATCATCCCGCTGCTGCCCTTCTACATCTTCGGCATCTTCCTCTCGATGACTCAGTCGGGGCAGGTATCGGGTATTCTGGGCATTTTCCTCAAGTTGATCGTGATTATCTTCGTGATGACGGTCGTCCTGCTGCTGATCCAGTTCTCGATCGCGGGCCTCGTGGCAAGGCAGAATCCGTTGAAGATGCTCCGCACGATGATGACCGCCTACATGACGGCCCTCGGTACGCAATCGTCGGCAGCCACGATCCCCGTGACGCTGGCACAGACGGTCAAAATCGGCGTCCGCCCCGAAGTGGCGGGATTCGTCGTCCCGCTCTGCGCCACGATCCACCTCTCGGGTTCGATGATGAAGATCGTCGCCTGCTCGCTCGCGGTGATGATGCTCTCCGGACTGGACGTTTCGATGGGCACCTACTCGGGTTTCATCCTGCTGCTGGGCATTACGATGATCGCCGCACCGGGCGTACCGGGCGGAGCCATCATGGCTGCGATCGGATTGCTGGAGTCGATGCTCGGGTTCGACGAAAATATGATCGGACTGATGATCGCCACCTACATTGCCATGGACAGTTTCGGTACGGCGACCAACGTAACGGGCGACGGTGCGATCGCGGTGATCGTAAACGCCATCGACAGCCGAATGATTCGCCGGGAAAAACGATAAACCTACTGTTAATATTTTCACATTCGAAAAAAATCTTTAACTTTGCGAGCATCGTTCATAAACGAACAACCGCTGTCAAGTGAAATAAGAGGATTAATTTAAATCAATAATTATGGCTAAAATCAATTTGAAACAGTACGGCATCACGGGTACTACGGAAGTAATCTACAACCCGTCGTACGACGAACTCTACCGCGAGGAGACCCGCAAGGGCCTGCGCGGTTATGAAAAGGGTCAGGTAACCGAAATGGGTGCCGTGAACGTGATGACCGGCGTTTACACGGGTCGTTCCCCGAAAGACAAGTTCTTCGTCATGGACGAAACCACCAAAGATACCATCTGGTGGACCTCGCCCGAATACAAGAACGACAACAAACCGGTGACGAAGAAGACCTGGAAGGAGCTGAAAAAGATCGCTGTCGAAGAGTTGTCGAACAAGAAGCTCTTCGTCGTGGACACGTTCTGCGGAGCCAACGAGAACACCCGTCTGAAGATCCGCTTCATCATGGAGGTCGCCTGGCAGGCGCATTTCGTGAAAAACATGTTCATCCGCCCGACGGACGAGGAGCTGGAGAAGTACGGCGAACCCGATTTCGTGGTGCTGAACGCCTCGAAAGCCAAAGTCAAGAACTACAAGGAACTCGGACTCAACTCGGAAACGGCGGTCGTGTTCAACCTCACCGAAAAAATGCAGGTAATCATCAACACCTGGTACGGCGGCGAAATGAAGAAGGGTATGTTCTCCTACATGAACTACCTGCTGCCGCTGAAGGGCATCGCGTCGATGCACTGCTCGGCCAACACCGACAAGGAGGGCAAGAACACCGCCATCTTCTTCGGTCTGTCGGGAACGGGCAAAACCACCCTTTCGACCGACCCGAAGCGCGAGCTGATCGGCGACGACGAGCACGGTTGGGACGACGACGGCGTCTTCAACTTCGAGGGCGGATGCTATGCCAAAGTCATCAACCTCTCGAAAGAGAACGAGCCCGATATCTGGAACGCGATCCGCCCCAACGCCCTGCTGGAGAACGTTACGGTGGACAAGAAAGGTAAGATCGACTTCGCGGACAAGTCCGTGACGGAGAACACCCGCGTATCGTACCCGATCTTCCACATCGACAATATCGTGAAGCCCGTATCGAAGGCCCCGGCTGCCAAGAAGGTGATCTTCCTTTCGGCCGACGCCTTCGGCGTACTGCCCCCGGTTTCGATCCTGACGCCGGAACAGACCAAATACTACTTCCTCTCGGGCTTCACCGCCAAGTTGGCCGGTACCGAGCGCGGTATCACCGAGCCGACGCCGACCTTCTCGGCTTGCTTCGGTGCGGCGTTCCTCTCGCTGCATCCGACCAAGTACGGTGAGGAATTGGTAAAACGCATGAAGCAATCGGGCGCTACGGCTTACCTCGTCAATACGGGCTGGAACGGTACGGGCAAACGAATCTCGATCAAAGATACGCGCGGCATCATCGACGCCATCCTGGACGGTTCGATCGACAAGGCCCCGACCAAGACGCTGCCGGTATTCGATTTCAAGATCCCGACTGCACTTCCGGGCGTGGATCCCAAGATTCTCGATCCGCGCGACACGTACAAGAACGCGAAGGAGTGGGACGAGAAGGCGGCAGATCTGGCCGGTCGTTTCATCAAGAACTTCGAGAAGTTCACCGGCAACGCCGAAGGCAAGAAACTCGTAGCTGCAGGTCCGCACCTCAAATAAGACGACGAGCCGACAAGCTATTTTCACAAAGAGAACGGTCCGGGGCTAACGCCCGGACCGTTCTCTTTGTCGCTCGACCGCACGATCACTCCTTCGGCAACCTATATTCGGACAGCCCTGCCCTACAAGCGGTATCGTGGAACACTATTTGCAACACCTTCTTATAATCAATCCATTATATTATGAAAAAAGTAATCCACAGAGCCGGCACACGAGGTCATTCCGACCACGGTTGGCTCGACAGCTACCATACGTTCAGTTTTGCTGACTACCACGATCCCGAGCGCATCCATTTCGGCGCATTGCGCGTACTCAACGACGATACCGTAGCCGGAGGAGAGGGTTTCGGCGCACATCCCCACGACAACATGGAGATCGTTTCCATCCCGCTCGAGGGCGAACTACGACATCAGGACAGCATGGGGCATACTTCGGTGCTGCGCACCGGGGAAATCCAAGTGATGACGGCCGGAACGGGAATCATTCACAGCGAATTCAACAACAGCCCCAACCGTCCTGTCAAATTCCTCCAGATATGGATCTTCCCGGATCGACACGGGCTGCCGACCCGCTACGAGGAGATCACGCTCGCTCCGGCACGCACCAATGAGCTGCGCACGCTCGTGGCTCCCGAAGGCAATGGTTCCGAGCATACGGCCTGGATTCATCAGTCGGCCTGGTTCCACACCCTCGGCCTAGAGAGAAATACCTATGAATACGCTATGCGCCGGCAAGGAAACGGTCTTTACGTCTTCGTCCTCGAAGGCGACGTAACGGTCGAGAACGAAAAGCTGGCCCCCCGGGACGGCATGGGTATTTGGGAGCAGAACGACATCACCCTCCATACGGACGGGAAAGCCAGCCTGCTTCTGATCGAGGTGCCGATGCGGTAATTTCCCCAACCTTTCCCAAGAAAAAGAGCGGCACTTAACGTGCCGCTCTTTTTTAATCCATCGCCCATTCGGATCAGAAAAACTTGACTTCCCGACCTTCGATAGCCGTAAGCAGATTGTTGGCCGCCGACGAAGCTCCGATACGAAACAATTCGGGCGTAAGCCACTCCTTGCCCAAAATCTCCTCGACGATCGTATAATACAAAGCGGCATCTTCGGCACTCCGGACACCGCCGGCCGGCTTGAAGCCCACCTTACGTCCCGTTTTCCGATAGTAATCCCGGATCGCCTGGCACATCACCACCGCCGCTTCGGGCGTGGCGGACACATCGATCTTGCCGGTCGAAGTCTTGACGAAATCGGCCCCGGCGAACATCGAAAGCAACGATGCCTTGCGGATCAGATCGGGAGTTTTCAAAGCTCCGGACTCGATAATGACCTTTAACACGACCTCGGGACTCGTCTCGGTACGAATCACCTCGACCTCGTTAGCGACCTCGTCGTAATGCCCCTCCAACATCTTACCCACGTTCAAGACGATATCGATCTCGTCGGCTCCGTTCTCGACAGCCATGGCTACTTCGAGAACCTTCACCTCGAGAAACGTCTGCGAAGAAGGAAATCCGCCCGCAACGCTCGTGATACGCATATCCGTACCATCGACCACCACACCGACCGTTTCGACGAACGGCGGATAGATGCAGATCGACGCCACGTTGGGAAGATGGGGAAACTGTTGGTAAAACTTGACGGCTTTGCCGGCAAATTCCGTAACCGACTCCACGGAGTCCGTACACGACAGCGTGGTTAAATCCACCGCCGAATAACAGAGCTTGTAAACTTCCGGAGTATGGTTTCGTACCGCAGCTTTACGGATACGATCCACTTCCTCGGCCACCTGAGCCTCGCTCATTGCCGGCGCATATTCTTTCAAATGATTCGCGTATTCCATAACTTTCCTATTATTTACACAGACGGTTCGCCTTCAAAGCGCAAAACAAAAAGTCAATATCGAACCGTCCCCACATACATAAAATCCATAACAAGCCTCGTGCAAAACGCAACCTTCCATCGGTAAAAACACGACCGTTACCCGTTGTAAAATATCATTTCAACCCAGAAAGGCCCGTTTTCCAAACGATCAAAAGTGCTGCAAAGACAAACAAATAGAGCCGACACCGATTCGCTTTCGACAAAAATATAAAAAATTTAGATCTTTTTCATATTTCTTCCAATATACCGCAAATTTCGTGCGCATCCGATCCTACCCGGACGATCCGCGTCTGAAAATGGCCATCCCATCTTCAGGAACTCCCCGTTTCGGACTCCGAAATCCGACGACCATCGCTTTAAGTCGCAAGCCGTGTTTACGAACCGCCCCTTCCGAGAATCCTGTTCGAGAGGAGGCAATCGAACTTTCCCAAACCGGAAAAGACGACCATCGCTCATGCAAGATCGAGCGATCTATCATCGCAAAATCCGATTATGTATCACAATTACCGATCCGATGCCGACCGACCTTCCTCAAAACCACCCAAAGGGAAAGGCGCAAGGTAGGGGCAAGCATTGAATAACGGCCCGCAAAGCTGTAAGCCGCCGCCGAAACCGACAAAAAAACGATCTTGATACACGAAAGTATAAACTCCAAAAAAATGCAATTATATACTTTTTGGGAGCGTAGTTTTCCAAATCCCCTTCCCGGTAAAAGGATTCAGGGATGGTCAGCATTACAGACGCAGCCACGGACTGCGAACAAGCGTCCCCGGGTTCGATGCTTCAACCGTCGGACAAGGGGTACATGGAAAGACAAAAAATATCCGCACCGTTTCCGGTGCGGATATTTTTCATCGAATCCGAACGGATTAGAACTTCAGGCCCTCTTCGAAGAGTTTCTTGAAGTGGATATCCTTCATGGCTTTCTTCGCCATCTTCTCATCCTTCTTCACGGCGCTCTTCAACTGTGCCTCTGCCGTTCTCATATCGCCCTCATCCGAAGCGATCACGGCACGCAGGTAATCAGCCTCTGCGCTCATATCTTTAGCGATAGCACGCTTTGCAGCCGCATAGTCCTTGTTCATCGTGTTAGCGATAGCGGCATTCATACCGTCGAGCTGCTTGGCAGCGTCGTTGTAGTTACCCTGTGCTGCATTGACCAGGCTCTTCGCCTTTGCATCAGCGCCCTTGGCATACTTCTGAGCCTCTGCCATATTGCCGTTCGCCAGGTTGGCAAGAGCCAGGTTGGTGTTCAGCGCCTCGGAAGCCTCGCCCAACTGAGCGGCCTTCTGGAAGCATTTCAAAGCATCAGCCGTACGGCCTTCCTCCGTAAGAACGATACCCAGGTTGTTGTAAGCGCGGGCGTCGTTATACTTCTCGGCAGCATAAGCCAGTACGATGTTCTTGGTAGCGTTGTCCTGTGCGATCGACTCCGCAACGAAGAGCAGCTCGTTCAGGTTGAGCTGATCCAGCTTGCCAGCCTCGACAAGCGCCATCATCTCGGCGTCGGTCTTACCCTCCAGGTCGATGGTGTTCACGATCACCGAACGACGGAGCTGCGGCAGAATGTCTTTCTTCAGCTCGTTGAATACGGAAGACATGTTCTTGATCTCATCCTCGCGCTGCGTCGAAGAGGAGTACATGCTCAAAACCTGAAGAATCAGATCCTTGTCCTTGATGTTCGACTCCGAAACCAGCTCCTTGAAGCCTTCCCAGTCCTCACCGTAAGCGGCAACGTCGATATCCAGACCGGAATTCTTCAGCAGCTTCGCAAGAACTTTATCACCCGATTCACTACGCTCCTTCGACAGCGTGTCGTTGAACTTCACGGGACCGTCGGGAGAAGCATAACCCTTCACGGCAACATGCTGGGTAGCACGGTCGTTTTTCAGGTTCTCATCCACATTTGCCTGGAAAGCCTCCAGATCGGCGTCTTTCAGCGCTTTCTTAGTTACGTTAGCCTTGTTGATCGCATAGAGGATCTCGGTCTTGTCCACGCTGGTGGTTACGCGTTTGTAGTCGCTCGGCAGAGCAGCCATCGCATCGGCGTAAGCCAGATCCTGCTGCAGGGTGTTCACACCCTCGGCAACGACCAGACCGCACTCGCGTACGATCGCGGGGTTAGCCTCGAGCTCCTTGGCCTTCACGACCTTGCCCGTATTGGCATTAACCAGTGTAAACTCGTCGCTACCCGGACATTTAGCCTCGACACGCAACTGGAGTTCGGAAATCTGCATACGCTCATCGTAGGGGAACTCGACATGCATGGTGAACACACCGCCCGTCTTCTTATCAACGACCGTATAGTTCTCGTTCACCTTCGAACCCTGGAAGAATTTCGGGGTACCGGCGACTTCTCCGCCCTCGAATACCATGACCGGAGTAACCTTCACGATAGCTTTGGGGTTGAAGTACTTCACGGGGAACTGTGCCGTAATGTCGGCGGCAACCACACCGTTATTCAGTACCAGCACTTCAGGTGCACACGTCAGCGATACATCATCGCTGTTCTTTGCCATCTTCTTGAAGCAGTTACAGCTCGAAAACGTCAAAGCAACGACCACGAGCAACAAGCTCAATTTCATCAGCTTTTTCATAAACTAATCTTTTAAAAATTAAATGTTAAATCCTTTCTTTTTCTATTTATGCCTGTTTTATCTGCCCCACAAAAGCTACGGAGTAATGCAAATATAAAAATTATCTACAAATATTGTACAATATTCCGGCCAAAATTTCCGAACAAAACCGAAATTATCTCCGTAGCAGCGATCCGGACCCGCAGAGTTCTACTCCTTGTGCTCAGGACGGCGGCGCGGGCGATCGCCGCGCTCGCGGGGACGGCGCTCCGGCTCCGTCCAGCCTTCGGGCTGCGGAATCAGCACGCGGTGCGACAGCTTGAGCTTGTTGGTCTTGGGATCGATGCCGATGACTTTCACCTCGATCATATCCCCCTCTTTCAGGCCGGTCTCCTCCATCGTTTCGAAACGCTTGTAGTCGATCTCCGAGATGTGCAGCAGGGCGTCCTTGCCCGGCATGATCTCGACGAACGCACCGAACGGCATGATCGAACGAACCTTGCCGTTATATACATCGCCGACCTCGGGCTGCGCCACGATGCTCTTGATGCGGGACAGGGCTGCATCCATCGCCTCCTTGTCCAGACCGAAGATATCCACGACGCCCTTGTTGTCGGTTTCGGTGATGGTAATGGTCGTACCCGTCGTCTTCTGAATATCCTGGATCACCTTGCCGCCGGGACCGATCACGGCACCGATCATATCCTGCGGGATGGTGATCTGTACGATACGCGGCACGAACGGACGGTAATCCGCACGCGGCTCAGCGATACACTCCGTCAGCTTACCCAGAATGTGCATACGGCCCACGCGAGCCTGTTCCAGCGCCTTGGCCAGCACCTCGTACGAAAGGCCATCGACCTTGATATCCATCTGGGTAGCCGTGATACCGTCCTTGGTACCCGTCACCTTGAAGTCCATGTCGCCCAGGTGGTCCTCATCGCCCAGGATGTCGGAAAGCACCGCCCAACGACCGGTAGCGGAATCCGAAATCAGACCCATGGCGATACCCGAAACGGGTTTCTTGAGTTTCACTCCGGCATCCATCAGCGCCAGCGTACCGGCACAAACCGTCGCCATCGACGACGAGCCGTTCGACTCGAGAATATCCGACACCACACGCACGGCATAAGGATTCTCCTCTCCGACGGGAACCATTGGCTTCAGTGCGCGCCATGCCAAGTGGCCATGACCGATCTCGCGGCGGCTCAGGCCGCGGGCGGCTTTGGCCTCGCCCGTCGAGAAAGGCGGGAAATTATAGTGCAACACGAACTGCTCGGTACCCTGTACCAGCACTTCGTCCTTGACCTTTTCGTCCATCTTCGTACCGAGGGTCACCGTGGTCAGCGACTGCGTTTCACCGCGCGTGAAGATCGCCGAACCATGAGCGGCGGGCAGATAGCCCACCTCGCACCAGATGGGACGGATTTCGTCCGTGCGGCGGCCGTCCAAGCGCTTGCCCTCGTCGAGGATCATGTTGCGCATGGCCTTCTTCTGTACGTCGTCGTGGAAATATTTGTGAATCAGCGGTGCCTTCTCGACCAGCTCCTCTTCCGAAAAACGGGCGGCGAACTCGGCCTCCAGCGCATTGAAGGCATCTTCGCGCTCATGCTTCATCGTACCGCTGGTGGCGATGGCGTAAGCCTTGTCGTAAAGCTCCCGAATGATGGTCTGACGCAGCTCTTCATCATTCACCTCGTGGCAATAGGTCCGTTTCACGTCCTTGCCCAGCTCCTTCGAAAGCTCGATCTGCACGGCACAGTGTTTCTTGATCTCTTCGTGAGCGAACTTGATAGCTCCGAGCATCACCTCCTCGGACACCTCCTTCATCTCGCCCTCGACCATCAGAATATTGTCGATGGTACCGCCGACCATGATGTCCAGATCGGCGTCCTGCATCTGCGAGAAGGCCGGGTTGATGACATACTGACCGCCGATACGGGCCACACGCACCTCCGAAATCGGACCGCCGAACGGGATGTCCGAAACGGCCAGTGCAGCCGATGCGGCCAGTCCGGCCAGAGCATCGGGCTGAATATCTTTGTCCGCCGAAATCAGGTTTACGGTCACATATACCTCGGCGTGATAGTCCGACGGAAACAGGGGACGCAGCGCACGGTCGATCAGACGGGCTACGAGGATCTCGCTGTCGTTAGCCTTGCCCTCACGCTTCATGAAACCGCCGGGATAGCGACCGCAAGCGGCATATTTCTCCTTATACTCCACCTGGAGCGGCATAAAATCAGTGTCGGGTTTCGCGTCCTTGGCGGCTACCACCGTTCCCAGGAGCATCGTATCTCCCATCTTCACCACGACGGAGCCGTCGGCCTGCTTGGCCAGTTTGCCCGTTTCGATCATGATTTCGCGGCCGTCTGCCAGCGTGATCGTCTTCCGGACTGCATTGTACAACTTCTTTTCTTCCATAGATATTTTTTACGTCAAAATGTATGTTCCAAATTACAAATGGGGCTGCCAAAAGAAACTTTGGCCAACCCCATTTTTCTGCCTCCGGGACTATTTACGGAGATTGAGCGTCTTGATGATTGCTCGGTAGCGCTCGATATCGACCTCTTTCAAATACTCCAGCAACTGGCGGCGCTTGCCGACCAGACGCAGCAACGCACGCTGTGTACCGAAGTCGTGTTTGTTGCTACGAAGGTGTTCCGTAAGGTGGTTGATACGGAACGAGAACAGCGCGATCTGGCTCTCGGGAGAACCCGTGTCGGTGTTGGACTTTCCGTACTTACCGAAAAGCTCCTGCTTTTTTTCAGCTGATAAATAACCCATTTTCAAAAGTTTATTTAGTTCCACTCTACGACGCATTCCCCTTACCGTGAATAACGCCAGAGCGTGGCGCAAAGGTACGAACTTAATTCACAATAACCAACTTAAACGAATACAATTTTTTAGCTGAAGAGCCCTCTTTTTTTGCAAACCGGAGCGAAAAACACTATTTTTGCCAAAAAAGAAGACACATAGAACATGAAAAAGATCGCCCTGCTGCTCTACACCGTTATCGTTCTGGTCCTTGCAGCGAGCTGCGACCGCCGCGCAGAGTACCTTACGGCAAGCGGCGCGATGCTGGGCACGACTTTCCAGGCAACGGGCGACATCACAGACTGCACCGCACAGGAACTCTACCGGGCCATTATGCAAATCGACGCCGAAGCCAAGGCTTCGATGTCGATTTTCGACTCCACCTCCCTGCTGAGCCGCATCAACCGGGGAGAGACCGACTCGCTCGACGAACATATCATCTACAACCTCCGTCTGGCCGAACGGTTCAGCCGCTTGAGCGAAGGCCACTACGACGTGACGGTCAAGCCGCTGGTCGATACCTGGGGATTCGCCGGGCACGAGGCGGAACGCACCCCGAACCTCGATTCGCTCCTGCAATTCGTAGGTTACCGGCGCGTCCATATCCGGGACGGCAGGCTCGTGAAGGACGATCCCCGCGTACAGCTCGATTTCAACTCGATCGCCAAGGGCTATACGGTCGATCTGGTCGCGGCCCTCATGGAGCGCTGCGGCGCGAAGAACTATCTGGTGGAGATCGGCGGCGAATGCCGCTGCCAGGGTGTCAGCAGCAAAGGCATTCCCTGGCGGATCGGCATAGAAACTCCCTTCGACGGCAATATGTCCGACGGCGCCTATCTCACCGGACGTATCCGCATGAGCGAAGGAGGCCTGGCCACTTCGGGCAACTACCGCCGCTTCTACCGTGACGCCGCAGGCAATAAGATATCCCACACGATCGACCCGACAACGGGCCGCAGCGTCACGTCGCGATTGCTTTCCGCCACCGTGGTCGCGGACAACTGCGCCGAAGCCGACGCCATGGCGACCATGTATTTGAGCCTGGGCGCGGACAAGGCCATCGCCCTCTCCCGGAAAATTCCCGACGCGAAGGTCTATTTTATCCTCGACGACGGGAAAGACGGCTACGAAATTTACTGCTCGCCGGCGATGCAAGAAATGATGATTCCAGAATAATCCCATTGCGTACGAATGAAACAAGCTCTATTTCTCTATAATCCCCAGTCGGGGAAAGGAAAAATCGAAAAAGATTCCCAAGCCATCGGCGAAATGTTCCGGCAGGCCGGCTACTCGATCGTGGACGGCCCGATCGATTTCAGCCGCAACCCTTTCAATGGACACGAAACGGTCGATCTGGTGGTCGTGGCGGGCGGCGACGGCACGGTCAATTACGTGGTCAATCGGATGAAGGAGAAGCACCTCGACCTGCTGCTGGGAATCATCCCGGCAGGTACGGCCAACGACTTCGCCGGAGCGCTCGGCATGGAGAAAAACCCGGTCAAGGCGGCGGCGCAGCTCCTCGGCGGCACGGAAGAGCGGGTCGATTGCGGACGCGTGAACGACCACTATTTCGTCAATATCTTCAGTTTCGGCATCTTCACCACCACGTCCCAGCGCACGCCGGACAAACGCAAGCACCAGATCGGCAAGCTGGCCTACCTGATCGAGGGCGTGAAGGAGTTCCGCTCGGTACACGGCATTCCGCTGCAAATTCTCGCCGACGGCAAAGCCTTCGACATCGAATCGCTCATGGCCTTGATATTCAACGGAGAAACGGCCGGAGGATTCCACCTTGCCCCCCGCTCGAGCATTAAGGACGGCATGTTCGACTGTCTGTTGCTGCAAAGGCGCAACATGCTCTTCTCGGTCGTATCGATGCTCCGTCACCTGCTGGGCGGTCGGCCCTCGCAGGTGAAACATTTCCGAGCCCGCACGCTCGACATCACCTCGCCGATCAACGAACCTACCGACATGGACGGACAGAAGGGGGCCGATTTCCCGCTGCATATCGAATGTCTGCACAACGAGCTCCGCGTCGTCTGCCCGCTATCGGAGGCACCCCGCCGGGGCCGGTTCGCCTATTTCAAGAATCTGATCAGCAAACTGGCATGGTGGCGGACGAGATAACCCTGCAAAAAGTTTCGATCTCCCGCATCAAGCAGGAGATGCGGGACGTTTATTACCTGTCGGACGACCTGGTGATCGCTTCGTTCGACATCCACCGCGATACGCTGGGCAACTACCCCGCCCTGATCGACGGCTTCTCGGCGATCATCATGGCCAGCGGTTCGGCCGTCGTAGCGATCGATACGGAAGAGTACGAAGTCGTGCCCGACACGATCGTCTTCTTCAGCCCCGACCGCGTGATCCGCACGGTGGCCAGCACCAGCGATGCGGCGGCCTATTTCGTCGCCTGTTCCAAATCGTTCATCAACGAGATCCAGATAGACCTTTCGGCCTCGCTGCCCGTCTATATGCGTTTCGGCAAACAACCCTGCCTGCGGGTGACACCCCAGGACACGCACGAGATCCGACAGGTGTTCCAACTCATCAAGACGATTCTTGCCAGCGACAAGGAACATTACAGACAGGAGATCATCCGCTGCCTGTTCACCGCAGTCTTCTACATCATCACCGAGCTGAACATGCGCGAGCAGAAAAACACGGTCAAGTTGGGGCGCGGCGAGGTGATCTTCGAAGAGTTCATGGAATTAGTCCGGCAATACAGCAAACAGGAGAGGAACGTCCGGTTCTATGCCCGCCGCCTCAACATCACCCCCAAATACCTTTCGACCGTTTCCAAGGACGTGAGCGGCAAAACCGCCGCCCGGTGGATCGACGAAGCGGTGATCCTCGAGGCAAAAAGCCTGCTGCGCTATTCGGGCATGAGCATCCAGGAGATCGCCTATCACCTCAACTTCTCGACCCAGTCGTTCTTCGGCAAATATTTCAAACAACACACGGGCTACAGCCCGTCGCGGTTCAAGCGCAAGGGCAGCTGACGGACCGAGGCATCCCGGAATAAAAAAGGGACGTGTCAAATCGAGAAATTCGGCGCATCCCTTTTCAGGTATGTAAAAACAGGTAAAATACAAGGCATCGAGGTTCACGGCGAAGAGTGTGTACCGACGCACATGATCGAGCCGTGACACCGATAATAACGAAGCAGTTTGCCTGTTATGACGCACCGCCTTTTTCGACCGAAAGATTATCGCACCCCGGCTTTCTCCCGATCGGAACCCTTTTTCCTCGGCGACGGTTTGGTCTTGCGGACCGGCGGCTTCCGGTCGAACGCCTTCTCCACTTCGATCTCGAAATCCGAAAGCACGTTCATATAGTTGATAAAGGCATCGTAGGACGATTCGTAAGGATTGAAATAGGCATGTACGTCCCCGTCCGACAACCACTTGGTCGCCATATAATAGAAATGATCCGAAGCCTGCATGAAGTTCCACACGTGGTCGAAATCGGGATCCTTCAGCCGGGCGATCTTATCCCGCAGGGCATACAGTTTTCCGAAAGCTTCGTTCTGTAATTCGTTGCCCAGCCACGCCGTGATGTCACGTTCCTCGTCCGCCCAAGACATCACGTGCGGACAATGGAGTACGGCGACGGGCTGGTATTTCGCAGCGGCTTCGCTCACCGTAGCGAACTCCAACCCCTCCCGCTTCAGAACAGCCGGAACGAGCGCCTTCATAAAGTCGAAAATACCCGTATCGGCACGCTGGTGCTCGCCGAAGGTTTCGTAATCCATGAAGAGATTGACCACATCCCCCTCCAGCTCGTCCGAAGCGAGCCACCCCGTGTATTTTTCCGCCGTGAGAGGCCATTGGTCCCACCCTCGGTTGGAGAAACGGAACGCGATGTCGTCCGAGAGCTTGTAATTGCGCAGCAACAGCCTCAAGCGCTGGTCGAGCGCATTGGCATAAACATAGCCGGGCGACTTCCATCCCAGTACGTGTCGGGCTCCCTCGGCCAACATGGTCTTGAAACCCATCTCGGCCACATCGGAGCCGATCCGGTCGGAATAGATCAGTTCGGTATTGCGAAAGGCGGTCGGCGCAACGCCGAACTCCTTTTTCATCAGTTCGGTATGGAGCGCAACCTGCTGCATGAAATCCTCCTTCGACGAAAGCGAAGCCAGCGAATGGGAGTAAGTTTCGGCCAGGAACTCCACGCAGCCCGTCCGGGCCAGCCGGCGGAACGAATCGAGCACCTCGGGCGCATACGCCCGCATCTGTTCGACGGCCAGCCCCGTCAGCGAAAAGGTACAGCGGAAACGCCCCTCGCTCTGCCGGATCAGATTGAACAGCAAGGCATTCATCGGCAGATAGCACTCACGCGCGATCTTCTGCATGATCGAGCGATTGGTCAGGTCGTCCAGGTAGTTGTGGTCACGGCCCATATCGAAGAAACGGTAACGCTTCAGCCGCCAGGGCTGGTGTACCTGAAAATAGAAACAAATCGTTTTCATACTCCGCAAATATTTTAATTGTTCGCCTCTGCGACGACAGTTTCGTAAACCGTCTTGATCTTCGCTGCGGCATTGGTCCATTTGAGTCCGGTCACCTCTTCCAACCCCTTCGAAGCGAACATCCTGCCCAGAGCCGGATAGGTAAGAAGCCCGTAAATGGCATCGGCCAGAGCATCCACGTCCCAGTAATTCACCTTAATAGCATAATCCAGCACCTCCGCCACGCCGCTTTGCCGCGAGATAATCACGGGAACGCCCGAACGCATGGCCTCGAGCGGCGAAATGCCGAACGGCTCCGACACCGAAGGCATGACATAGACATCCGACAGACGGAACATCCGCTGCACCTCCCCGCCCTTGAGGAACCCCGTGAAATGGAAGCGGTCGGCGATCCCCAACTGGGCCACGCGCCGCACCACATGGTTCATCAGATCGCCCGAGCCGGCCATGACGAAACGCACGTCCGAAACCCGCTGCAGCACCTTGGCCGCAGCCTCGACGAAATAATCGGGACCTTTCTGGTAGGTGATGCGTCCCAGGAAGGTGACGACCTTATCCTTGACCGCCCGCTCCGGCGCAGCCTCCTCCGACTCGCCGAAACGCACGGCGTTATGCACCGTCACGACCTTATCGGCCGGAATGCCGTACTTGCCGATGACAATGCGACGCGTCAGCTCCGACACCGCGATCACCCGGTCGGCAGCCTGCATACCCGCCTTTTCGATGGCATAGACCCGACGGTTGATATTCTCGCCGCTGCGGTCGAACTCCGTGGCGTGCATGTGCACCACCAGCGGCTTGCCCGAAACCCGCTTGGCCGCAATTCCGGCGAAATAGGTCAGCCAGTCGTGGGCATGGATCACGTCGAACTGCCCTTCGAGGTCTTTGGCCACCTGCGCCGCCACCATTGCATACCGGGCGACCTCCTCCATCAGGTTGGCGCCGTATTTTCCGGAGAAGGTGTAGCGCTGTTTCCATACGTCGGTCCACTCGTGTGTCCGGCCGCTGCGAACGAACTCGTCGTGGTAAGCGGCATACTCCTCCGGAGAGATGTAGGGCAACATGTTCGAATCAATGTGGATGAACGAAACCTTCTCGAGCAGCTCTTCGGAAAACTCATGATCGCGCGTACCGATCGTTTCCACGTCGCTCGCATTCACCACGCGGACGAAGCGCTGGTCCTCGTCGCCATAGGCACGCGGCATGACGAAAACGACCTCCACACCGTTGCGTGCAAGACCGCGCGTCATACCGTAGCAGGCCGTACCCAGCCCGCCGGCGATATGGGGAGGAAACTCCCAACCGAACATCAACACTCTCATTTGTATTCTATTTTTTTATTCTAACAATTATATCTTTCCATGTACCCTTATCCGACGGTCGCAGCATCGAATCCGAGGAGTGCTTATTCGCGGCCCGAAACCGTGTCCGCCATGCACCCTTCCCCTAAATCCGCTTCTCGGAGGGAATTTGGGACACTGCGCCCCCGAAAAGGTACACTCAAAGTATATAATCACGTTTCATTCCGTAACTTATTCGACTTCGCGAAACACCGGTCGCCCCTCCCGGCAACCTCCACCCCGGCCTGCCCGGGCCGACAGAAAAAATTTCGGACACCTTACGCGGCGGCAAGTTCTTTTCCTTCGCATCCTTTAGCGCTTTTTCCGAAGACCCGGCAACAACCCGTGTCCCCGGCGACGGCGCCAGCGTTCGGTCGTTTCACGGATCATCAACACCGCCCCGACGCTCCACGCCTGCGACACGGCGCCCCGAGGCGCATGCGGAGGATCGCCGTCGAACAGCTCGTTGATCGATCCGATACCGTAACTCTGAATCTCCTCGCCGAAACGGGCGAGCAGCTCCTCCGCCCGAGGCAGAAACTCACGGCCACCGAGGTCGAACGAAGCCTTGACATAAAACCAAAGCGGCCAAACCCATACGGAGCCGTTCATCGAAGCCTCCGCACGAACGGCTTCATCGCCCTCGCAGCGGTTCTTATAGCGAGGATTGCGGGGCGAAAGCGAACGCAGCCCTTTGGGTGTCAGCAAATGCTGCCCCACGATCCGAAGCACCGAAGCCTGCTGCTCCTCATCGAGCATCTTGTAATCCAAACCGCACGCCACCACCATATTCGGACGAATCCACCGATTCGGCCCTTCAGGACCTACGAAATCGGCCAGATACCCGTCGTCGTCGCTCCAGAACATCTCCCGGAAAGCGTTCCGAATCCACTCGGGCCACGCTTTCCACTCGCCGACGAACTCCTCCTCGCCGAAACGGGAAGCCAGCTCAAGGGCATAACACACGGCGTTGTACCAAAGTGCGTTGATTTCGACCGGATACCCGTCCCGCGACACGACGGGGACACCACCCGCCAGCGCATTCATCCAGGTGAGGGCTTTGTCGGGCGCCGAGGCCCACACCAAACCGTTATCGTGCACGGCCACGCCGCCGACGCCCCGGCGATAAGCCGCCAGCAGCTCTTTCATCACGATACCGTAGCGCTTCCATATCTCCTCCTCACCCAGCGTCCGCTGCAACTGCTGAAGCACCCAGAAAAACCAAAGCGGAGCATCCGCAGCCTCGGCAGCCGAGAAAGAACCCGTAAACATACCGTCCCGGCGTCCGCGCACGACCGTATCGAGCACATCCAGGCAATCCTCCGTGCGTCCCTGCTCCAGCGCGATGCCGGGCAGCGCTACGAGCGTCTGACGTCCGATCTGCCCATACCAGGGATACCCGGCCAGCACCTCGGCCCGCCCGTCCCGGCGGCGGACGACGAACTGCCGGGCAGAGTGGCGCAGGCAGCTCAGAAAATCGACCTTGCGGCTGCGGGCGCTCAGAGCCTCCGCAAACATTCCGCCGATGGCCGCAGGATCGGGAATGGCTTCGACGGACGCAGAGAAAATCACGCTTTGCCGCCGACCGAGACTGAGTTCGAAATAACCCGTCGTAAGCAGATCCTCATCTCCCTCGTATCCTCGCTCGATCTCTCTGGCGTATTCGAAATTATAGTACCAGTCGGGAGCCGGCACGAACTCCGCATCCCGACAATCGGTTTGCAGGTACAGCCAGGGAAAATCGGAATACAACCGACACTTCACCCCGCCCGGAATCGGCCGGGAACGTCCGTCGGCCTCCATATTGGCATGCGTGAGCGCATGTTTGTCCCGGAAGGCGAAGAAAGGCCGGAGCCTAAGCCGGACATCGGACGGCGCCTCCAGCAGCGTATAGCGGATCATCAACTGCGTGCGGTTGTGTATCCAGAGCAGCTCTTTCCGCAACACGATGCTTCCCACGCGGTAGGTGATCGTCGGTGTCGGCGTATATTCGAAATCGGTGATGTACTTATGCCCCCGAGGTTCATAGGTTCCCGGGAAACGGTGCAGCGCCAGGTTGAAGGATTGCCCGTCGTGCACGACGGTTTCATCCACCGACGAGAGCAGCACGTAAGCGCGGTCGCTGTCGTCGATGGGTGCCACCATCAGGCCATGATACTTGCGCGTGTTGCAGCAAACGATGGTCGTGCTCATATAGCCGCCTCTGCGATCCGTAGCCAGCATTTCGCGCTGCAACGAATACTCCAGATTTCCCAGTTCCTTCTTATCAAATGTAAGTACCGACATAACTGTTTGTTCTTTATGTTCATTTCCGACAGAGCGGAACGGCAAAATCAGCCCGTACTCCTGCCGGACCCGTCGAATCGTTTATTTCGTTTTCTCCGCCGACCGGATCAGAAAAAGTTCCGGTCCGCTTGAACGATCTTTTCTGAAAGATACTCTTTTTTTCGCAGACCATCAAGTCCAAACCGTGCGAAAAATCAAAAATTATCAGAAAACGACCTTTTTTTCAACAATCATTTCATGCCCACTTCACCAATGCGAAATCCATACGATGCGGCAACATCGGATTCTGCGGGAAAATGCGCAGCGCCATATCGAACATCCCGGCCTGTTCGGGAACATAGTCCAAGGCGAAAGTCACCTGGCTGCCCGAAACCTGCACCTGGCTGAGCGGCACGGTACGGATGACCTCCACGACCCGGTCCGGCTCCACGGGACGGGCCACGACCAGTTCGGCCCCCACGTCCTCCGGAGCGAGTCCGGCCAGGTCGAGCGTAAGCTCGAAATGGTAACTGCGTCCTATGAAGATCGGCTTGTCGCCGACCCGGGCACGCTGCACGTCCACGATCTTCACGGCAGGCCACGCAGCCAGCACCTTGTGCTTCCAGGCGACGATCTCGCGCGCAACGGCGAAGTCGTTCTCCGACAGTTCCCGCTTGCGGGCCGCCAGCCGGTTGTAGAAACGCACCTCATAGTCGCGCAGCATCCGGTTGGTCGTGAAGTTCGAAGCGATTTCGGCAATACATTTTTTCACCGAAGCCATCCACGCACGGGGAATACCGTCGGCATCCCGGTCGTAGTATTTCGGCACGATCTCCTCTTCGATCGTATTGTAAATCATCTCGACGTCGAGTTCGTTCTGATACTGCGGATCGGAAAAGACCGTCTCCATCGGCAGTGCCCAACCGGCACCCTCCTTGTATCCTTCGACCCACCAGCCGTCGAGCACCGAAAACTGCAGCACGCCGTTCATCACGCACTTTTCACCCGACGTACCCGACGCCTCGAGCGGACGAGTCGGGGTATTGAGCCACACGTCCACCCCCTGCACCAGACGACGCGCCAGCTCCATATCGTAATTCTGCAGGAAGATGATCTTGCCGGAGAACTGCGGCATGGCTGCGACTTCGATGATTCGCTTGATCAGATCCTGCCCCGGCTTGTCGTTGGGATGCGCCTTGCCCGCGAAGATAAACTGCACGGGACGCTCCTTGTTATTGACAATGGCCGCCAGGCGATCCAAATCGGAGAAGAGCAGCAACGCTCGTTTGTAAGTGGCGAACCGGCGTGCGAAACCGATCTTCAGCACGTCGGGCTTGATCCCTTCGAGTACCTGCATGACCTGATGGGGCGAATCCATGCGCACATGGCCGGGATCGCAATAGCGACGGCGGATCATGCGGACGAGTTTCTCCTTGAGCACCAGACGTTCCCGCCACAGGTCTTCGTCCGGGATGTCGTACACCTTCTTCCACTCGGAAATACGATATTCGTACCCCTCGAACCCTTCGGGAAAATAGCGGGCATACAGACGACGCAGGCGCGTAGCCGTCCAGGTCGGGAAGTGCACACCGTTGGTCACGTAACCGATATGCAGCTCGTTTTTGAAGTAGCCCGGCCATAAATTCCCCAAAATCTCTTTGGAAACCTCGCCGTGCAGCCACGACACCCCATTGACCTCCTGCGAAAGGTTGCAGGCGAGCACCGACATCGAGAATTTCTCGTTCGGATCCTCCGGATCGACACGTCCCAGACCGATGAACTGCGCCCAGTCGATCCCCAGTTCCCCGGGATAGTGCGACAGGTACTGCCGAACCATCGCTTCGGGAAACGCATCGTGTCCCGCCGGAACGGGCGTATGAGTCGTAAACAGCGAGGAGGAGCGGACCACTTCCAGCGCTTCGGCGAAAGTCAGGCGGCGGCGCAGCACCAGGTTGCGGATGCGCTCCAGCCCGAGAAATGCCGCATGACCCTCGTTGCAATGGGAAACGTCTTGCGCGATATGCAGCGACTGGAGCGCCCGCACACCGCCGATACCCAGCAGAATCTCCTGTTTGAGCCGGTTCTCCCAATCGCCGCCGTACAGGTAATGCGTCACCCGGCGATCCTCCTCGAGATTGGCCTCGTAATCGGCGTCGAGCAGGTACAAGTCGGTACGTCCCACCCGGCAAAGCCAGATGCGGGCCGTGAGCGTACGTCCCGGCAGGGGAATCGACACGGTCGCCCAGTTGCCCACCGCATCGCGCACGGGCTGGATCGGCAGCTTCGAGAAGTTCTGTGCTTCGTAAGTCGCCTGCTGAGCCCCCTGAGCGGAGAGTTTTTGAGTAAAATAACCGTACCGGTACAGCAATCCGACCGCGACCATCGGCACGTTCTTGTCGGACGCCTCCTTCAGATAGTCGCCGGCCAGGATGCCCAAACCGCCCGAATAGATCTTCAGCGAAGCGTGCAGGCCGTACTCCATCGAGAAATAGGCGATTTTCGGCGTCGCCGGATCGGGTTTTTCGGACATGTAGCTCTTGAACTGCGCATATACCGCATCAAGCGAAGCCAGGAACGACTCGTCCCGCTCCAACTCTTTCAGCCGGTTTATGGTCAGCAGATCGAGAAAAGCGATCGGATTACGTTCGCTTCGGTTCCAAAGGTCGGGATCGATCTCCTCGAACAGATCCCGGGCGCCGGGATTCCAGCACCACCAAAGGTTGTGGGCCAGCTCCTCGAGCGGACGGAGCCGTTCGGGAAGGTTCTTCTCCACCATCATCCGGTTCCACTCCGGACGCTCCGGACGAAGCGCCTGATGCACGAGCTTGACCTGCTGCTCGGGCAGCGGCGTCGCATTCGAAGCCACATGGTTCATCCGCACGTCGGCATTATCGAGCGCCAGCGCGTAAGCCTCTTCGTACGCCTCGAAAAGCCGGCTCCAGAGCGCCTCTTTCGACAGCACGCCCGCAGCACGACGCATCTCCTCCACACGAGCGGCATCCAACTGCGAAAACCGCAGCACGGCATCGGCCAGCGCAGAGGCCACTTCGTCGTCGTTGCCATCCTCGCGGCAAAGTACCGCTACGCCGGGATGCTCCTCCCGCCGGTCGATCCAAAGACCGAATCCGGCGAGGGTCGTGGTGACGGTCGGCACGGAAAAGGCGATCGACTCGAGCGGTGTATAGCCCCAGGGTTCATAATACGACGGAAACAGGGTCAGATCCATGCCCACGAGCAACTCGTAATAGCTCTTGTCGAAAATACCGTCCCGGTCATCCAAATACGAAGGCACGAAAATCACATGCACTTTGGATGCAGGATCGGCCAGCGGACTGCCGTCGATCGCCCGCACGATCGGATCCCACTGCATATTCTCCAGATAATGGGTCGCCCAAGGCCATTGCGAGCCGTCGATCGGCTGCGATGGATCCTGCAGGTGCTTCTGCAAGTCGGCACGGGCTCCCCGGTTGGCGGCAGGCACCATGACATACAACACGACCTCCCGATCCAGGCGTTCCAGCCCGGCCAGCCGCTTCATACCCTCCAGCAGCACATCCAGCCCCTTATTGCGGAATTCGTATCGGCCGCTCGTGCCGACGATCAGCGGATTATCCTGCAACTTGCGGCCCAGGCAAGCCTCCGCCACAGCGATCAGAGCCGCACGAGCCTCTTCACGTTTGATCCGATAGTCGTCGTCCTGCCAAACGAAATCGTCCTCAAAACCGTTGGGCGTCACGACATCTACCTCGTGCCCCAGCAAATAGCGACATTCGGTAGCCGTAATTCCGCTCACGGTCAGGAAAGCGTCGCTGTTGGCCGCCGCCTTCTTCTCGATCGAATGCTTGGCCGTCACGCCGAAACGACGGGCCAGGTCGTCCGCATTGTACGTAGTCAGATCCCTATAAAGCGGCATTCCGTTTCCGGCGATGCTGCGTCCCAGCACGGTAGCGTGCGTAGTGAACAACGTGGCCACGTAAGGCGACTCCCGACGCAGATAAAGTCCTCCGGCGGCGGTCATCCACTCGTGGAAATGAGCCGCGACCCGGTTTGCGGACTTACAGAAAGTTTCGACGTAGGAAGCTACGACCAGTCCGGCGGCATAGCCGAACAACACCGGCTCGATGTAATCCCACTGGCCCGAAATCGAATCCACACGGTAGCTCTCCCAAAGGAACTTCAAGATGTCGTCCTTGCGGGGAATCAGCGAGGAAAAATCGACCAGAATCACCTGCGGCCGCCCGACGATGCGCCAATGTCCTACACGGACACGGATCCCCTTCTCATACAGGGTCTGCCGCCACCCCTTGAGCAGCGCCGGATCCTCCTCGAACTCCCGGTCAGCCCCCTGCCCCAGATCGGGACCGATCGTAAAATAGCGGTCGCCGTACTTTACGCACACGGTCCGGGCCTTGGTCGCTATCACGGTATTGATACCGCCCACCTTATTGCACACTTCCCAACTGATCTCGAAGAGAAAGTCGGGTTTCAGTTTCATATCGTTCATATTTCAATGATTTGATTATTCAACAATCAGTCGTCCGCTTCGAACAACGCGCCGATCACGGCATCCGACACCAGGAACTTCTCCGCCGGAATCGCCAGTCGGCCGGCCGCGAAACACAGCTCTCCGATCCCCATGAAAGGCTCCGCCTGCCGCAGCAGCCGCTCTGCCCGCTCTTTTCCGAAACGAGTTTCGACCGCAGCCAGCTCGAGTCCCTCGGCCGTGCGCAGGCGGGTCATCAGATACTCATTGTAGCGATCCCGCTCCGTAAGCCGCTCCTGTTCGTAAATCGCCTCCGTTCCGGCACCGGCCAGGTAGCCGTCGATCGACGCAGCGGCCCAGCGGCGCGACTTCCCGTTGAAGGAGTGGGCTGCAGGCCCGATGCCCAAATACTCGTCGCCCGACCAGTAGGCGGCATTGTGACGGGCCCGGCAACCGGGCAGCGCATAATTCGACACTTCGTAATGCTCGAACCCGGCCTCAGTCAGCGTTCGGTGCACCTCCAGGTATTCGCGTTCGCTCACCTGCTCGTCCACCTCGGAGAACTGCCCGCGCTCCAGGCGACGCCCGAAGGCCGTATTTTTCTCTATCGTCAAATGGTATGCCGAAATATGCTGTACACCGAGCGCCAAAGCCCGGTCGAGGTTACGGCGCAGTACTTCGCCGCCGAAACCCGGCACGCCAAAGATCAGGTCGATCGTCAGATTCGCAAAACCCGCAGCCTGCGCCCGGCGGACAGCTTCGACGGCCTGCATCCCCGTATGACGCCGGTTCATCAGCCGCAACTCGTCATCGTCGAAAGACTGCACGCCCACGCTCAACCGGTTTGCACCCGTACGGGCCAGCGCCTCCAGCCACTCTCCGGTCATATCGTCGGGATTGGCCTCGACGGTAAACTCCTCCACACCGCTGCAATCCAGCAACGCCGCCGCCCGGTCCGCCAATCCCTGCAACCGGGCGGGATCGCAGAGCGACGGGGTTCCGCCGCCGAAATAGACAGTACGGATCCGACGGTCGGAGAGCCAATCGACGGCTCCGTCCAATTCGCGCTCCATCGCCTCCAGTACGGAATCGACACGTCCCACCTCGGCGCTTTTGAAAAAGTCGCAATAGGCGCAAATCCTGCGGCAAAAAGGGATATGGAAATAAAGTCCGGCCATGTGGCAACGAGTGAAAAGCGAACGCCGGGCCGAATCTACCTCAACGCCGCCCGAACGCATCCTATATTGTTACAAATATAATAAAATATAACGCGCATTATCTGCTTGTAACAGAAAATTCACAACACGGAAAAATCCGAAACGAACCGATCCGGTCTGCAGGGCTGCGAACAAAAAAGGAAATGCAATTTCCATAAATACAGACGGAGGAGCCCCGAAAGGTTCCTCCGTCGCAAAATCCGCGCAATCCGGCTATCTGGCCTGCAAAACAGCCCGCAGTTCGCCGTCGGTAAGAAGCATCAGCATATCGCCGTCCACTTCATAATGAGTCGCTCCCGACAAAACGTCGCCGAAAGCCTGCTCCCGATCCAAATCGGGGCAGAACATCCGGGTCGAAGCCATGTTCTGACCGACGGTCAGACCGCCTGTTTCCGTGGTTTGGTAGGAACCCATAAACCGGTTGCAGGCTCCGAGCCCCGAAAGACGTCCGTCCTCACCGAAAACGACGGTAAAGAGGTCGCCTTCCACCGGTACGGCACGACCGTTGAGCTGCACAAGCTGCCATTCGGTACCGACAAAAGGTTTGCCGTCGCCTTTCCGATGTTTACGGCAGGGACAACAGGAGGCTACGAGCATCACGAGGGCGGCGAGTGCCGCCAGTTTCATAAAACGTGTCATAAGCTATCGATTTTGAATCTTTATCCAGCAAAATATGTGCAAACATAACCAAAATAATCGTAACTTTGTACTCCGCCACGGTTCCCGAAGATAAAAACGGCCCGGTCGCAGGAAAATAGAACTTAAAATCGAACATTCATGCGAAACGGGGCGAAAAACGGGGTTGCCGACATACCCTGCGACCGAAAAAGCACGCACCCTATTTCCGATCAAACGAGAACCGGGTACAACGAAAAAGAAAATTCAACCATAAATTTTAACGAATCAAAATAATACGACACTATGAAAACCATTATCGCATCTCCCAAAGCCCCCAAAGCGGTGGGCCCCTATTCGCAGGCAGTAAAGTGCGGCGACACGCTCTACATTTCGGGACAGCTCCCGATCGACGGCGCCACCGGCGCGATGCCCGAAAGCATCGAAGACCAGACGCGCCAGTCGCTCACCAATCTGGGGCACATCCTCGAAGAGGCGGGTTATTCCCACGCCGATATCGTGAAAACGACGGTCCTGCTCACCGACATCGCCGATTTCGCCGCGATGAACGCCGTTTACGCCACGTTCTTTACGAAGGATATGCCCGCACGCATCTGCTATCAGGTATCCAAGCTGCCGATGGGTGCGAAGGTCGAGATCGATGCGGTCGCCGTCAAGTAAAACGCGTCCGGTCAGCGGAAACACGGACGGAAGGACCGCGCTTCGCCGCCCATAAAAACGATTATATATACTCGAACGACGCGAGATTCCGCGTTGTTTTCCGGGCTTGTCCGCAACCGCCTGCGATCGGCGTGCATATGCGCGAATCCGATCCGCCCTCTTCTCTCCGGTCGGAGGAAAACCGAACTCCAGAGCGGGAAAGGATTTCCGGCAGGGAGTATCGAGCACAGGCGCAATAAAGCTATATAATCGTGTTACATAGGCAGTAAGCCCAACGTTTCACTATACAGGCACACGACGGGCGAACCGACTTGGCGGACAAAAAAACGAAGACAGACGACTCCGCCATATCCCAAATCGTGCGTCCCGGATCACTGGGACGCACGTTTTATCCATTGTTGATAACTTTGGAATAATTTGTCGCGGGAAGATTCGAAAATCCCGAAGAAAAGCAGGAAATTTGTATAGTTGGGACCGAACGGAACAAGCCTGCATCGGCCCCGATTCCTGCAAAGACATAAAGAAATAAAACTCAAGATATCATGTCAAGCAATAAACAACCGGGCCTCCCGACCGAAGTGTCCTACAACGAAGCGGTCGAAGCGTCGAAAAAATATTTCGACGGAGACGACCTGGCCGCTACGGTCTGGGTAAGCAAATACGCCCTGAAAGATTCGTACGGCCATATTTACGAAAAAACTCCGCGCGATATGCACGAGCGCATCGCCGCCGAGATCGAACGGATCGAAAAGAAGTACCCCAATCCTATGAACCGGCAGGAGGTGTTCGAACTGCTCGACCACTTCCGCTACATCATCCCGCAAGGCGGTCCCATGACCGGTATCGGCAATAACTTCCAGGCGGCTTCGCTTTCGAACTGCTTCGTCATCGGCCACAAGAATCCGGCCGACTCCTACGGAGGCATCTTCCGCATGGACGAGGAGCAGGTGCAACTGATGAAGCGGCGCGGCGGCGTGGGGCACGACCTCTCGCACATCCGCCCCACAGGTAGTCCGGTGCTCAACTCGGCGCTCACCTCGACCGGTATCGTCCCCTTCATGGAGCGTTACTCGAACTCGACGCGCGAAGTGGCTCAGGACGGTCGCCGGGGCGCCCTGATGCTCACCCTTTCGATCAAACATCCCGATGCGGAACGCTTTATCGATGCCAAAGTCGATACGAGCAAGGTGACCGGCGCCAATGTTTCGGTCAAAATCGACGACGAATTCATGCGCGCGGCACTCGCCGGGAAGAAATACCACCAACAGTTCCCGATTCACTCGGACAAACCGCTCTACCAGCAGGATATCGACGCCAAGAAACTTTGGGACAAGATCATCCACAACGCCTGGAAATCGGCCGAACCGGGCGTAATGTTCTGGGACACGATCATCCGTGAAAGTATTCCCGACTGCTATGCCGACGAAGGATTTACGACCGTGGCGACCAACCCCTGCGGCGAAATTCCGCTCTGCCCCTACGACTCGTGCCGCCTGCTGGCGATCAACCTGTTGAGTTACGTGGACAAACCTTTCACCAAAGAAGCGTCGTTCAACTTCGAGAAATTCAAGCAACACGTCGAGAAGGCGATGCGTATGATGGACGACATCATCGACTTGGAATTGGAAAAAATCGAGTTGATCATCAATAAGATCGCCGCCGATCCCGAAGACGAAGACATTCGCCGCGTGGAACTCGAACTCTGGAAAAAGATCCGCACGATGGCCCGCAAAGGACGCCGTACGGGACTGGGCATCACGGCCGAAGGCGACATGCTCGCAGCATTGGGACTCCGTTACGGTACGCCCGAAGCGACGGCTTTCGCCGTGAAGGTACAGAAGACCCTCGCACTGGAAGCCTACCGCGCCTCGGTAAAGATGGCCGCAGAGCGCGGAGCGTTCGAAATTTTCGATGCACGCAAGGAGGAGAAGAACCCGATGATCGGCCGCATCCGGGAGGCCGATCCGGAGCTCTACGCCGAAATGGTAAAACACGGACGACGCAATATCGCCATGCTGACCATCGCCCCTACGGGAACCACCTCGCTCATGTCGCAAACCACGTCGGGCATCGAACCGGTTTTCCGTCCCGTCTATAAGCGTCGCCGCAAGATCAACCCTTCGGACCAGGATGCCAAAGTGGCTTTCGTGGACGATATGGGCGAAAAGTTCGAAGAGTACAACGTCTATCACCACAACTTCGTCAAATGGCTCGAAGCCAACGGATACGATACCTCGAAACTGCAAGACATATCGGACGATGAGCTCAACCGGTGGGTAGCCGCATCGCCCTATCACGGCGCGACGGCCAACGACATCGACTGGGTGGCCAAAGTCAAGATGCAGGGCGAAATTCAGAAGTGGGTCGATCACTCGATTTCGGTGACGGTCAATCTGCCGAACGACGTTTCCGAAGCACTCGTAGCGGACGTATATCGCACGGCCTGGGAGTGCGGCTGCAAAGGGGTAACGGTTTACCGCGACGGCTGCCGCGAAGGCGTACTGATCGATAAGAAGAAAAAAGCGGCAAAAGAGGAGAACGGGCAGACCATTCTCAAACGCCCCAAATCGATCCCGGCGGACATCGTGCGTTTCAAAAACGGCAACGAAAACTGGATCGCCTTCGTCGGCCTGCAGGATGGACGCCCTTACGAAATCTTCACGGGTAAAATCGAAGAGGACGCCATGTATATTCCGCCCAAAATCAACAAGGGCTTTATTATAAAGGTACGCGAGGAGAACGGTTCGAAACGGTACGACTTCCAGTATATCGACCGATACGGCTACACCAACACCATCGGCGGCATTTCGCGCCTGTTCAACGAAGAGTTCTGGAACTACGCCAAGCTGATTTCGGGCGTCCTGCGCCACGGCATGCCGATCACCAACGTCGTATCGCTCATCGAATCGCTCCACCTGAACAGCGAAACCATCAATACCTGGAAGCTGGGTGTGGAACGAGCACTGAAGCAATATATCTCGGACGGCACCAAAACCAAGGACAAGTGCCCGAGCTGCGGCCAGGAGACGATGGCCTATCAGAACGGGTGTCTTACGTGCATGTCCTGCGGGTACTCGAAATGCGGTTGATTCTCTGCCGACAGACAATAAAATATACAAAACGTCAAACGAGGTCCGGGCTTTTGGCCCGGACTTTGCTTTTAGCTTCTACAAAAGGATATATAGAGATGAATCAAGCTCCCGTGTAAGGGTTTACATACACGAAAACAAAAAATTATTACACATTAAATTCGAACTACATGAAAAAATTATTCATTACGATGGCACTCGTTCTTTGTGCCGCAGCCGCTTCAGCCCAGGTTGTCGCTGTCGCAGAAGAAATCGTCGTAGAAGAGCAACAGCCCAAGAGACGAGGCTGGGCCGGTTACGAAACCAACCGTTTCTTCGACAACTGGGAAATCACCGTCGCCGGAGGCGCCCAAATTATGGTCTTCAACGGCACGCTGGGAAAAGACGATTTCGGATCGTCGCGCTTCAACCACATCAACTGGCAGGCCGACTTCTCGCTGACCAAATGGTTCCACCCCGTAATGGGTGCCCGCCTGCAAATTCAGGGCGGCCAGTACCAGAACGACACGGCATTCGGCAACCAATACATGAAAGACCCGTACATCTTCACGCACATGGACTTCATGGTGAATCTGTCGAACTGGATCGGCGGCGAGCGTGACGACCGCGTCTATTACGCAGTGCCCTTCGCCGGCTTCGGTTACCACGTATCGGGTTTCACCGACAAATTCCAGCGCGACTGGGGCTACGGGACGGACCATTCGTTCGCTTTCACAGCCGGTTTGCTCAACAAGTTCCGCGTATGCCCGGCCCTGGACATCGAACTGGAACTCAAGGCTTGGATGCTGCCCAGCAGCAACATGCCCTCAATCCTGAATTCGGGAACACAGAAAGTGGCCGCAGCTTACAGTGCCACGATCGGTCTTACGTACCGTTTCAACCGCCGTGGCTTCAAACAGGCTTCGCCCTACACCGCAGCGGATGTGATGGCTTACCAGGCTGCCGTGGCTGACCGTGATCTGGCTTTGGCCGCAGTACAGGCCGACAATGCCGAATTAGCCAATGACCTGGCTGCAGCAAACAAAGCTGCGAAAAAAGCCGCTGCCGAGGCTGCTGCCGCAAAGAAAGCTGCCGAAATGGCGAAGTGGGGTCCCAATCCTATTCCGGCCGACCAGCTCGACGGCAATGCCTACACCGATGACATCTATCTGACCAGCAAAGGCATCACCTTCTTCAACATCGGCCAGACCGAGCTGAGTCCGAAAGAGAAACTCCGCCTGGACATCATCGCTACCCAAATCAAGAATGCGCCGAAAAACAAGATTTACGTGATCGAAGGCCATGCCGATCCCCAAACCGGTTCGAAGGCCGTGAATACCCGCCTGGCCGAGCAGCGTGCGAAGAAGGTTTACGACTACCTGATCTCGAAAGGCGTAAAAGCCGAGAACCTGCAGTACAAGGGTTACAGCGACACCAAATCTCCGTTCAAGACCGAACAGGAGAACCGCGTAACGGTAATCCGCTAAATGCCAAATACAAAAAAATCCCGCTGTATTTTACAGCGGGATTTTTTTGTACAAGGATCAGAAAAAGGCGAACAATTCAATCGTACGGACTCGCACATAAAGATCGCCGAACCGCCTCCTGTCCGGTACAAAAATAATCGAGCCGACGCAGCGCCGAATCTGCTCGGACTCCGCTTCGGCGGAGTTTATTTTATACGGCAATCGCTGAAAAACGCACCGGATTTCGCGGATGATGAAGATACGATACGCCGCCCACGCAGGAGCGCCGCCTAATCAAAAAGCAGGGAGAGAATCTTTTTCAGCCCCTCTTCATCCTCCCGGTCGAACGCATCCAACCGGTCGCTGTCCACATCCAGACAGGCGAACACACGCCCTTCCCGGTCCCGAATCGGCAGGACGATCTCGCTGCGGGATTTCGAATTACAGGCGATATGTCCCGGAAACCGCTCCACATCGGGCACGATTACGGTTTCTCCCGTGCTGACCGCCGCCCAGCAAACTCCCGTATGATGCCGCAGCTTCTGACAGGCAACGGGCCCCTGGTACGAGCGGACAATCAGTTCGTCGTCGATAAGGGCATACACCCCTGTCCAGAAAAAAGTCTGCATCTTATGATGCAGCACGGCCTCCATCGTGGCCAGCCGTGCCCAAATGTCGTCGGTCGTCTGTACATAGCCCTTGATCTGTTCGTACAACCGGTCGTACTTCGCCAGTTTCGCACTCATCGTCGCAATCGTTAAAAGAGAATGCTAAGTAATCAATTTTTTTTCAAAAATCCGCCGGATTCATCCGCTTTTAGCGATTCGCACCACGAAAAAGCGGATCTATGGAAAACCATAGACCCGCCCGAATCATCGACCGGCTCCGTCAGGCCAACAGCAACACGAGCACCACGCCCCAGATGATGAGCAGCGTATTGCCGATGGCATAAGTGATGGTATATCCCAGCGAGGGGACATTGCTGCCGATCGTATCCTCGACAGCACCGAGAGCCGCCGTAGTCGTTCGCGCTCCGGCGACGCATCCGAGCGTCAGGGCATCGTTGAAACGGAACAGGTAACGGCCGATCAACACGCCCAGCACCAGAGGAAGAGTCGTGGCACCGGCCCCCACCAGGAAAAGGCTCCAGCCCACCTGCTGAAAACCGGCGACGAACGACGGTCCGGTCGAAATGCCGACGATCGCAATGAAAGTATTCAGTCCCATATTGTTCATGAACCACACGGTCTGTTCGGGAATGCCTCCCAAAGTCGGACGCCGCGAACGGGCCCAGCCGCAGAAAAGACCTGCGAGCAGCACGCCGCCGCTCACGGTCAGACTCAGGGGAATCGCCCCTATCTTGGCCACCAGCATCCATCCGAAGATCAGACCGCCCAGACAGATACCCAGCCCCAACAACGGAACGCTGCTCTCGGTCTTCACCGGATCGCTGAAACCCAACTGTGCGGCGGCACGTCGCACGTCCTGCGGCAGCCCGACCAATTCGATTCGGTCGCCGGCATCCAGTTTCGCACCGCTCCGCACGGGGATCTTCACACCCGCCCGCACGATGGACCGGATATTGACCCCGTGCATAAATTTAGCCGACAAGACCTTTCCGATCCTCTCCCCGGCAGCCCCCTTGCGATTGACCACGACAGGAAGGACCTGAACGGCAAAATTCGTCAGTGTCGTATCGGACACTTCGGCACCGATCCACTTCTCTTCGCTGATGACGTATTCGCGGCGGCCGCTGACGACCAGTTGATCGCCCGGACGGATCACTGTCCGGGGTGTCACCTCATCGACGACCTTCCCCTGCTGGCAGAGCCGTTCGACGAAAATACGCTTTTCGTCGCGCTGCATGACGGTTTCGAATTCGTGGACGGTACGTCCGCCCTCGAACCATTCGTTATCGGCGCTGAAAACCCGGAAAACGATCTCCCGGGCCGCCGGGTCGAATCCGGCCTTCAGGCTGAGGTCTTCGCCCATCTTCTGCTCCAGATCACGCGCCGACTGCTTCACCTTCGCCACGCCGCCCAGCAACCGGGGTCCGATCGAACTCAGCACCCAGGCGGAACCCGCCGTACCGAAGATGTAAGTCACCGCATAGCAAACAGGCATCGAGCTGAGATCGGTTTCCGCTCCGCCCGGCAGTTCGCGGATCGTATCGGTCGCCACGCCCAGCACGGCCGACATCGTCTGCGACCCGGCCAGCAGCCCCGCAGCCTGCGAAAGCGTATAGCCCATCAGCCAGGAGAAAAGCCACACCGAGCCGAGACACAGCAAACAGACTACGACGGCGAAGGCCACCTGCGGCAATCCGTCCTTCTTCAACCCCCGGAAGAACTGCGGGCCGACCGCATACCCCACGGCGAAAAGGAACATCAGGAAGAAAAGGGTTTTGGCCGGTTCGGGAATCTCGATACGAAGCTGCCCGACGACCACGCCCACCAGCAGCACGCTGGTTACCGTTCCGAGCGAAAAGCTGCGGATGCGCAGCTTACCCAGCAAAAACCCCAGCGCAACGGTCAGAAAGACGGCCAGCGCCGGGTTCGCCTGGATGAAGTGCGTGAATTGTACACCTGTAAACATAATTTATCTCGTTTTCTTCGTTAGGTTTCACGTCGATCAAACGGCAAACCGTGTGCCGCAAACGCACAAACGAAGAATCAGCGGGATAAATAACGCTCCGTAAGACGGGAAACGGCGTAATCGCCGAGGATTTCACGCGGAATAACGAGCATTTCGCGCAAGGAGGGCGTCCAGCGCTCCACGACGATCCGGTAGAAAACAGCGTGGATCGCCCGGTGCGAAAGCTGATGCACGGGCATCGTGACGGTCCCGGCAAGGCATACCGCCCCGGCATCTTTGAAGAGAGCGCAAAACTCCGGCATCGCGGCCAACACCGTATATTCCACAGGTTCGGGAGTTTCGATGAGCGGAAATTCGTACAACCCCTGCCAAATGTCGCCGGCACCCCGTCGGCGCAACACCAATTCATCGCCGCATTCGACGTGCAGGTAGTTGAAATAGCGGGGTTCGACAGCCGTACGCCCCTGTTTGACGGGGCGGACATCGACCGTACGGGCGGCAAAAGCCAGACAACGGTCGCGCAAAGGACACTCCGTACAGCGGGGCTGTGCCGGAAGACAGCAAAGAGCCCCGAAATCCATAATGGCCTGGTTGTAAAGTCCCGGCCGCTGCCGGTCGATCAGCGAATCGGCCAACGCAGCGAACGTCCGCCTTCCGGAAGTCGTATCGATGGGCGTATCGAGGTCATAAAGGCGGGAAAGCACCCGAAAGACATTGCCGTCGAGTGCGGCACAGGGTTCGTCGTAGGCGATCGAACAGATCGCCGCAGCCGTATAGTCGCCCACGCCGGGCAATGCCCGCACGTCGGCATAGTCCGTCGGGAAAACGCCGCCGTGCGTTTCCACGATCCGCCGGGCTGCGGCCAGCAGGTTCCGGGCCCGGGAGTAGTAGCCGAGTCCCTGCCAGCACTTGAGAACCAGATCTTCGGGAGCCGAAGCGAGGGCCGCGACGTCAGGGAACAGTTCGAGGAAACGATGATAATAGGACATACCCTGCGCCACGCGGGTCTGTTGCAGGATCACTTCCGAAATCCAGATCCGGTAAGGGTCCCGTGTGCGACGCCAGGGAAGGTCGCGCCCCTCGCGGCCGTACCACTCCAGGAGCCGCGAAGCGACCTCGGGATCGGGAACGTATGTCTGCTGATCGTTTTTCAAAATCCTCCGGGAAAAGACGATTCCCCCGGACAAAAATAGGGATTCAAGGCGATAAAAGCAAACCCGTCAGGTGCCCGTTCCTTCGCTCTTAAACGAAGCCGCCTTGCGGCGCGGGCGCAACAGCCACAGGAAGGGCAGTGCCGAGGCCAACGAAACGAATGTGACGAAAAGGAAATCATCGGAGATACCGGCCACGTAGCTTTCCGCCGAAGAGAGTCCGCCCTGCGCCGAATGGAACGCCGTACGGCCGGTCAGAATAACGGTAAGCAGGGCGATGCTGACGCTGCCCGAGAGTTGTTTGATGCTGTTGGAGATGCCGGCCGCCGAAGCCATATCGCGCTGGCTCAAATTCATGAGCGAGAAATCGTTCAGCGGGGCAAAGGTCAGTCCCATGCCGAAACCGCGCAGATAGAGTACCAACATGATTTGTGCATGCGTAGTATGAAGAGTAAACCGGCTGGCGAAATAGAAACTCAACGTCATGACCAGGATGCCGGTCACGGCGATAAAGAGCGGCTTGATATAGCGGGTCAGGAATCCCGAGCAGGTCGAAAGCACGCCCTGGATCAGGCCGACGGGCAGGAAAACGCTGCCGGCCATGATCGCCGTATAGCCCAGCCCCTTCTGCATGTAAAGCGGCAGCAGGTAGGTACCGCCCAGCATGCCGATACCGAAGATCGCCAGCACGGCCATCGAAACGCCGAAATTACGTTCGCCGAGCAGTTTCAGATTCAACAGCGGATTTTCGCACCGCAGCTCCCGGACGATAAAGACAATGAGTGCCGCAGCCGCAACCGCAAAACATCCGATCACCTCCGGCGAACTCCACCCCTCGGGATTCAAAGGCGAATTGCCTCGGGCCAGTGCGAAGATCAAAAGGGGCATGAAACAGACCACGCACAGGAAACCCGGCCAGTCGAAACTGCCCGCACGGGCACCGCGCCACTCCTTCTGGATAAAAATTGCAAACAGAATGGCCGCCAGTCCCACAGGAACATTGACATCGAAGATCAGGTGCCAGCTGTAATCGTCCACCAGATAACCGCCGATCAGAGGACCGAACGAGATCGAAGCGGCGGCCGCCACCGACCACAACCCCAGGGCCAGTCCCCGCTGTTGCGGAGGAAACTCCCGGGTGACGATCGCCAGGCCGAGCGACTGGATGATGCCGCTGCCGAAGCCTTGCAGGGCACGGGCCGAAATCAGGAACATATCGCTCCCGGCGCGGCCGCAGAGCCACGATCCGAAGGTGAAGAGCACCAACCCCAGAATATACATCCGTTTGTTGCCGATGCGGTCGGCGATCCAACCCGCCGAAGGCAGCATGAGCGTCATGGTAATCATATAGGCCGTAATGACCCATTCGGCGGTCGAAATGGGGATGTGAAATACCGACATAATGGTCGGCAGGCCGACGTTCACGACCGTCACGTCCATCACGGCCATGAAAGTCCCGAGCATCACGAGGCTCAAAATCCACCATTTATACCCTCGACTGTTGCGTATGCGTTCTCTCGGATTCCTCATTGCATGTTTATTCAGGAAATAAACGGGACAAAAAAAGTGCCATAAGACAGAGTGCTTCGAAATCCGAACCGAACGAAGGACGTATCGCTTTCGATACGGTTTGTGCGGCAAATCTCCCGCTCTTGGCACAATCCGTGAACGGAATGGATAATACCGCCTCGACAAAAACGTTATAATTAAATGAAATATACGCCATGAAAACCATTTTTTTCGGGACACAGCCCTACGACCGCGAATCGTTCGACCGGATCAACGCCGACTACGGGATACGGATCAAATACCACCGCAGCCACCTGAACATCGACAACGTACCCCTGGCACAAGGCGCCGATGCGGTCTGCATCTTCGTCAATGACTCGGCCGATGCTCCAACCGTCGGGGAGCTGGCCCGCATGGGCGTACGGTTGATCGCCCTGCGCTGCGCGGGTTTCAACAACGTCGATCTGAAAGCCGCCGCCGAGCACGGCATCACGGTAGTCCGGGTACCGGCCTATTCGCCCTATGCCGTGGCCGAACACGCCGTGGCACTGATGCTCTCGCTCAACCGGAAGGTACACCGCGCTTACTGGCGTACCCGGGACGGAAATTTCGCCCTGCACGGCCTCCTCGGCTTCGATATGCACGGCAAAACGGCCGGCATCGTCGGCACGGGAAAAATCGCCCGTGCCCTCATCCGCATCCTGCGGGGTTTCGGGATGGAGGTCCTCGGCTACGACCCCTGCCCCGACGAGGCGTTCGCCCGGGAATCAGGTATGACCTACGTTCCGCTGACCGAACTCTACCGCCGCTCGGACATCATCTCGCTGCACTGTCCCCTCACGGACCGAACCCTCCACATGATCGACGCCGAAGCCATCGGTCAAATGAAAGACGGGGTCATCATCATCAACACGGGACGCGGGCAGCTGATCCGCACGAGCGACCTGATCGAAGGACTCAAGGAGAAAAAGATCGGAGCGGCGGGGCTGGATGTCTATGAGGAAGAGGCGGATTACTTCTATCAGGACACCTCCGACCGGATCATGGACGACGACATGCTGGCACGCCTGCTCTCCTTCAACAACGTGATCCTCACCTCCCACCAGGGATTCTTCACCCGCGAGGCGCTGGACAACATCGCCCGCACGACCCTCGAAAACATTCAGGCATTCTCCCACGGAGAGTGCCTCAACGAAGTGAAATACAAATAAAAACAGATCATACCATGAAAAAAATCGTACTGTTGCGGCACGGCGAAAGCGCGTGGAACCGCGAAAACCGCTTCACGGGATGGACGGACGTCGATCTCACGGACAAAGGCGTCGAAGAGGCCCTCAAAGCCGGAGAATTGCTCAAAGCCGAAGGATTCCGTTTCGGCAAAGCCTACACCTCCTACCTGAAAAGGGCCGTCCGGACCCTGAACTGTGTTCTCGACCGGCTCGATCAGGAATGGATCCCCGTCGAGAAAAACTGGCGCCTCAACGAGAAACATTACGGCGTACTGCAAGGGCTCAACAAGAGCGAAACGGCGGCCCGCTTCGGCGAAGAGCAGGTGCACATCTGGCGGCGCAGCTACGACGTCGCACCCGATCCGCTGGCCGAAGACGATCCCCGCAATCCGCGCTTCGATCCCCGCTACGCCGGGATCCCGGACGAGGAGCTGCCCCGCACCGAATCGCTCAAGCAAACCATCGAACGGGCGCTGCCCTACTGGCAATGCGTGATTTTCCCCGAACTGTCCGTTCACGACGAAATCTTGGTGGTAGCGCACGGCAACAGCCTGCGGGGTATCATCAAACACCTGAAAGGCATCTCCGACGCGGCGATCTCGGAACTCAACCTCCCGACGGCCGTGCCATACGTCTTCGAATTCGACGACAAGTTACGTCTGGTGAAAGATTACTTTCTGGGCGATCCCGAACAGATCCGCAAGCTGATGGAAGCCGTAGCCAATCAGGGCAAAAAATAGCGCCGGGAATACCGGAGAAAGATAAAAAAAGAGAGCGAAGGCTGATCTTCGCTCTCTTTCAATTTTCGGGAGCTGTCCACCACCTGCCCGGCAGCGTGTCGGACCGGTCCAAACGTACCGGCTCGCCGATTCGCGGCAGCACGATCCCCGCCTCGGGATTCTCCGCCGCGAGTGCAGCCGCATTGTTCAGCGGCTCGTCCCAGGGATGCCGCGCCAGAGCGTATTTGGAATTGTGCACCGGAAAAACCCGCCGGGCGCCGAGGTCCTCTACGGCCCGCTTCAGATCGGCCGGAAGCATGTGGATATAGCGCCAATCCTCGCTGTACTGGCCGTCTTCGAGCACGGCGACATCCAGATTCGGAAACTCGCGTGCGACGTCGGCGAAATGGGTATCGTACCCGCCGTCGCCGCCGAGGAAAATCCGCTGCGACGGAGTTTCGACGACGAACGAAGCCCACAGCGTCCGGTTCGCCCGAAACGTACGTCCGGAAAAGTGCCTCGCGGGACGGCAATATACCGTAAAGCCGCCGCCGAGCGCAGCTTGTTCGCCCCAATCGAGCTCCGTGATCCGCTGCGGATCGAAACCCCAATATTCGAAATACTCGCCCACACCCAGCGGGCAGACGACACGGCCCGTGCGGTCGCGCAGCTTCGTTACCGTGCCGTAGTCGAGATGGTCCCAATGGTCGTGTGTGATGACCAGCAGGTCGATCCCAGGCATATCCTCGGGTTTATAGAGATCGGTCCCCTCGAAAGGTCTGTTGAAAAACGGCAAGGGCGAAGCCGTTTCGAAAACGGGATCGACCAGAATACGCAGCCCGTCTGCCTGAATCAGGTAGGAGGAGTGGCCGAACCAGACCAGCAGGTTCTCTTTCGGATCGAGCGCTTTCAGGTCGGTCTTCACTGCAGGCAGCGCATGATCGGGACGATTGCGCTCCTTACGCTCGAAAAGGAAGTCGTACATCGTAGCCCACCAGCCCTTTCCCGATGTGAGCTGCGGCGTCGCATGCCGGTTGCGGAAAGCGCCGTCGCGGTAATTGGGCGAACGCCAGATCCGTTCCAGCCGCTCCCCGCGCGGAGCACGTCCGAATTCGGGTCGATTCATAAAAAGAGCGATCGCCGCGACCAACAGAGCCGCGACTGCAAGGAAAACGATCATAGTGCGAATTATTTTACGTTTCATATCGAACAACAAACGTGCATTTCGGAAATTTCATATCCCGAGCCGTCGAACCGTTTCAAAGATAATCCGAAAAACCGGAAATCCGCCGCATCGCAACGGAATAAACCGACATCATGCCGCCGAAAAGCCGCAGGATGTCCCTCCGATTTGTATTCCGGGGCGTCTCCCGTTATCTTTGCAAACACCCATCGGCCTCTCCCCGCTTTTCCGAAAAAAGCGGAAACCGTCACCCCGCCCCGAAGTCCTGCGCTTCGCCGACCCAATCCGAAACGGGCTACCTTCTCCCGTCTCCTCGGGCGGAACCTTATCCACTCCCGTCCGAATCCGGTCATCGCCCCGATTCCAACCCCTTTCACACTTTTTTATTATGGCAAAACTCGAAAGACTCGTCATCCACTGCACGGCCACGCCGCCCGGCCGCGAAGTGAGTGCCGCCGATATCCGCAGGTGGCACACAGCCCCCGTTTCCCAGGGCGGCCGAGGCTGGCGTCAGGTGGGTTATACCGACCTCATCCACCTGGACGGCAGCGTCGAACGGCTCGTTCCCAACAACGAAGACCGCACGGTCGATCCCTGGGAGATCACCAACGGCGCCTGCGGCTACAACGCCACCAGCCGCCACATCGCATACGCCGGAGGAGTCGCCGCCGACGGCACGACCCCCTGCGATACCCGCACTCCGCAGCAAAAGAGCGCCCTCGAACACTACGTCCGGGATTTCGTCGCCCGATTTCCCGGCGCAGCCGTCGTAGGGCATAACGAACTGGCAGCCAAAGCCTGCCCGTCGTTCGACGTGCAGGCATGGCTTCGGGAAACCGGCATTCTCTAACCCCATTCGACACGAACTACCGAAATGAACCCGACACTTATCACCGACCTACTGACCTATGCCCTGCCGAGCGGCTTCCTGGCCGGAGCCGTCACCTGGCTGGTCAGCCGCCGCAAGCGCCGCAACGACATGCTGGCCGACATGCAGCGCTCGATCGACCTGTTGTGCGAAAAATACAACGACGTACTGCAGGAGAACGTCACCCTGCGCCGGGAAAAAGCCGACTGGCTGGTCGCCCAACAGGAACTGCTCCGCAAAATCGACAAACTCACCCGCGAAGTCGAAGGGCTCCGCAAAAACTTCAACCGCAAAACCCAGAAAAAAACCGATGAAACCTCCCCGACGAAAAAAACGGCCCGTGCTGCTGCCGCTGCTACTCCTGACGGCAGCCGGATGTGCGACGACCCGCACCACGACGCAGACCTCGGACATACAGACCCGAATACATTCGGAACGAAGCGTCGAAAAATCGCAACGCGACAGCCTCGTACGACAACTACGGCAACAGCAACAGGAGTCCGACTCGACATCACGGACCCTGCTGATCGCGACCGAATCCCTGCCGACGGACCGGACCCGGCTGGCGATCCCGCTTAAAGACCTCGAACGTCTTCCCCCGGGTGCGGCCTACACCGCCCGCAGCGGACGGGCCGCGATCCGAGCCGAAAAACAGGACGATTCGCTCGTCGTCACCGGTATAAGCGACCGAGCGGAACGGCGTACATGGCTGCTGACAAACCAGACTTTCCGGCGGCAGCGGCAATCGGACAGCCTCGCAAGCCATACCGGTCTGCGAAACATTTCCTCCTTCGTCCGCGATACGACCCTCCTGCATGAAACACACGCCTCGACGACCCGGAAAAAATCTTCCGGCAATCTGTTTCGCACGCTCTTTACCGGCATCGCACTCGGAATACTCCTGACCGTAGTGTTCCGCAAAACAGGAGTATGGGCGGCCATCCGTCGCTTTTTGAAAAACCTCCTCCCGTAGCATCTCCTTCCGACGACCGGAGGCAGCCTTTATATGGGCTGCTTCCGGTCGTTCCGCTTGCGCTCTATCCGTCGAACGAAGTGAAAACCGAAAATCCTTTGACACGGATGATTATCGAAAAAGCACTCTTTCCGGCTCGAAACACGGCTACAACTCCGTTCGAGGACGATGAATCGAACTATTCATTCCATTTGTCCACTATCCTATTTGTAGAATTATTAAACAGATTCCTCCTGAATATTTGTACTTTATATCCTTTTTTTTCTATTTTGCAATCAATTTATAATTTACAAAATCATACCCATGACATCTCCAGTAAAATTTTCTACTGTTCCGCCACTCGCTTCCGACAAAGACGAAGATTATACTTTCTCGCAAACGGATAAGTGTAGCCTTTTCCTCTGCCAAGGCGGTGAACTCGACATCGTTCTGGAAGATAAAACATACCATATCCATCAAGGCGACATATACATCTCTCCGCTTCTTATGTCTATTCAGATAAAACATCGAAGCAAGGACTTGAAAGGAATTATGCTTACAGTCGATATAGACTATATCCTGACCAATAGAAAAAAAACATTCGATCCCACTTGGAGTTTTTGCATCTACGAAAATCCATGTCTGTCGTTGTCGAAAGAACAATATATGTACATAGACCAACTGATCGACGCACTGCGAAGGCGAATCGCTACAATGAGCACTGCAGCCACCAATACACAACAAAAGATCATCAACCGCGAATTGGTGACCGCGATGGGCGAGGTACTCTGCTACGAGATACTAAGTATTTATTTCGCACGCTATCCCCAGCAACCGCAGCACAAAGATCGGAAAAACCATGTACTTCAGAATTTCATGGTTTCACTCTACCAGAATCACCGCATGGAACGGGAAGTAACCTACTACGCCCAGGAACAATACCTGACACCCCGCTATTTTTCGGCGATCATCAAAGAGAAATCGGGCATCTCGGCCCTGCAGTGGATCATTCGCATGGTCATTGCCGACGCCAAACAGATGCTCCGTTCCTCAGACTTAAGTATCAAGGAGATAGCTTCCGAACTGAATTTCTCGACCCAATCCTTCTTCGGCAAATATTTCAAGCAGTATGTCGGGATTTCTCCGACCGAATACCGAAACGGGAAATTGGTCGGCCAAGGCCAACAGTCGGTTTTAGAGCGATAATTCCCGAAAGAGAATGAAACAGACGCCGTTATCTGCCGGAAAATAAAAGGCTTTTGGCTTCGGTCCCTCAAAATATTTCCCCGGATCCAATTATATCCTGCCTGTCGGTGACAAGCAGGAGTTTTTCTTTTATTGCCAAAAATCTTTCCATTGCCTTGTCAAACAGGAACAACGGACTCTCCATTTCCTCAAAAATTCTCTGAACTTATCCGTATCCCGTCTGATAATATATTTGGAATCACGCAGGAGCATCAACTCTTCTCCCGAATAATAAACCATCTTTTCATGAAGAAGGAAACAGAATTCGAACCAGCGCTTCGACAGGTAATTTCGCAAACTTTTATTGATACTCCCGCCCCTCGAAAGACGAGATACAGGATCATTCATCCGGACCTCAATACACTGAAAAACGCAGAGGACAACCTTTCGATTGTCCTCTGCGTTTCAGAGCGGAAAACGAGACTCGAACTCGCGACCCCAACCTTGGCAAGGTTGTGCTCTACCAACTGAGCTATTTCCGCAAATTGCAAATAATCAGTTATTTACAAGCGTTAAAATAGCTGTTTTATACCTTAAAAATCGGTCTGTAACACACTCTGTATCACATTTTCTTGCTTGCAAATTGTTTGTAATTTGCAGATTCTTAATTTGTTAGGTAAAATTTCATTCCTTGTGCTACATAAAGCATTTAACACGTGTCATTCATAAGCAATTATGTTATTAGTTGATAGAGAATTAAGCGTATTCATTTATTGGATTTCTCTGCAACCGACCCCAACCTCGGTTCAGAAAAAAAGAGGAAATTTCTTTCCTCTCTCCTTTTAAGAATGTTGTGTTGCTTTTGTTTTATCTGCAATTTGTAATAGTTTTTCTGAAATATATTCAGGAGTAACCATTAAAAGCAATGAGGTCGCTATATCTGATTTTCGAATATCAATATCGTTTTTAGCAAGGTCGTTTTGGAATAACTTTTTGATAATATCTGTTGTTTTATTGATAAATACAGTGTTAATATTCAAGATTTGGCCTTTTTCAAAAGGAGGAGTATTATATGCAATATTAGACATACAAAGTCCGTGGACAAATTCAGACATATAGCCAGATATGAATTGAGATACACTATTTTTAATTCCTGCTTGTTGATATAATTCCAGCCATGAAAATCTATTTCCCTTTATCGTATTATTTAACTTTTTGTATTTCCAATTACGCCTTTGGATGATATTTTCCATATCAACATTACATAATGGATTATTTCTAATCTTTTTCAATAATTGATCTTTTGCCTTTAGATCACTCTGCATAGTTGTTTCAATTTGTTGGGCCAGTTGATCTATTTCAGTTTGTTCAATATAATTGAGATCAAAAGTCAAGGATGGAAATTTGCGTAGTTCCTTTATTCTATTTTCAACCCCATCTAAAACATACAAGTAATGTCTTAATTCTCTTTCTTCTATCGTTTTAGAGTTAATATGGATGAAATGTAATATAGTATAGTTATCGACAATCATTCGACTAAGTGTAACCAAAGATGAAACATCTATCCTATCTTCACATAGTAGATGAATTGACTGCCAAGAATCCAACATTTTCCTAATAGCGAATAATATGTAGCTATTCAGATCACTTATATACGGAGACTTATATATCTTTTGCAATTCATTAGAGATATAATCTAATTCGCAATAGGCAAGTTCAAATAAACCCTCATCATCTATCCCCATTTTACCCATGAGGTCTTTATATACTAATCCCATATTTCTTAATTATATCTATATAAACTGCTCTAAATATTTCTCGTTAAAACCCGTGAGTGGAAATTTGAATACGTTCTGTTTGCCCTCCTTTGTCGTATAGTCGAATATGACCGTATCACTCTTTATATGGGCTTCAAAGAGATTAAGCATACAATTGGACTTGGGAATATCTACCATGTTGGGCAATACAATGGCGAGACAACCCTCCTCTACGGCTTTTGGATTTAGCAGATAGGAGAATCCTACCATATAACGACCTCGTTTCTGAAAACAGATGGTCATATCTTTCGTAGGGTCGATGTCGAGTTCAAAGATATAGTGAAACTCTCGTGGTGTGGGGTCATCAGTTCTACGTCCTACGAATAGACAGACGCCGTAAATATTATCATAAGATACCCCTTTGGAGATATACGATATTTGAACATCGTCGATAGTCTCTGTCCCCGTTTTTCAATTAATACTTGGTGTTTTTCTTTTCATTTTAGCTAAAATTTATATTGTGATTAAATCTTTGATTATGATGTAAATATACGAAAAATTTATGAAATATGCAAGTAATATAAAAGGACAGACTTGGAAAGAATGATCTTCCCAAGTCTGCCTAAAACATAACCTATATTACATTTCCGTTATGGTCGTAAATTTGGACCACCTATCTGCACTTTGATATGTAACAGCACAACCTGCAGGAACGACTAATTTCAAGTATTTACTATTTCCGCTATCAAAATTAAAAGTTGAGTATAATATTCGTCCTTAGTGTAAGTAAGTATTGGCGGAATCTCTGTACCAAGTTTTATTGTAAATGATATTTGAGAATTCCACCTATTTCGGTAATTGAAAGCATAATTTCCAATAGTTTTTATTTGGGTACAATTAGAAGCATCAAACAATGTTAGGTTATCACAATTAGTAAAAGCCCCATATACTGTATTGCCACCATCTTTATACCCATCCTTAATAGTTATAAGTTTGGAGCCCTCTTCAAATGACACTATTTCCAATGAAGAACAATCATGAAAAGCCCCACTTCCAATAGTTGTTACACTTGCAGGAATTTCGATTTTAGTTAATGACGTACATTCTAAAAACGCACCATACGAAGTAACACGATTACCACTATCTTTTACGCAATCGCCAGTAATCGAAGTTAATCGAGAACCTTTCTCAAAAGTTACATTCACCAATCCAGTACATCTACGAAAAATTCTTTCTCCAATCGTTTCTACACTTGAGGGGATTTCAATCGCTGTCAAAAGCAGAATTCCCTATAGCTTTTAGGTTTGAATTTTTCTCAAAAGTTATAACCGTAAGAGAGTGACAATCCGCAAATGCACCATCTTCAATAAGTTCAATACTTGCAGGAATCTCAATTGCAGTCAATGAGTTAAGGTTCGCAAATACGCTTTGGGGGATGATTTTTAATTTTGCCCCTTTCTCAAATGCAATTCGCTTTAATTGAGAACAGCCACTAAAAGTTGTAGAACTAATAGTTTCTACATTTGCAGGAATCGTAACTCTCCAAAGATTGGAACAGCCGCTAAATGTATCATCAAGGACTGTCAATCCAGTAAAATGTTGCAATTCATTAAAAAATTGAATTTCTGCATTCCCCTTAAATGTAGTGCTAAGTGTTGTAACCGCGGCGGCTTCTTTATAGGATAATTCGTGGTCGCCATCCGTGTCCCAAATAGCTACACACAATTTCTTGACATTTTCATCTTCAAATTGAATGACATTCGGGTCTGCTGATTGTCCCGTTTTGGAAATCGTGATTACCGTACCATCTGCCAATTCAAAGTAAACATTGTTCTCATCCTGCGTGATTTTGATGCTATCTGCATCCTTGCCGTCCTCTCCCGTAGCTTTGCCTAATTGCGTCCAATTCGTTCCGTTGTCATAGGAAATCCACCAATAGCCCTCTCGAATTTCGAGTTTTGGCGTAACACCGTCTGAACCATCCGTGCCATTATTACCGTCTGTCCCTTGTGCTTTTATCTTCTGTCCGTCCACAACGATAAACTCTCCGTCCAACGTCCAATAATAGATGCCGTCCGTGTCTTTCTTCACTCCGATAACGGGAGTGTTTCCATCAACACCATCCGCACCGTCCTTGCCGTTGTAAATCACAATCGGGTTGCTCTTGGCGAACTTAATTGTATAGCCTACCACCTTGCCGTTCTCGGTCAGCGGGTCTACACTTGTGATATAATCGTTGTTTTGGAGTGCTGTTACAATCGTCTGTAAGGCTGAAAGGTTGGTATTCGTTTCGTTGCAAAGACGCTGTAAGGCTTCAAAAGCAGACCATGTAGGCAATTTGATTTGCGTACCATCAGCCAATGTAAAAATTACATAGTCGGTGCTGGTTTTATAGTCTATACCTGTAAACATGGAATCCCCACCGACACCATCTTCTCCATCTTTGCCGTCCTCGCCAGTCGCTTTGCCTACCTGTGTCCAAGTATCGCCATTGTCGTAGGAGATAAACCAATAATCATTTTCGATTTTGAATTGGGGCGTAATGCCATCTTTACCATTTGTACCGTCTGTACCATCGCTTCCGTTTTCTCCATCTGCTCCGTCTTTGCCATCCGTTCCCTCGGCCTTGATCTTATCGCCTCGTTCGTCGGTCAGCCAGTCGCCATCGAGTGTCCAATAGTAGATACCATCCACATCCTGCTTCACGCCGATAGTAGGTGTCGTACCGTCCTTGCCATCGGTGCCGTCCATACCGTTCTGTCCGTCTTTACCGTGAAAGATCGTAATAGGATTGCTCTTGCTGAACGTGATGGTATAACCGACCTCCTTGCCGCTCTGCATGACTGGGGTGACACCCGTAACATAATCATTATTCTGCAAGGCTGTCACAATAGTCTGCAACGACGAAATATTCGTGTTCATCTGCTTGCAGAGTTCCTCCAGCTTGGCCACACGGTCTTCCAAGCCGTGTACGCTGTTCCAAATGTCGTCATCATCGTACTTGCATGACGACAGCACGAGAGCCGTAACCATGACGGCCAGTGTCAATAGCTTTTTCATGATTTTCTTATAAGTTTAAGTGATATATGATTCTTTTTTGCCAGTTCCAATATGGCTTCAGCCTCTTGTTCAGTGGCATCTACCGTTCCATTGGGATGTAAATTGTACCCCAATGTTTTTAACTCTTGATAAAAGGAATTAAAATTCTCATGCAATTCTTCTTGCTGAGTATTGACCATTAAATGATAGTTGGTCATAGTACAACAATTTGTACCGTATCAACTCCTACTGCGGTGGGTTATGTGCAAAAAGAAAGTGTGGAGTTGTTCGTTATCTGTACCGAGGTTCTGACAAAACCCAAAGACGAATATGAAACAATACCCCACACCGAATAGTATATATCAAGAATGATATATGCCTATACGCGGTGATGAGCGTTGTCGTTATCCTCGTCTTTGTTGAAACTGTCAGATTTCGGTACAAGGATTAGCGAAACACTTTCACTAAACTAATATGTCTGCCGTCCGCTCGGGACTGCACCACAAAGTTAGAAAATGTTTCTCAATACGCAACACTCTTGGGGTATTGTAGTTGCAAAGTTCTCTAAAACAAAGTTTCCATGCAACAGCACGCCTTATGGATTCAAAACTTTGTTATTCGTAAATTGGGAAAGAAGATTTTGTTGTTACGCTTGCATGAGGTTAGAAATAGTGTATTGCAATTAACTATTGCATATTCTTATCAACTTTATACCAACACAAAAACAGAAATTAGAGGTTGCAAAATCTTCTCGGAATTGCAATGCCCCTAATCTCTGTAATTTGCAGTTTTACTATGTCGATATGCAGACCGAGTTTTACTCTCCTGCAATCTTCTGTATCACGCCGTCCATGTAGATTGCCTGTCCGCTGGTTGTTCGTCCCCACCAATGACAATCGAGCGCGTCGATTACGACCTCTCCCCGTCCTTTGAGTTCCTGTGCCAAGTAAGGCGATACCAGCCACCACTCGAAAACCTCCCCGTCCATATCGACAAAGGGATACATGTATTCCTCGTCGATTTTACCTGCACGGATGAGTTCTTCCACCACCTCGTTCTGTCCGTAAAACACATGCAAATCCGCTATGCGTTTTGCCCTTGACTGTCTGTCCATATTTTTAGATTTTACATTCAATAAAGGGCGGGGGCTTTGATTTATCTATCTGTTCGTGGGCAGTATATAGACAAAAAACTCCGACTATTGTCGGAGCTATTTGGAATTTGTTGGTGGTGGCGGTGGAGGTAGAGGCGGTGGAGCATTTTTTGATGTCAGCCCTCTGATTTGCACACTTTCTGGCGAATCATATTCTTTCTCATTGATTATCATGCTGTACTATTTTATTCTGGGTTTAGGCGGAAGGGGCGGGGTTGCTGTATTTGTTGTTTTCCCGTCTTGTATTCTCTTGGGCTTGCTTGTTCCTGTTGGTTTTGGAGGAACAGCATCTAACTTATCATTTCGTATCATAAGCCTCTTATTTCTTTATAATAGTTTTAGGTGGAGGTGGAGGGACTGCATTAGTAGGGGTTAAACCAAGTTTTACTTTTACATCTCCTATAGGCTTGGTTGGAGGTGATGGCGGAGTTGGAATAGACGGCGTTTTACCTTCTGTTAAAATTGTATTTGCCATATATGTCATTTATAAAGTTTCCTTAATCTGGTGACTGCTTAATGTATCTTGCTGTATAACTTTTAGTCCATTCGATGTTTTCTCAATAGATGAGATCGCGTGAGTCGTAGTTTTTTCTCGCAATTGATGTTGTTTTGGACTGTTAAAAACGAGATTTACAAACACAAATCCCAAAATAAACGTAATACCTCCAATCATCAGCCATGCAGTTGGCCGATTATAACGATTATCTAATTTTCTATTTTTATCATATATTTCCCTGCTTCTTCGCTGTGTTTCATCATATCTTTCTTGGTCATTATCTGTGTTGTACTTCCCCCATAAATAGTTGTCAATATTCTGAATATTTGTGCGGCAATTTCTTTTTGCTTTTAAATATGATAGGATATTCAGAATAATACACACGGCAAGAGCAATCCATCCAACAGCAAGAATCCACCAAAATCGATATTCTATTTTAGGTGCTAGTGCTGTAATGAAACTGAATGAAATAGCCATTGCTCCAGATGCTATTTTAGATTTTCATCGGTTAGACTTAACCGATTGAGGAATAAACTTTTAGCGAATTATTTGAAAAGTGGCGGTAACGAGTTAGCAACCGTGCGAATTTCAGCGTTTTGCGTTGCTATGCTGTCAAATAACTCTTTCATTTGCAAATATAGCATCTTTTTTCGAAAGTACGAACTATCGGCGGCAGTTTTATAAAATCGACTGGCGAAAAAACAAATAGAATTTTCCAAAATAGCTTGGGATAAGCCATTAACGAAATACTTTCTTTTAAGAGCACAGTGGTTTACCCAATAAAATTATATACCTTTGTGACAAGTTAAAGAAGATGTCGCAATGAATCGGATAAAAGAAGCATTGATTGAGGCGGGGATTAGTCAAACTGAATTGGCTAAACGGCTTGGCAAAGGTTTTAATATGGTCAATCTATACGCCACGAACAGAGTGCAACCGCCTATACCCGTACTATACAGGATAGCGGAAATACTGAATGTGGATGTGCGTACACTTCTTGTACCTAACGAAATAAAAAAATAGACATATGGCAAATACTAATCTAAAAGAAGCTAAGGCGGCTAAGAATGATGAGTTCTATACGCAATTTCATGACATAGAGATTGAAATGAATGCCTATCTTGAATATGACCCGGACGTGTTTAGGGGAAAGACTGTATTGCTTCCTTGTGATGACCCCGAATGGAGCAACTTTACCCGATACTTTGCTGCCAAGTTTGATGAGTTAGGCTTGAAAAAACTGATTTCTACGAGTTATGCGCCGGATGCTAAAAAAATGAAGTTATTGGCAGAACCTTCTTTATTTGAAAAAGAAGCTCCACAGTTTGATCCGCAGAAAGCACAGACAAAAGGGAAAATCTTTGTTCTTGAAAAAGATCATACGGGTGATGGGCATATCAATATTGATGACTTAGAGTGGGAGTATTTGGAAGGTGATGGTGATTTTAAAAGTAAAGAAGTCACTCAACTTCGAAATGAAGCTGATATAATAATTACAAACCCACCTTTTTCACTATTTAGGGAGTTCCTTGCATGGATAGTTGAAGCCCATAAACAATTCATAATAATAGGTAATATGAATGCAATCACCTACAAAGAAACTTTCCCTTTAATAAAAGATAATAAGATGTGGCTTGGGTATTCTATTCATAGTGGCGATAGGGAATTTCAAGTTCCGGACGAATATCCTTTAACAGCAGCAGGATGGAGAATAGATGATAATGGGCGAAAGTTTATTCGAGTGAAAGGAGTACGATGGTTTACTAACATTGACCATGGTCGTCGCCATGAACCTCTTCCCCTCATGACTATGGCAGACAACCTCCGTTTTTCCAAACACAAGGAACTGAAAGGCAAAACCGCCTATGACCGTTATGACAATTATGATGCCATTGAAGTGCCTTTTACGGATGCTATTCCGTCAGATTATGACGGTGTGATGGGCGTTCCTATTTCCTTTTTGGATAAGTATTGTCCGGAGCAATTTGAAATCTTAGGGATTAGTTTGGAACTTGGTATCAAAAAACCAGATAATCTTCCGAAAGAGAAACAAGGTGGTCCCGCTTTTTACATTAAGATGGGAACCGACTACAATCGAATGTATTGCAGATTAGCTATTAGGCGCAAACTTACGATTGATAATTAAAATGCGTTGATAGACCTTTTCTTGAATACCGTTTCTTGTGATTACTCCACTGGCATTTAAGTCGTATGTACCAGTCTTTCCGAACTTTTTCAAATAGGCTGTCTTGCATTCATAAGTGGTATAAACACGTGTTTTCATTGAATATAGGTCCTCGTTCTCGCACATCCCTAAGATTTCAAATGTCTGATTAGGATTCGGAAATATGGCGATACTCCATTTACAACCAAGTCTTTGTCATCGTTTCCTTTTCTAAACCTTAAGATTTCAACTTAAAAATAAAGACAAAAATATAATATTATGACACAACATAATACCATCAAGCTTTTTGAAGCTAAAAAAGTCCGTACCATTTGGGATGACAAAGAAGAAAAATGGTACTTTTCCATAGTGGATGTGGTGGCTGTCCTAACCGATAGCCCTAATCCTCGTAAGTATTGGAGTGTCTTGAAAACACGTTTAAAAAAAGAAGGGAGTGAGTTGACTACAAATTGTAGTCAACTGAAAATGAAATCGGCTGATGGGAAGATGTATTTAACCGATGTCGCAGATACTCAGCAGCTTCTCCGTTTGATTCAGTCTATTCCATCGCCCAAAGCAGAACCGTTCAAGCAATGGATGGCACAAGTGGCGACTGAACGTCTTAACCAAATGCAAGACCCCGAACTCTCTATCAATCAAGCGCTGGTGGACTATAAGCGGTTGGGGTATTCGGATAATTGGATTAATCAGCGTCTCAAATCCATAGAGATTCGTAAAGACCTCACGGATGAATGGAAGCGGCACGGATTGCAAGAGGGGGTACAGTTTGCTACGCTGACCGATATTATTTATCAGACTTGGAGTGACATGACCGCCAAGGAATATAAGCAGTTCAAAGGTCTGAAAAAAGAGAACTTACGTGACAATATGACCAATAAGGAATTGGTGCTAAATATGTTGGCGGAACTTTCCACCAAAGAAATATCTGAAAGTAAAAATCCGGAGACATTTCGGGAACACATGGATGTGGCGGAAGCCGGTGGTGAGATTGCCCGCAATGCCCGTATGGAGTTGGAAGCCAAGACGGGCAAGGCGGTCATCAGTCCGCTGAACGCCAAGACAGGCATTGCGCTCAATTCATCTCCGGAAGAAGAAGACACAAAAGAATAATCCTATAAAGTGAATCAATATCATGGAGACAACATTGCATACAGAATGGACTGTCGAAGACATCTGTAAAGGATTTACCTACAACGAATTGGAAGGTAAAGGTCTGTTTGGATTGGACGGGCGGCTCACTATCCAACCCGAGTATCAACGCCATTACATCTACAACGATGGGAAACGTGATGTATCGGTGATAGAATCCCTGCTGAAAGGCTATCCCATCGGACTAATCTATTTCAACCGGACTGTGGACGGACGATTTGAAGTACTTGACGGGCAGCAACGCATCACTTCTATCGGTCGGTTCGTTACAGGAAAATTCGCCATCAAGGATGAAGCGGATAACGTACAGTATTTCTCGGGATTGCCCGAAGAGCAGCAACAAAAGATTATGCAATCCTCTCTGCTGGTATATGAATGCGAGGGTGAAGAAAAGGAAATAAAGGAGTGGTTCAAGACCATCAATATTGTGGGCATTCCGCTCAAGGAGCAGGAATTGCTCAATGCTATCTATTCGGGCGAGTTCGTGAATGCAGCCAAGCGGGTGTTCAGTAATTCCCAAAATGCGGAAATACAGAAATGGAGTCATTATATCAAGGGAGATGTGAAACGGCAGGATTATCTGTCGGAAGCCCTCCGATGGATTTGCGACAGTAAGGGGATGAGCATTGATGCCTATATGAGCATACACCGTCACGAGCCTTCCACGGGAGAATTGGAAAGTTATTTCCGTTCTGTGATTGACTGGGTATCGGCTACCTTTACTATGGTAGAGCGTGACATGTGCGGCTTGGAATGGGGACGGCTGTATGAAACGTACCATGCCACCCCTTATAGCACCGTCCATGTCGCGGAACGGGTAAAAGCCTTGCAAGCGGATGAAAGTGTGCGGTGTCCCCGAAATATTTACGAATATGTACTGGGTGGAGAAGAGGATAAGAAACTGCTTGACATCCGTATCTTTGAAGAATCAACCAAGCGGGCTGCTTACAAGCGTCAGACCGAAGCGGCTGAGAAACAGGGAATTTCCAATTGCCCGCTCTGTGCGTTGGGGAATAATGCCAACAAGACCCGTATTTACAAACTTTCGGAAATGGATGCCGACCATGTGACTGCATGGAGCAAGGGAGGGGCAACCAGCATGGAAAATTGTGAGATGCTTTGTAAAACCCATAATCGTTCAAAGGGAAATCGGTGAAAGTGTGTTATTTTGAGAGAGTTAAATCAATTAATTCTCTCAAAATATGAACAATAAAAAAACATTTCACGAAGTTTCCGAGATTTGGTGTGATGCAAAGCGTCCGATAGTGAAGCATTCCACCCTATGTGCTTATCAGCTTACGTTACAAACACACCTATTGCCACGATTTGGCGCTGCGGAAAATATAACAGAGAAGGATGTCCAGCAGTTTGTGATAGACAAATGTACTTCCGGATTAGCAAGAAAAACAGTCCGGGATATAGTGGCAGTGCTCAAATCTGTTATCAAATACGGGAATAAGCACGGGATTTTCCATTTTGAAGAATGGGAAATCGAATATCCTACCCAAACAGAAAACAAACTGCCGCCCACATTGTCATTAAATCATCAGCGTATATTGATGCGTCACTTGCTGGAACAGCCCACTCCACAAAATATAGGTGTACTGTTGGCTCTCTGTACCGGAATGAGAATCGGTGAGGTTTGTGCTTTGAAATGGGAAGATGTGGATTTTGCACAAAAGACAATCATCGTGAAGCATACTGTAGGCAGAATATATAACTGTGAGTTGAAATCTACAGAAAGGGTTCACTCTTCCCCAAAAACCAAGAATTCCTATCGTGAGATTCCTATATCCAAACAGCTTCTCCAAGCGTTGAAAATGGTAAGGAAACAATCTCAATCCCCATACGTGGTAGGCACTTCCACACAATCTAAAGAGCCCCGTTCTTATCGTGATTATTTTGGCAGGTTGCTAAAACGATTGGATATTCCCCACTTGGTCTTTCATGGACTTAGGCATACATTTGCGACCCGATGTATTGAAAGCCAGTGTGATTATAAAACTGTCAGTGTCATACTCGGTCACTCAAATGTGGCAACGACACTTAATCTGTACGTTCATCCTAATCTCAATCAAAAGAAACGGTGTATTGACCGTATGAGTAATTTCTTGGGAATAACATGAGTTAGTCTTGGACTCTATATATACATGGGGGACAAAAAATGTCCTCCATGTATGTGATGCGCATGATTGACTATAGCTTGAAGCCTTTATTCTTTTTCTGAATAGGCTTCAAGCCGACATTCTGTTGTAATCGTTCAAATTGTTTCTTGAACCATTCCCCGATATGCAGTCCGTCAATGGCAAGTATCAGCTTTCCATTGTTTGTACCAACTTTGGCAGTAACATCATTCGTCTTGAACTTACGCCTATGCTCATCGGAATAGAGTTCGCCGTTGTACGGCAATGGCTTGCCTGTCATTAAATGGGCGGTCTGTTCATGGGTAAAACCGACAGCAAGGCACAATTTCTCAATACGGAGCATAGCACGAAACCAAGGAAACCATTCTGTGGCTTTTATCAACAAGGCGTTAAGCCTTGATACTTCCGTTTGATGTTTTGTTACCGTCTCGTTCTTTTCCAGCAAGTGCCGTTGCTGCATTTCCAGCACTTGGCGGCTGTGGTCTGCCCGTATGGTCTGTATCTCGGCTTGCAGGGCTTCGATGGTCTCCTCGTGTGTGGCTACCTTCCTATGCAGGGCGGTGTTCTCCCTCTCCAGTGTCTTGACCTTGTTGCTCCCGAAAAGAGAACCGACACTCTCGGCGATGTTGGCGGCTGCGGTCGTGGCTGCCCCTTTCAGCCGTTCGGTCTGTATCTCTTTTTTCGCCCGTTCAAGCTCTTCCCGTGCCGTTTCTTTCCGTTCCTGCAATTCCATCACTTCCGTTTTCAGTTCCTCTGTTTGTCGCTTTATGTCACGGTAATATTGCTGCGTGGAAACGTGCCTCGCTTCCGAACCGTCCACGCCCCGTTGTAAACCGTATTTTTTCATCGCAACAGCGTAGCTGTCTTGATAGGCTTTCAGTTTCAAGCGGCTCATGATGTCATCGGCGCACAGCCTCACGGTGTCGGTCGGCTTCTTGCGGTAGCGTTTCTTCGCCTGCTCCTCCCTTTTCTTCCGCTTGCGTTCCCCCTTGATTATCGGCACAAGTGTGACGTGCATGTGCGGTGTTTTCTCGTCCAAGTGCAGGTGAGCCGCCACGATGTTCTCCTTCCCGAACGTGTCGGCAAAATATTTGAGGTTGTCGGCGCACCACTCGTCCAGCCGTCCCTCCCGTTCGATGCGTTCCATGTCTTCGGGTGTTGCCGACACGTTGATGCGGATTGCCCGCACTTGGTTACTTCCGATTTTGCGTGTCAGTCCCGCTTCTTCCAGCCTCCTTTGGATAGCCGCCGAACGGTCTTTCACTCCTTCGGGATATTCGATGAGTTTTCGGTTTAGATGCGTGCGTGTGGGGTCAGCGTTCTTGGGTATGATGAAACGCTCTATGTGGGCGGTCGTCCCGCTGTCGGAACCGTGCGCCTTTTCCATGTGTAAAACTACGAAACCCATATATTCTTCCTTTCTTT